>Ga0316209_1002385_pt1 | contig 15303 bp, 21 predicted proteins | sample 6monopyrite_MG_FD_204945 | JGI IMG/M metagenome (GOLD analysis project Ga0316209, IMG submission 204945) | Microbial mat bacterial communities from mineral coupon in-situ incubated in ocean water Damariscotta River, Maine, United States -... | ecosystem: Environmental > Aquatic > Marine >...
TAAGCTCAGATAAAATTGCTTTTGAAGCATCCGGAAAATCCCACCAGTAATTATAAATACCTTCTGAAGACAGGATAATTGTGTGGGTATCTTGCTTCACTTGGGTGATGATGTTTTTAAAATTTGCCAGCAAACTTTGTACGTTTGTAGTAACTAAGTTCTTTTCAAACCATTGGTGTTTTGGGGCATTTGGGTTTTGTATATCATCAAGATTGTGAGGATAAAGGATGCCTTTTCCTCTAAGTTTTCGTTGTTTTTTATCTAAGTAGGTTTGTAAGCTGGTAGTGCCGGTTTTGGGTGTGCCAGCATGGAGAATGAGTTTGAGTTTCTGAACATTAGGTTGAGCTAATGACTGCTCAAATTGCCTTAACTGCTCAGATAACTCTTTAAAAAAATGAATGTTTGATGCTTGCATCTTCGAAAAATAAACCTTTAAAAGTAACAGTTGTGAGTATGACAAACTGTTAGTGACAGACATTAATGACTACTTCAATCAGAGACGAATTTTAACATGGCAACAGCTGAGTGATAGACTTAAAATGTTTACACTTTAAATCACCTGTTTGAACCTAGAATCCGCAGTTGAACTCGTGGAAAGAGTGGTAGCCAATGGTGTGATTGGCGTAGGGAAAAAATTCGTAGCCACCTTATTGGTGATGAGAACTTTTTTTCCATAGCCAGGCGCATCAGTGGATGCCGCTATTTCTCGTGGTTTAACTGCGGAATCTAGGTTGAAGTATTATGAACGACCGAGCGACGGTTTTTGTTATTAGGAGAGTATAGTGAAGGTTTTATTTCGCCTGTGTTTGTTGTTGATCGCAGTAGTTTTGGGCACCTATGGATATGTGTATTTTGCTTTTGCAGAGCCTGACCGGCCGGTGGAGGAGTTGACTGAGCGATGGGCTAATCAAGCTTCCCAGTTTTTGACTCTTTCTGGCATGCAAGTGCACTTTCGAGATGAAGGACCAAAGGAAGATCCCGTACCTATTATTTTGGTACATGGCACTAGTGCTTCGTTACATACATGGGACGGTTGGACTGCGGTGTTAGCTGAACACCATAGAGTCATACGTTTTGATATGCAGGGGTTTGGTTTAACTGGCCCGCATCCAGATGGCAAATACCGTATCGAAAATTACGCTGACACCTTGATCATGTTAATGGATAAAATGGGTATTGATACTGCCATTATAGCGGGAAATTCATTAGGTGGGTATGTGGCATGGAGCACAGCCTTGCTTTATCCTGAGCGAGTGGCAAAATTAGTGTTAGTTGATTCAAGTGGTTACCCATTTGAATCCCAGTCTGTTCCCATTGCCTTTCGAATTTATCGTTCTTCATTACTCAAATCTTTGTTCGGAAGTATCATGCCCAGATCTATGGTGAAAAGTAGTCTTGAGAACGTCTATGGCAATCCTGATAAAATTAGCGAAGACTTGGTTGATAGATATTTTGAGCTAACCACCCGAGAAGGCAACCGAGGGGCTTTGGCAAAACGTTTTGTTGATACAAAAGCGGGGGAGCTTGCAAACAGGGTAGGCGAGTTAAAACAACCTACGTTAATCATGTGGGGAGAGCAAGACCGTTTAATCCCTATCAGTGTTGGTCAGCGTTTTCATCGAGAAATAACCAATAGCCAGTTTATAACATTCAGTGATTTAGGGCATGTTCCTCACGAAGAGGATCCACAAATTACAGTCAATGCTGTTGAGCAGTTTTTGCATAAAAACGCTATTGCTGCGACTGAATTTTAATGTGTTTTTGTGTCATAAATAAAACGGGCATTATCTGCCCGTTTTATATTGTCAGTTTGATTACAAACTTGGTCTAGTTAAAACCCAGAGTTATCTGACCACGGGTCTCACCACCCGGATTTTCTGTTGTGTGGAAGTTTGTGTATAAACCTGCCGCTTGCATTAAATCCATTTGTGCCATATCTAAAACGGTATCCGCTGGCACAGTAAAAACTCCATCACCTGCATCGATTAATGCTAAAACTACAGCACCATTTACACCCACTTCACCAGATTGGATATGTGCCATAGTTGGTGTGTTATCAAATACTTTAATTGTGCCAATGATTAGCCCGCCGATTATTGACTATGCCGCTCTTTCAATGTAAATCCCTTGTGGAAAAATGTTGCACGATAAAATGACAACTATAGGTAATCATTACCTAAACCGTATAAATTTTCTCAGCCTGATTAAACAATACCCATGAAGTAAGAATATATTTATCGTTCGATATTGGTACAGCACCGCGATGTGTGTGTGTGAAATATGCTGGAGCGACTACCATAGAGCCAGCTTTGGGTTGAATACTTTTATTTTGATAGTGAAAATCAGTGCTGCCACCTTCATTAACGTCATTTAGATAAAACATAAAGAGTAAAACTCTATGTAATGCATCATTCTCACCTTTTTGTGGGTACACCTCTGAATGCCAGTAGGGGTACCCGCCACTTTTGGCTTCATATTTTTGTGCGTTAATGTCACCAATTCTAAATAAATACTGAACTAATTTTGGCAAGTTGGGCTTGCCAATACGCTCAAAATTTTCGTGAGTAAGCTTAACTGGTTTTCCTGTTTGTGGATCGGAAACCGTCATACCTATCGGGCCAATCAAAGCAAAAAAGTACTTTTCAAAGTATTGAAATAACTGAGTTGATATTAATGGAAGCAAGGCCTGATATACAGCTCTAAACTCAGGGTGCTGGCCAATAGATACATCTAAACTACGTTTTTTATCTATGTCTACACCACCCCCAGTTTGTCCAGCTCTAGTATTCTGGCTCTGATCAAATATCTGTATGAAACGTTGGCAAAGTGGTCTATCAATTACCCCGTCTGTAACCTGAATAAAGTCTTCCATGAATTGTTTACCTAGTTTTATGACGCTCTTTCAATACTTTGATCACGTCAGACAAATTTAAATCGCTGGCTTGCAGTAATACTATTAGGTGATACAACAAGTCTGCGGACTCATTTTTCAACTCGTCTAAATCTTTTACGGTAGCGGCTAATGCCGTTTCAACACCTTCTTCACCTACTTTTTGCGCAATACGCTTAATGCCTTTGCTGTATAGGTGAGCGGTGTAACTAGAGTCGGGATCGGCACCTTTACGCGAAGCAATCACAGTTTCTAATTCAGCGATAAAACTGATGTCTGCAGATTGGCTATCTGCCCAACAGGTTTCTGTGCCTTTGTGGCAAGTGGGGCCAATTGGATTCACCAAAGCCAGCAATGAATCATCGTCACAGTCACTGCTGATTTCCACTAGGTTTAGACTATTCCCAGATTCTTCCCCTTTAGTCCATAAACGTTGTTTAGAACGGCTGAAGAAGGTGACTAAACCTGTTTCTAAGGTTTTATTCAATGCGTCTTGATCCATAAAACCTTGCATCAACACTTTGCCACTGATGGCGTTTTGCACTATGCATGGGATCAGGTTTTCCATTTTATCCCAAGCCAGTGTAGCTGCCGTTTCTTTGGTTATTATCATCTTTTTTAGTCTCTAATCGCTATATTCTGCTGACGCAAATAAGCCTTTAATTCTGGTATAGGAATAATGCCTTTATGGAACACTGAGGCGGCTAATGCTCCATCTACATCGGCTTGTTCAAATACGTTTTTAAAGTGCACACTTTCACCTGCGCCGCCTGAGGCGATCAAGGGCACTGAACAGCTTTTGCGTATAGCAGATAGTTGGGCGATGTCGTAACCCTTACGTACACCATCTTGGTTCATACAATTAAGCACAATTTCACCGGCTCCACGTTGCTGCACTTCTTTAACCCAATCAGCGGTTTGCCAGGCGGTCACTTGGGTGCGGGTTTCATCACCTGTGTATTGGTGCACTTGGTATTTGCCTGTTTCTTCATTGTAAAAGCTGTCGATACCCACTACTACACATTGTTGACCGAAGGTGTCATGTAATCGCGTGATTAATTCAGGATCGGCCAGAGCAGGGGAATTGATGGATATTTTGTCGGCACCCATTTCCAATATTTTGCCTGCTTCTTCAATGGTTTTAATCCCGCCTGCCACACAAAATGGAATATCTATGACTTGGGCAATACGAGTGACCCAACTTTTATCCACAACGCGCTGATCGCTAGAGGCGGTGATGTCGTAAAACACTAATTCGTCAGCACCTTGTTCAGCATACTGCTGAGCTAAAGGCACAATGTCGCCAATGATTTCGTGATTGCGAAATTTTACACCTTTGACTACTTTTCCGTCTTTTACGTCCAAGCAGGGGATAATACGTCTAGCTAACATAACAACCTTATTTAACTTCAGTTAACCAATTGTGCGTGTCTGGTGCTTTGCCCCACTGAATATCATTCAAGGCTTGGCGTAACTTTTGAGTTGTTGGGCCATGTTCGCCCGTACCTACTGAGTGTTCTTTACCATTATGAATAAGAGTACCAACAGAGGTGAGCACTGCAGCTGTGCCCGAAAGGGCTGCTTCAACATTGGGTTTAGCGGCTCTTTTTAATAACTCATCAACGGATAATTGGGTTTCAGTGACCTTCATGCCCAAATCAGCCGCTAAGGTTAAGATTGAGCTGCGGGTCACACCATGTAAAAAAGTTGAGTCCAAAGCTTTGGTAATGATTTCATTGCCGTCAATCAACAAGAAATTCGCCGCACCAGTTTCTTGCACGTCACCATTGGGACAAAACAATATTTGATCGGCTTGTACATCACGTTTTGCGGCTAATATTGGACCCAGTGCACTGGCGTAATTGCCACCACTTTTGATCATGCCCATATGTGGTGCGCAGCGCATACCGGTTTCGTCGAGTAACACTCTAAGTGGCTTGGCACCGCCAGCAAAGTAGTCACCCACGGGAGAAATTAGCACATATAACATCGAACTAGTGCTAGGTGCAGCGGCTTTGCCTATGGCAGCTTCGGTGCCAATATGTGTAGGGCGAATATACATTGACCCAGGAGGCTCTGGAATATCAGCGCTGTATTGTGCAACTATGTCCAAAATCATCTTAGACACTTGTGCTTGGTCAATGACTGGCAATGACAACAAACGGCTGCTTTGGTCAAAACGTTGAAGGTTCTGATCCATACGAAAAACGTGGATGCTGCCAGCACCTGTTTTGAAGGCTTTTAAGCCTTCAAAACAGGTGCTGGAATAATGCAAAACATGGGCACCGGGATGTAATTGAATGCTATTAGATGCAACTATTGTTGCTGCATTCCAGTGGTTATTTTCAAAGGTAGTGAACGCCATATGAGGCATAAACACTGTACCAAAAGCCGCCATGATAATTTCCTAATTTGTTATGTTTAAAAGTGTTGTGAGTCTTATTCTGCGACTTTTAGTTAGCCGCGTTCCAACATTCAATTGCTTGTTTCACTGTGAATTTACCTTCCAACAGCGCACGGCCTAAAATGACCCCACTAACATGGGTAGGTTTTAGCACAGCAATATCGTTAAGGTTACCAATGCCACCGGATGCTTGCCAACCCACAGTAGGAAATTGTTCTACCATTTCAGTGTAAAGTTGATGATTCGCACCCTGCAAAGTGCCGTCGCGACTGATGTCGGTGCAAAGCACGTGTTTGGCGCCCACAGATAAAAAGTCTTTAAGCAACACTTCAATCGACACGCCAGAGTTTTGTTGCCAGCCATGGGTGGCGATAAACTTGTTGCCAGACTCATCAATGTTGATGTCCAGTGCTAACACTATGGCGTCTGCGCCGTATTTTGTGAGCCAGCCTTTGACTAGTTCTGGCTCTTTAACTGCCAATGAACCAATCACTACACGTTTTACGCCGATTTCTAAAAGCTGAGCAACATCTTCTTCGCTACGAATACCGCCGCCTGCTTGGAATTGCATACGGCCAGTCGCCACCATTTTACCTATCAGCTCAAGCTGACGTTTGCTGGTATCTTTGGCGCCTGTTAGGTCAACAATGTGTAACCATTGTGCGCCTTGGTCGGCGTAACTATGCACGACATCGATAGGCTCGAGTTTGTATTCGGTTTTTTGTTCGTAGTCGCCTTGGTATAAGCGCACCACTGAACCTTCTATTAAATCTATGGCTGGGATGATCATATCTTGCTTTGCCTTTCTTTTTACACGGTCTTTTATAAATCGATAAAGTTTTTCAAAAGTTGTGCCCCTGCATCGCTTGAACGCTCAGGGTGAAATTGCACACCAAAAAAGTTGTCTTTGTGAATGCCCGCAGAAAAGTCCATAGCGTATTGGCAACTGGCCATAGTAAATTCTGATACCGCCACAGCAAAACTGTGCACAAAATAAAAGTAACTACCGCTATCAATACCATTAAATAAAGGTGCATCACCAATAGGCGTCACGGTATTCCATCCCATGTGGGGTAAACGTAAATCGCCAACCTGCATACGTTTCACCTGTCCAGGAATAAGTCCCAAACATGGGGTGCTGTCACTCAGGCTTTCTTCCGACTTTTCAACCATCAATTGCATACCTAAACATATGCCAAGTACCGGCTGAGTGAGACTTTGTATACAACTGATAAGTTGTTTTTTCTGAATACTGGCCATAGCCGCATTGGCACTACCCACGCCAGGAAGAAATACTTTGTCAGCTTGTTGGATAACCGCCAAATCATCACTTACAGTGACTTGTTTACCTAAACGTTCAACGGCAAATTTTACCGATGAAATGTTCGCGCAGCCGGTATTCACAATCACAATTTGTTGCGCGGTCATGTCTACAAGGCTCCTTTGCTACTTGGCAACGCTTCACCTTGTTTATGAATGGCTTGACGCAATGCGCGACCAAACACTTTAAACAAACTTTCTACTTGGTGATGGGCGTTGCCTTCAGTGGTAGAAAGGTGCAACGACAATCCCATTGACTGGGCTATCGAGTAGAAAAAATGCGGCACCATTTCGGTGGCCATTTCGCCTACTTGGTCACGGCTAAATTCAGCGTCAAATTTTAAATGTGGGCGGTTGGATATATCCATAATACATTCAGCGCGGCACTCATCCATAGGCAAAGCAAAACCAAAACGGCCAATACCGCGTTTGTCGCCTAAGGCTTTTTTAAGGGCTTCGCCAAGTGCTAGGGCGGTATCTTCTACGCTGTGGTGGTCGTCAATATGCAAATCGCCATCAACCGTTAGGGTGAGTTCAAAACCACCATGTGTGGCAATTTGATCCAGCATATGGTCAAAAAATCCAAGACCTGTTTGGATGGTGGATTTAGCACTTGAGTCTAAATCCACTGTGACATTGATATTGGTTTCAGAGGTTTTACGTACCACAGTGGCGACACGAGTCGAGGCCAATAATTGTTTTTCAATGGCTTGCCAATTATAACTGTTGCGATTGTATTTAATGCCAACAATGCCCATATTTTCAGCTAGCTGAATATCAGTGTCACGGTCGCCAATGACAAAAGAGCGCGTAAAATCGACTTTGCCTTGTTGCAAATAATCTTTGACTAAACCAAGTTTAGGTTTGCGACAAGTGCAGTTGTCGCTGTCAAAGTGCGGGCACATTAATACATCGTCAAAGATCACGCCTTGGCTAGTAAAAATTTCCATCATCTTATTGTGGGCTAAGTCAAAATCACCTTGTGGGAAACTATCGGTGCCTAAGCCATCTTGGTTCGACACCATCACTAAACGAAAACCGTTTTGTTGTAATTTAAGTAACACAGGTAAAACCTGTGGTTCGAATACCAATTTTTCTAGGTTATCTAGTTGTTTGTCGACGGCGGGCTCTGCAACCAAAGTACCGTCACGATCGATAAAAAGAATAGACTGCTGGCTCATGCTGATTTTTCCTGCTGTGTAAAAAAGCTGGCTATTAACGCGAGCAACTTTTCATTTTGTTGTTGAGTACCCAGCGTAATACGCAGGCAGTTTTCTAAGTTTATTTGTTTGGATTGGTCACGAATCAGTACAGCGTTTGCCACCAAAAAGTCCATTAATGGTTGTTTTTGCGGGTGACGAAACAAGATAAAGTTGGCTTTATCGTCACCGACTAATGCTAGATTAGGGAACTGACTTAACTGCTGTTTAACTAATTGTTTTTGCTGTTGCAAATATTCCACTTGTTCGGCCATTTGTTTGAGCCCATTTTGACTCAATGCTTGGGTGGCTATTTGTGCTACCGGCTCTGGCACAGGGTAGGGCGCAATGACCTTCATGATACTGTGGATCACCTCGCTATTGGCTAAGGTAAAACCACAGCGTAACCCTGCTAAGGCAAAGGCTTTAGACAAAGTGCGCAATATTACTAAGTTGCGATACTCAGCGAGTTCGGTTGCCCAAGTGTTGCCTGCATCAAATTCTATGTAAGCTTCATCAACTACTACTAAAGCTGTGTCAGCAAATTGCTCTAACACTTGTTTAAGTTGTGCTTTGCCTATGGATGTACCCGTTGGGTTATTGGGTGAACAAATAAATACTAAGTTCACCTTCCCTTGATAGGCACTGATTGCTGGAATGTCTAGTGAAAAATCTTCATTTAGTGGTGCTTTTTCTATTCCCACATTGCTGGTCTCAGCACTGATGGCGTACATACCATAAGTAGGCGGGCAGATTAGAATACTGTCTTTGCCAGGCGTACAAAAAGTACGAATGAGTAACTCAATGCCTTCGTCGGCACCGCGGCTAATCAATAACTGGTCAGCTTGCACGCCAGCATATTTTGCATAGGGCAATAATACACTTGGCGGTTGGCAATCTGGATAACGGTTAAAATGTGCTGTGTCGATAGTAAAATCATTGGCAAAAGGCGACTCATTGGCGTTTAGCCAAGTTTCACTGTCGCTGTCGCCGCCAGCAAAGATACGTCTGGCAGATTCATAAGGCTTTAAGGCCTTAAGGTTTTCGCAAATTAATTTATCGATTAAATCGCTCATTGCTCTTCACTTAGTCCTTCATTCTCTAACTGCGGGGTATTTAACCTAAGTTTTACGGCTTGGCGGTGAGCATCTAAGCCTTCAGCGTCAGCTAAGTCCATAATCGCATTGCCGATATTTTGTAAGCCTTGATAACTCAGCTCTTGCACTGTGTAACGACGCATAAAGTCGGCCAAACCTAGGCTAGAATAATTGCGTGCATAACCGTAGGTAGGCAAGACGTGGTTGGTACCGCTGGCATAATCTCCAGCTGACTCTGGTGACCATTGGCCTACAAATATCGAACCTGCATTGGTTAATTTATCTAAGCTGTCGCGGGCATTTTTAATTTGTATTATCAGGTGTTCAGGCGCGTAAGTATTGCTGACTGCAAAAGCTTGCTCTAGGGTGTCAGTCAAAATATAGCGACTATGTTTCACTGCTTGCTCAGCAATGGTTTGACGACTTAATGTCGCCAACTGCAGTGTGACTTGTTGTTTAACCGCTTCGATCAAATCTTTACTGTTTGATACCAAAACCGCTTGAGAGTCTGTGCCATGCTCGGCTTGTGACAACAAATCGGCTGCAACAAACACTGGATTAGCTTGCTCATCAGCAATCACTAATACCTCAGACGGACCCGCGGGCATATCAATTGCGGGGCCAGCAGGAATGCGGCTAACCTGTTGTTTGGCTTCGGTGACATAACTATTGCCGGGGCCAAAAATCTTATCGACTTTAGTGATGCTTTCAGTGCCTAGCGCAAGGGCCGCAATAGCTTGTGCTCCGCCCACTAAATAAATTTCGTCAATGCCACATAAGCTTGCTGCATAACGGATTTCAACGGCTATTTGTCCGTTTTTATTTGGAGGGGTGCAGAGGACTTTTCGAGCGCAACCCGCAACCTGCGCCGTTGCACCCAACATTAATACCGTCGAAGGCAAGGGCGCTGTTCCACCTGGAATATATAATCCAACTGACGACAAAGGCGCATGTTTCAGTTCACAGACCACGCCAGGTGTGGTTTCAACCACTACGTCTTCGGGGTATTGAGCCTGATGGAAGGCTTTGATATTGGCGTAGGCTTGATCAATCGCCCATTTAACTTCAGGTTTAATTTCGCTGGCAAAACTACTGAGCGACGCATCACTAAAACGCAAACACTCTAATTTTGCGCCATCAAAACGTTCAGTTAAAGCCAACAAGGCTTTATCGCCTTGCTGTTTAACATGCTGAATAATATCAGCAACCGTATCGCTCAACGCCTGACTATCAGAAAGCGCCGGTCTGCTTAGCAGTTCAGCTTGTTCACTTGGGTTCAGTTGTGCCCATATTTGCATGACTATTTGGCCTCTTACTAAATTCTTAATTGTGCCTAAGACATCATCTTTTCAATTGGCATCACTAAAATAGAACTACAACCCAATGCTTTGAGTTTTTCCATGGTTTCCCAAAACAAGGTTTCTGGGCTAACAACATGGATAGCGACAATCTTGTCATTACCAGCAAGGGGCAGCACAGTTGGGTTTTCAGAGCCAGGAAGTAAACTTTTCACTTGCTCTAAATAAGCCTTAGGTGCATGAAGCATAATGTACTTGCTTTCTTTCGCCTGAGTGATGCCATCCATACGTGGCAGCATTTTGCTGATAAGCGCTTGTTTTGCCTCTGGCATGTCGCCGCCGCGCTGAATAAAGACCGCTTTAGATTTGAATATTTCATCGGCTTCTTGCAAACCATTGGCTTCAAGGGTGGCGCCGGTGGATACTAAATCACAAATCGCATCTGCCAAACCCGCGCGAGGTGCCACTTCAACCGAGCCCGTTAACATCACTGTACTGGCCTCTATGTTCTTTTCTTTGAAAAAACGTTCAAGCAAATAAGGGTAAGTCGTGGCGACTTTTTTACCTTGCAAAGACTCTAACCCTTGGTAATTCATCTCGTTAGGCACGGCAATAGATAATCGGCAACCGCCGTAATCTAAACGTCTAAGCTCTGTATATTCAGCTTTTTTACCAGCGGCTTGACGCTCTAGCATTTTTTCTTCTAGTTCGTTTTGGCCGATAAAACCTAAATCAACCACACCGTCCATCACTAAACCGGGAATATCGTCATCACGTACCAATAACAAGTCAATAGGTTGGTTCGTCGAATGAGCTATCAACAAGCGATCGCGAATTTGCAATTTGATGCCAATGGCTTTTAATAAAGAGATGCTGTCGTCACTTAATCGTCCCGATTTTTGTACGGCAATACGTAATCTATTGTTATCACTCATGTTTATTTCCAATCCTATTTAAAATTTATAACGTAATGTGCTATTGTTCAGTGGCTAACCTGACCCAAAAGAAAAACCCCCGAAAGATGCCTTCCGGGGGTTTAGAATGAGTCTGCGCCGCTAGAAGGATCCAATAGACCTTCCAGCAAATACCTGAAAGGCTAAGCTATATGATGATGGACGACTGCTTTCAAGGTAATGTTCATAATTTTAGGTTCTTCTAAATCACTGCGCTTCAATGGCGCATACATTATGCAATCGGCCCGATTAATGCAAGAATATTTCGGATGAAAGTAGCGGCTCCCTTACAATTAAATCAACTATGTTAGTTTACAAGTACGCGATTGAATGTTTTGTGAACAAAGTTGTCGAAGAAGCAGTTAACCCTTTTAGACCAAATATGGAAAAATTATGACTAGTGACCTTCTATTTTCAATACTTCCCCGCGAGGGTAAAGTACCGATTGCCCATGACAGCCAAAAAGTGGAGCAGATTGATAAACAAGAAAAATTAAAAGCCTTAAGTGATGAAAAAAAAGAACTAAAAGGTGAGGAGAGGGAAGCTAGGAAAAAGCAGCAACAGCAGAAAAAAAATGAGTACAGCCCAGAGCAAGAGTCTACTCCTGAACAAGTCGAGCAAAAAGATATTGACACCGATCAGAAGAAACCCAAAGGGCCAAAACATTTGGATATTTATGTTTAGTCTTCGTTTTCGCTTGATTGAACTGCTTGTTTAATGAAAAACGAACAATGGTAATGCGTTTGCATTTACCATTGTTCTGTTGTTTTACTAGGAAGTGCTCATGCCACAATTACCTTTAGAATCTGAATCTACATTAACAGATTGTTTTCAAACGACTGTACCCAGCGTAGTGCGTAAAGCTCTGCATCTAGGGGTGCTCTTTTAAAGGTCGCTTCACCTGCCAAGAACCTTTTTTGAGTAATAAAGATTCATACTGAATGGTTCAAAAGTGCCAATTACGATCATTGCGAACTATTAGTAGCGAGCTCGGCTATCGGCCAATAGCGGACTTAACATCTTCAATTAAAGGGAGTCGCGAATCAAGTGATCTCCCCCCTTTGATTAGTTATTATCAGTTATTATTATTTTCTTCTTCGCAGCTTACGCAGCGTGTACTAAAGGGTAATAATTCTAAACGTGCGGTTGGAATATCTTCTCTGCAAACACTGCAGGAAAAGTATTCACCTGAATCAATTTTTTTCAGGGCATGGTTGATCATTTCCAGCTCTGCTTTAGAGGCATTACCCAATGATTCAAGTACTTCATCGTTTTCACGTTCGGTCGCCTGTTCGGTCCAGTCGGATGACATTCCCTCATGCTTAATTTCTTTATCTATGGCGGTAATTCGTTCTTCCATGTCATTTTTAAGTGCCAGGAGTTTGTGTTTAAAGTGCTCAAAATTTTGCATAAATTCACCTGTCAGATTATGAATATGAGTAACTTTTTATGTCACACAAGCATTATGTTTAAATATTAATAGAAATATTGATGTAATAAGCTGATCTGAATCAAGAGATGTTAATTAATGAATGAAACAACGGCATTGCCGGGTTTACCAATGTGTTGCGTTAACCAGTTGAACTCACGACACATGGTGGATCTTCGTATATACGTTGTTTGTTTGCGCCATGTTGGCCCACTGTGAAACCATTTCTATGGTGTGATTGACTGTGTTATCGATAAATTCTTTATTGAACACAGGAGAGATCTTCTCAAATTGATAAAAATCATCCCTCACGAAACCATCTCGCTTACCGTTAATTGTCATCCAATGACTATTAACCCATTCACTTTTGGGTTTATAGCTATAGGCATCACGGCTGTTGTATTGGACTTTTATCACCTGCATTACCATGTATCCTTGCGTGCTGTAGTTGGATCGCTACCTTTATCTCTAGAGCCACTCGCTCTTTGTCTAACCTTCCCCTGTAACTTCATCACCTCAACAGGTGATATGTCAGGCTCATAGAGAAATGCATCTAGCTGATCAAGTTCGTCTAAAGCTTTCAGAACAGCAATAAGGTTAACAAGACTTGTACTTCCCTTCTCTGCATTTTTAACGATATTACGGGATGTATTAGATAAGGATCCAAGCTCTTCCTGAGATAAGTTCCTATTTAGGCGTTTGCGCTTAAGTCTTTCACCAATCTCTTTGGTAACGAAATCTGGCGAGCCTTTATTCATCACATTGGACATAATAGAACCGTTATAGTAGATAATGGGGGAATATGGTTTATATAGGACCATTACCGATATTAAATACCCAATTAAATGCTTTTATCTCTAAAATGACAAAGCTTCATTGAGTGTTGAAAAGTGCTAAATCTCTTGTTTTGTTGGACAATCCTAGCCGTATTCTAATTGACCAAATCTGTTGAAGCTTGAGCGGAAGTTTCTGCCCAATAAGTTTATTTTTGTTCCAAGGCTCTTTGGGAATATAAATGGTTAAGGCATACATAATCGTTCTCCAATTAGACGGAGATATAAGTATGATGCCTAAATTTTAGTTTATCAGATTAAGCCAGGCTTCGGCCAAGAGCAGTCCTTATGAGTTTCCCCTTCGAGCTGCAAATGATCGCCCATATTTCCGCGGTTGAGTAGTATTGGGTAAAGACAAAAATTGCCTGAAAGCTGACATAAGCTTTTGTTGATTTTCAGCGCCGAGGTTCGGCTGGAAAGTACCAAATTGCAGTAGTTGAGCTAGACTAGACTGACAGGCAATCCCAAGCCAAACCGGTCGTTCCAAGCTCTTACCTACAATTGAAATGATAGCATTAACTCATTAATATGCTATCATAAAGCTTATGAAAGTAATAATTGACACAAACATAATTATTAACGTCTTATTAAGCCCTAGTAAGTCCAGTGCAAGCTTTAAGATTATTGAACTCTGCCTCGCTGGTAAATTAGTACCTCAAATTAGCGCAGCATTGTTTGCTGAGTATCGCGATGTAACCAGCAGAGAACAAATTGTTACTAAAAGTGTTTACACCAAGCGAGAAATTAACCAGATATTAGATGGGTTTTTAAATACTTGTAAATGGGTAAAGATTAACTTTTTATGGCGCCCTAACTTAAAGGATGAAGGCGATAATCATTTAGTTGATTTAGCGGTAGCCAGCAATGCCGAGGTGATCATAACTTATAACTTAAAAGATTTAATGGGTGGTGAACTGCGCTTTGACTGGCAATCGATGGCACCGGATCAATTTTTGAGAGAGAGATTTAAAAATGGCGACAATAACCTATAGAACAGATGAAGAAACAAAACAGAGACTTTCAGTGTTTGCTGAAAAGCAAAATATGAGTATTAACAAAGCAATTGATGTGATTGTGGGTAATGCGATTCGTGAGCAAGAAGCTTACAATGAATTTCAAAAAAGAGCTTCGACCGGTGACCCAGAAAAAGCTCTGGCAATATTGAATTCGAAAGCTTTTGCCTGATAGCTGACCTAAGCTTGTGTTGATTTTCAGCGTTGTTATTTAACCGGAATGTGCCAGTTGCCGACCTAGCAGTAGTTCGAAAAAAATGATTTTGGCGATATCGTTTTTCGCTAAAGCAGTCAGCGCGAGTTTTAACTAACTACTAAGTGATGTCCACATAGCAGACATTCAGGGACGTCTTTTGCGCCGGCAAACTTTTTTAGGCACCTAGGGTCGCGGGTTTAGCGGGATAGTTTGCGCCGCGAATAAACCTCTCTTTTGGTGGTTTTAGGGTGTTTTTATTACCTAGGCCCTAAAATCACAAGAGAAAGTGAATTTTCTTTTATTTTCAATTACATACTCAGTCAAAACTGTCAGCTATTTTTACATATTTCGATTTAGATTTTTATCTGCTTTCTTTTAAAGAACATAAAAGGAAACATGATGAGTCTTCACTATTTACGTACTACCCTAAGTGGCCTATTAGTGTCTGCGGTATGTCTGGTCAGCGTGGCCAATGCCACCCTTATCGACCGTGGCAACGGCAAGATTTATGACAGCGTGCAAGATATTACCTGGCTGCAAGATGCTAGCAGTAGTTCGAAAAAAATGATTTTGGCGATATCGTTTTTCGCTAAAGCAGTCAGCGCGAGTTTTAACTAACTACTAAGTGATGTCCACATAGCAGACATTCAGGGACGTCTTTTGCGCCGGCA
>Ga0316209_1002387_pt1 | contig 15285 bp, 18 predicted proteins | sample 6monopyrite_MG_FD_204945 | JGI IMG/M metagenome (GOLD analysis project Ga0316209, IMG submission 204945) | Microbial mat bacterial communities from mineral coupon in-situ incubated in ocean water Damariscotta River, Maine, United States -... | ecosystem: Environmental > Aquatic > Marine >...
ATAGGGTCTGCTGAAAAACTCAAGTTGATTTGTTTTACTATTCTGTTTTGCCCTAAAGCCGGGCAGACTCCTACTTTCTGTCTTGATACAGAAAGTAGGCAAACCTGCCTGCGGTAGGCAGGGAAATCAAGGCTGCATGAAAAAGTCTAAAAATCCGTTCCAATGCCTAACATCCACCAAACTTCCAGCCGCACAGCCTGCTCGGGCAATGGTGTATTTTTGTCGGCAGTGTAGCGGATTTTCTTAACGCCATTTTCATGAGGCCGATCCATACCACTAATGTGCACGGGTTTTTAGTACAATTGCCATTTTTGTGTGCACCTAAAATTAGCAATACGCTAAAAATCTACCCTTGGTAATATGGAGTTATAGATTTCGCCTTGGTTTTAGTTTCTCAGCAGACCCTAAATAATTAGCTCGATTGATGCAATCTTCGGCACTGGTCTATGGTAAGGAGGTCGAAACCACTCGTAGGACGCACGATTAGCAAAACACGGGATGCTCTAATGCATTCTGAATTTCTGCAATTGCCTGCTTGTATCGAAACATCTTCAAATGATTCAGAACTACCTGCTTTCGCTCCGGATCGATTGACGAAATTTTTGAGGTGATCAGCTCTACTTCTTTGATATCCATAGCCTTGAATTTAATTCGAGCGTAAAACAAAAGACCAACGACTCCAACCGCAAATAAAATTGAATATTTCTAACAATTTCTTGCATAATTAGGTGGTAGTGCTTAGCAAGAATTACTACTTTCACCTAATATGTCTTATGGGTAAGTACCCATCTAGAAGGCAAGGAGATGTTTCGATGAGAACCTTTGGCACCAAAATGGGAATTTGACCGTTCGTCCGAATTTCGTTTCATTCCGTCTGATAGATACAAAATTGAGCTTACTTTGCACCCAAACAAATCACATTTGGACCTACTACAGATTAACAACATTTCGAAAGCGTATAGTGCGCATCAGGCACTGAACAACGTGAGTATTTCTATTCCCGAGCAAAGCATTTTTGGTTTACTTGGTCCCAACGGAGCTGGCAAAACCACCCTTATCCGAATCATCAATCAGATCATCGATGCGGATGAGGGGGAGGTTCTGATTAACAATGAGCCACTTACCCCTGCTCATGTGCGGGCCATTGGCTACCTGCCAGAAGAGCGTGGTTTATACAAGAAAATGAAGGTGGGAGAGCAGCTAACATACCTTGGCCAACTAAGGGGTCTTTCGGCTAAAGAGGCGAAAAATCGAGGAATAGCGTGGTGTACGAAGCTGGACATATTGGAGTGGTGGGGAAAGAAAGTGGAAGATCTCTCGAAGGGTATGGCACAAAAAATTCAATTCATTGCGACCGTACTCCATGAACCGAAGCTGATCATATTGGACGAGCCTTTTTCTGGTTTTGACCCTGTCAATGCTGAGATGATCAAAGACGAAATTTTAGAACTCCGAGACAAAGGAAGCACCATCATTTTTTCAACCCATCGAATGGAATCTGTCGAGGAGCTTTGCGACCATATCGCACTAATAAATAATGCCAGTAAGATTCTTGATGGAAGGAAAATTGATGTGAAGAAAGCTCACAAGGATGGCTCATTTTTGGTGGAGTACAAAGGCACACTCAGTAGTATGCCAGGCATTGAAATTCTAGGATCAGAAGAAACGGATTTTGGGCTCACCAGATCCACGTTGAAAAGCGATTCAAATCCAAATCCAAACGATCTCATCAAACAGCTTATCAATCAAGTCGAGGTACATTCCTTTATTGAGAAAATCCCCTCTATCAACGATATTTTTATATCTAAAGTTAAAGGAGGCGATCAAGTAATTGCTGCTGCATAAATAGTACAAAACCAAATTAGCGGCTTCTATGGGGTCGCTAAAAATTAAGAAAATCACATGAATAATATCTGGCTAATCATCAAACGAGAGTACTTGTCAAGAGTAATGAAGAAGTCTTTCATCATCATGACATTCCTGGCACCCTTGATTTTTGTAGGTGTTTTTGCGCTGATCGGCTATCTTTCTTCAAGAGGTGGTGAAAGTAAGACGATAGAAATATTAGATCAAAGCGGGCTTTTTTTGGACACTTTCGAGTCTGACTCCACGGACGATGAACAATATGTCTACGTTGATTTCTCACTTGATTCAGCCAAGAGCAGGGTGAGTAATGAACATATAGATGGACTGGTTTATATTCCTGTGATAAGCAATCTGGATAGTGCCTCGGGGGTCACCATTTATGCCCCAGGCAATCCAAGCATTAAGCTTACTTCTTTTGTGGAAAGGAGGATTGAGAAGAAAATCGAAGATATAAAACTAGTACGCTCAGGTCTCGACTCGGCCATAATCGCAAGTTTGGATGCTGACATTAACATATCCTCTATCAACCTAACGGACTCGGGAGAAGAAAAACAGAGTAGCTCAAAGGCTGCTACTGTGGTGGGATACATTTCTGCTTTCATGATTTACATGTTTGTTTTCATTTATGGTGCGCAATGCATGCGTGGAGTTATTGAGGAAAAGACCAGCCGAATTGTGGAGGTCATCCTATCCTCCACTAAGTCATTTCATCTTATGATGGGGAAAGTAATTGGAATTGCGTCGGTAGGGCTTACGCAATTTGCCATGTGGATTATTTTGTCCATGGTTCTGGGTACTGTAGGACTCAGTCTTGCGGGATTTTCCGATATGCAGGAAATGAAAGAAGCTCAGGCTGCCTCTGGAAACGACATGGTGGAGATTCTCACAGCCTTGGAATCTATTGATGTAAGTACGACCGTTTTTGCTTTCGTGTTTTTCTTCCTGGGTGGCTACCTTTTGTACGGAGCTTTATTTGCAGCCGTGGGTTCGGCTGTGGACAGTGATGCAGATGCGCAGCAATTTATGTTCCCCATAACCATTCCCTTGATCGCTTCTATCGCTTCTTTAGGTGTCGTTCTGGTCGAGCCAAACGGAGGTTTTGCCTTCTGGATGTCCATGGTGCCACTCACTTCACCAGTCGTGATGATGATGCGCGTACCCTTCGGAGTACCCATGTGGGAGCTTGCCTTGTCGATGGCCTTGCTGGTCGGTGGTTTTATTTTCACGATCTGGCTCGCAAGCAGAATTTACCGAGTAGGCATCTTGATGCACGGGACTAAAGTCAATTACAAGGTTTTGGCCAAGTGGTTCTTTCAAAAGAATTAGACCCGCCAGTGGGTTTTATCCACCTGACCGCAACACAGATCTACCGACGATTGATTTTTACAAATCCATACCTCTTGAGCCATGTACTTGGCTTGGAGGTTATTGATTAACTTTCCCACCACATAGACAGCAACGTGGGAAAATTCAAAGAACTTACGGAATTACAACTCAGACCTGGTAACCCTGGTCGCAAGTGGCTGACTTTTGCTATTGCCTTCTGCATAAGTGTTGGTTCGATCATCTATACCAATATGCTCGTGCAACAAATTGAAGAGCGCGAAAGAAATCAAATCGAACGCTACGCTCATACGCTGGAATATCTGGCCAACGAAAATGAAAACCCCAATGTCATCCTCTTGCTGGATGAAATAATCCTATCCAATAAAACCATTCCGGTCGTCCTCACGGATAAGAATGAAACCCCGGAACAATTCCGTAATCTCCCAAGGGCAAATGAGGAATCAGATACGGAGAAAAGACAGTCCTATCTCAGAGGCGTCTTGGAAGAAATGCGAGATCAACATGAGCCCATCCAGATTACCCTTCAGGTGTCCGAAGAAGTTTATGGGATCAAGTACGTTTTTTACAAAAATTCCATCCTACTCACTCAGCTAGCCTACTATCCCTATGTACAGCTCACCATTATTGGCGTCTTCGTTATGGTGGCCTTTTTGTTATTCAATTATTCCAGAACTTCTGAGCAAAATCGAGTTTGGGTTGGTCTGGCGAAAGAAACTGCCCATCAGTTGGGGACGCCTCTGAGTTCGCTTATGGCCTGGTCAGAATATTTTAAGACGAGTTATCCCGATCAAATAGAGGTACTGAAAGAATTCGACAAGGATGTGAAAAGTCTAGAGACAATTACTGAGCGGTTTTCGAATATTGGCAGTGAACCTAAGTTGAAAAAAGAAAATATAATTGAGACCGTTGAGGAAATCGTTTCCTATTTGAGCAAAAGACTCTCGACAAAAATCAGCCTTACCATTGAATCATTCCCCACAAGAGACCTTAGCGCAAATCTCAACGCATCTCTTTTTGCTTGGGTAATAGAAAATCTCTTGAAAAACGCTGCTGATGCAATGGGAGGGAAAGGGGCAATTGACATTAAAATAATGAAAATTTATGAGGGTGTAGCAATTGACATATCCGATACCGGAAAGGGGATGACCAAATCCAAAACTCATCAAATTTTCAAGCCGGGATTCACGACAAAAAAAAGAGGCTGGGGGCTTGGGCTTGCCTTGGCCAAACGAATTATTGAAAACTATCATAAAGGGAAGATTTTTGTAAAATCCTCCGAAATCAATGTTGGAACGACATTCAGAATTCTTCTAAATGATGAAGAAACGACATCCTCCTAGCGAAGCAGATTTATTTCCCATTTCAGTCTTTTAGCTTCCGCATTTTTACTTTAATTTCGCAGCAAATTTACAACAACTTCAAAATTTGAATAATGGCTAACAAAGGCAAAATAACCCAGATCATTGGTCCAGTGGTTGATGTCTCTTTCAACGCAGAAGGTGCAAAACTTCCTAAAATCATGGATGCCCTCAAGGTAATGCGACCTGATGGAGTGGTGGTAATCCTGGAAGTACAGCAACATCTTGGAGAAGACACAGTACGTACCATAGCCATGGAAGCTACAGATGGCTTGAAGAGAGGAACAGAAGCCGAAGACCTTGGTGCGCCCATCAAAATGCCCATCGGAGAAAATATAAAAGGACGTCTTTTTAATGTGATCGGCGATCCGATCGATGGTATGGAGGCACTAGACAAGTCAAATGGACTCCCTATTCATTGTGAAGCACCCAAGTATGAGGAGTTGTCTACAGCCACTGAGGTTCTTTTCACAGGAATCAAAGTGATAGACCTAATCGAGCCTTACGCCAAAGGAGGAAAAATCGGACTCTTCGGTGGTGCTGGTGTTGGTAAAACGGTATTGATTCAGGAATTGATAAACAACATTGCGAAGGGGCACGGTGGACTTTCTGTATTCGCAGGAGTAGGTGAAAGAACCAGAGAAGGCAATGACCTTCTTCGAGAAATGATCGAGGCAGGTATTATTGATTATGGTGATGCGTTCAGAGAATCCATGGAAGAAGGTGGATGGGATTTGTCGAAGGTAGATAGAGCCAAACTAAAAGATTCGAAAGCAACTTTTGTGTTCGGTCAAATGAACGAACCTCCCGGGGCACGTGCTCGTGTGGCACTTTCAGGATTGACCGTCGCAGAGCATTTCCGAGATGGAGATGGTGAAGGTCAGGGAAAGGACATCCTTTTCTTTGTTGACAATATTTTCCGATTCACACAAGCGGGATCAGAAGTATCAGCACTTCTTGGCCGTATGCCTTCTGCCGTGGGCTACCAACCTACCCTGGCAACAGAGATGGGGCTAATGCAAGAGAGAATTACTTCTACCAAGCGAGGATCGATCACCTCTGTACAGGCAGTATATGTGCCTGCGGATGATTTAACTGACCCGGCACCAGCAACAACCTTCTCTCACCTGGATGCGACAACAGTGCTTTCAAGAAAGATTGCCGAACTAGGCATCTACCCTGCTGTGGATCCTTTGGACTCTACTTCCAGAATTTTGAGTGCGGATGTTGTTGGAGAAGAGCATTATGATTGTGCACAGAGAGTAAAGGAGATTCTTCAGCGATATAAGGAGCTTCAGGATATCATCGCTATTCTGGGTATGGACGAATTATCTGATGAAGATAAGGAGGCCGTTCACAGAGCGCGACGAGTGCAGCGATTCCTTTCACAGCCCTTTCATGTTGCGGAAGCGTTCACAGGACTTTCAGGAGTTTTGGTGGACATCAAGGATACGATCAAAGGCTTCAATATGATTATGGATGGTGAATTGGATCATTTGCCTGAGACAGCCTTCAACTTGGTTGGAAGCATTGAGCAAGCAATTGAGAAAGGTGAAAAACTAATGGCTGAAGCCAACGCTTAATATGTATTTGGAAATCGTCACACCAGATGAGAAAATCTTCGAAGGGGAAGTAGAGACTGCTACTTTTCCAGGGACACATGGTTCCTTTCAAATTATGAACAATCATGCCCCACTTATTTCCACCTTGGGATTGGGTGATATCAGATATACGGAGGAAAAGAAAAAGGAAGAATTACTTACCGTGAATGGTGGTGTGGTAGAGGTGCTTCACAATAAAGTGATTGTGCTTGCAGAAAAGATCGTGGATTAACCAGCTCCGATTACTACAAAAAGTAAGGCCCCCGAGTACTCGGGGGCCTTTTTTATAGCCACACGTTAGACCACTCGTGATCAGTTGTCCTCCTTATTGGCCATTTTCCTTCCGAAAATCAAGCCTATGCCTCCGCAGATAAATATCAAAGCAGGGTACACCACCTCATCCATATTTAGATTGCTTTCAAGCAAATTGGCTAGTAGGATGCCAACACCCGCTCCAATCGCAAGCCCGGCGATCACAAGTACCAGAGACTTATTCGTCCCACTGAACATCCCTTTGAACTGACCAGCATCTGTTCCCTTCTCGATCATTGCCATACGTTCCTTGTTGGTAAACGATCTCCATAAAATTAGCATGGTGAAAAATCCGCCAACAGCTAAAAGTGGTATTAAAACTTCCATAGATTCCATTATTTAGTTTTTGTATTTGTTTGGGGGTAGGATGCGAGATGTTCTGTGCAGGTTACATCCTAAATAAAAATAGTAATGTAACTTGATTACTTATCATGTAGTCTTAGTGATGTGATCAGCGATTTCTCCTTAATAGAAAAAACCTTAGCAGGTGACCAGTCGGCGTTCGAACCCCTAGTGAACCGCCACAAAGCAATGGCCTATAATGTGGCTTTGAGAATTGTCGGGATAGAGGCCGATGCTGAAGAGGTGGCAATGGATGCTTTTGTGAAAGCCTACAACAATTTGAAGAAATTCAATCAGGAAAGTAAGTTCACCACTTGGTTCTATCGCATAGTGACCAATCAGGCACTTAGCTTTAAGCGAAAAAAACGAATCGACACGGTGGACATTGAAAAGGCAAATGCTCAGGTAAACCATGCGAATGGATCGCTGCATCAAAAAGAAAATAAGCTGCTGGTGGCTAAGGCGATACATTCGCTTTCTGAAAAAGACGGAACATTGTTGACCTTGTTTTATTTGAAAGAACTAAGTCTTGATGAAATCAGCGAAATGGTTGAACTTACGGCAAATAATGTGAAAGTGGGAGTACACCGAGCCCGGAAGCGATTGGCTGAAGCCATGAAAGCCCAGCTTGGATCTGAAGTGTATGAATTAGTTAGAGATTAAGGATAATGGAAAAGGAACTTATAGAAAAGATTATCGATAATCCATCGGATCGGGAAATCGAAAAATTTGATCAAGTCATTCGTCCCAATATGATGAAAAATGTAAGCGCATCATTCACCAAAAATGTAATGGCCAAAATCCAACCTGCTACACAGAAGGCTGATAATCAGATTTGGTGGATTGTTGCTGGGATGATCATGACTGCCAGCATTTGGCTATTCGGAGGATTCGGAAATGCAGCCCCGATCGAAATTACATTACCCAAAGTTTCGCTTCCATCTATTGAAGTCGGCCCACTGATCAAGGGATTCGGATTTGTAAACATTATGCTAATTCTTTTGCTTCTAGACAGGTATTTTCAGAGAAGGCGCAAAACCGCTTAGGCGTCTAACCGATCGTGTGTTTCTAAGAAATAGTGCGAGCAGAAATACTCAACTCGCCCAAATCCAACAGCGCATTTATCAGGCTTACTTTACTAAACTTCGGTAGATCGTCAACACGCAGGTTGGTTGCTCTTAATTTACACTTTGACATCAAGCTAGACCGCCTTACTCCAGCCAAGAGCGGCTGCTCAGGCGTCCACCACGCCGAGCCATCATAGAAGGCAAGATTTGAATAAGACGTGTCGGTGATCAGTCCATTTTTAACAAGGATGATTTCGTCTGCCTTGGATTTATCCAATAGTTTTTGAAGCTCTGATCTGTCTGAGAATTTGAAGCCGTAATCCAAGTCTGCTTCCATCAGTTGCAGGGTTCGAATCGTCTTTGGCGTGTAGAGACGATTGGTTAACTGATGATTTTCAAGATCGTATTCCAATTGGAATTTGTATTTTCCATTTTCATAGAATTCTGGCAGTATTTGCGTCAGTTGGATTGGTGAATGGCCTGAATAAAAAGATGCATACGTTCGATCAATGCGCTCTTGATGGTAGTCTAGCAAATGGAATTCCCCATTTTCAAATCGGATAGTTTCGATGAATTTTTTCACGACTTTGACTTTTTATTAAAATCCCTTGTTTGCAACGTTAAGCCGGATTCCGGCAAGTACATTGACCACAAACCTGTGAAATGGAATTTGTCAGCATTGTCGTGTCCATCCTGTGCATTCATTTGGGATGACAGGACAAAAACGAAAACAATTAGCAGCAGACCTTTCCTCATGCATTCAAATTACAAGGGGCTAAAACTACCAAAAAATCTCAATGCCTGACTTAAGAAATCGGGACATAAATCTTGTCAAGATATTCCTGGTATTCTTTCTGCATCTGACTAAATGCTGTGATACCCCCACCACTTTTGTAGAAGAGTTGATCCCCTCTTTTTTCTATGAACCGAATCATCACACCTGAATCTAAGGCATCACCGTCAAACACTCCACAAACACCAGTGTAGAAACCTCGTTGGTGCTTTTCTACTTCGTGTATAATCTCCAATGTCCTTGGTTTAGGGGCACCACTGATTGATCCAGCCGGTAACAATTCAAACAGAATATCTCCAAGTCTTGATTTCCAATCATTTTTCAGCTCGCCGCTAATTTCGGAACTGACTTGAAGAAGCCCTCCGTCTTTGTTCTTGATTTCATCCAAATACCGAAATTTCCGAACCTCCACATTTTTCGCTATCCGGCTCAAATCATTCCGAATTAAATCTACAATGGTCACATGTTCTGCCGTCTCTTTCGGGTCGTTTAGAATGACCGCTCCAGCATCGGGAACGCTGGCATCAATTGTTCCCTTCATTGGAAATGACCGAATCACATGGTTCCGAATGGTCACAAAAGTCTCTGGTGAAAAGCACGCAAACTGATCCTGAAATCGGATTTTATATTTGGCCTGGGCTCGTTGATATATTTCTGGCAAGGAGGCTGAAATTTCAATTGGTGTCTGAAAGGTGAGATTAGTCAAAAACGAGTCACCATAGTTGATGGCCCTCACTACTTGATCAAAAGCAGTTTTGAACGTATCAATTGAAACTGGGAATTTTTTTAGCTGACTACCCGTGTCGTTCGCCGGGCTTTCTGAATTTGTAATTCCATTGAAATTGTAGCTCAGTTCGGCAGGATCAACTTCAGCCAAGGGCCTCAACCAAATCTGCTCACCAAGAAAATCAGTAAAAAAAAGGAAGGGTGTTTTACTTGCACCCCAGGCATTCATCTGATTGATCGCCTCACTCTTTGTTCTCATTTTTCTTTCGAGAGAAGCGGCTGATCATCTTTTTTTCGAACCCCCAGAAAAATTGAAATTGACCAAATAGCCAACCAAAAGCGAGCAACAAGATTTGATATGCAACGAAGGTGGCAAATATGCGATACGTAATTCTGATCCATGCTGTGGTGTCTGGCGTGATGCCGACTATAAAATACAAGGCTTGTTTGACGTAGAGCGCAGACATGCCCGTGCAGGCAAAAACAAGTAGAATAGCCAACACTTGCCAGCCACTTGTGACTCCCCATCTTTCTTTCAATTTTTCTGTCCAGCTCATTTAATAAAGTGATTATATTCTTGCCAATCCGGCTTTGATGTGAAGGCCATATTTTCCTTTTTTACGGGGTGTACAAACGCCAACTGATACGAATGCAGGTCGATGCTTTTGTCAGCATTCGGATGCGGATATCCATACTTCAAATCGCCCTTGATGGAGCAGCCCAGCTTTCTCATCTGCACGCGAATTTGGTGCGATCGGCCCGTGATCGGTTTGATTTTAAGCAAAGTAGTTCCGTTGATTGTCGCCAGCATCGAGTAGCTCAGCTCGGCACGCTTGGATTTACCCTTTTGCTTGTCGTACGCATTCACGGTGTTTCGTTGTTCGTCCTTTTCTAGCCAATGAATCAATGTGTCTTCATCTTTCTTTGGCACACCCTGAACCAGCGCCAGATAGGTCTTTTTCACCTCTCCTTCTCTGAACAGTTTGTTCATTCTCTCCAGTGCCTTGGATGTACGAGCAAACACAATTACACCCCCCACTGGCCGGTCGAGTCGGTGACATGGTTGGCAGAACACATTTCCAGGCTTGGTGTATTTCCGACGGATGTATTCTGTCCCCCAATCGGTGAGCGTGCCGTCCCCTGTCTGGTCTCCTTGCACCAGCCAATTGTTCGGTTTTTCCAATACCAACAAGTGGTTGTCTTCGTATAGAACTTTTGGTTCGCTCATTTAGCCGCAAAAGTATGTATTTAGATGCTGTTTGTTCCAACTATTGAACAACTTGTTGGCGGCTATTTTCGTTGGCTGTCTAAACCTTGAACTTTGTCCAAACTTCGGATTCTTCCTATTCTATTTAAAGATTTAGTCTGGTTAGACGTCATCTTCACACTCATAGGTATTTATTGGTTTTATAAATTCGGAAATCAGAGCATCCCTGCCATATTTTGGATTAAAATCATTGGGTTTTCAGTCACGTGGTTTGGGTATTATCAGACACGGAAGAGTCGATTGTACTTCTATTATAATCTGAAATATTCCCTGAAAGATCTGCTGCTGATTTCGCTTGTTATGGACGTGGTTCTAACCTTAATCATTTTCTCAATCTATGCAATTGCTTGAAATCGATAGTGTCAATTTCAGCTATGGCATCAATAGAATATTGTCAGACATCTACCTGAAAGTATCACAAGGCGAGGTTGTAGGTTTTTTGGGTCTAAATGGTTGTGGGAAATCCACCTTACTAAAGGTGCTATTTGGAGTACTCAAAGGCGAAAGCCATTCGGTGAGGATTAATGGCGTCCATTACCCTCAAGTATTCAAATCTGGTCTGGTGAAATTTCTTCCACAAGAAGGGATGTTCCCCAAATATTTGACACCAAAAAAAGCGATTGAACTATACGAAAGTGACGCTGCAGAATTAGACAAACTAGAGGAACTGCAACAACACCAAGACTACAAATTCGGAGAACTTTCTAGCGGAATGGCTAAGTACATCGAAACGCTCATTGTCCTCCACTCGCCTTGTTCTTTCCTCTTGATGGACGAACCCTTTTCATTTATTGCTCCAGTTTATACGGAGAAGCTCATTCCAATGATAAAATCCATTTCAAAAAAGAAGGGCATTTTGCTTACTGATCATCAGTATAAATCCATTCTTGAAGTTTCGGATCGTTTGTATTTAATGAGAGAGCAATCCCTTTATCCAGTCACTGGGAAACAGGATTTGCAGGATATGGGGTATATCAATTTAGAACTCTGAAATCGAATGGAATTCAATATCAGGGAAGTTCTCCTCCACCATTTGTAGCCATGCTTTGGTTTCCGCCATGAATACGATTTTCCCCTCTTTGTCTTTGGCAATGTGTCGGTATTTGTCCTTCACAAAAGCATCCATGTCTGCATCTGTTCCGGCAATCCAACACGCCTTAAAAATATTTACGGACGCGAATTGCGCTTTCGCACCGTACTCATTCAAGAGGCGATGTTGCAAGACTTCAAACTGGAGTGCCCCGACGGTTCCAACCACTTTTCGAGCCCCCATTTCAAATGTGAAAAGCTGCGCTACACCTTCGTCCATGAGTTGGTTCAGCCCCTTCTCCAATTGCTTGGATTTCATCGCATCGAGATTGATGACTTCCTTGAACATTTCTGGGGAGAAGCTTGGGATGCCTTTATAAATTCCCTTCTCCCCTTCATTCAGCGTATCGCCAATTTTCAGATTGCCTGTGTCATAAAGACCCACAATATCCCCTGGCCAGGCCTCATCTACCGTTTCTTTTTGTTGCGCCATGAAGGCCGTGGCATTCGAGAAACGAATTTTCTTATCGTGCCGTACATGATAATAATTGGTGCCTCGCTGAAACTTGCCCGAACATATTCTGGCAAACGCAATTCTATTTCGATGTTTCGGATCCATGTTGGCATGAATCTTAAAAATAAAGCCAGAGAATTTTTCTTCTGAAGGCTTGATCTCCCGATCATCTGTTGATCGAGGCACAGGTGGTGGGGCTATTTCTGTGAAACAATCAAGCAGCTCGCGGATGCCAAAATTATTGACTGCACTACCAAAAAAGACGGGTGCAACTTCGCCATTCAAATAGGCTTCCGAGCTAAATTCGTCGTATACACCATTCACCAATTCTATTTCTTCTCTGAGCTCAGCCACGGCAGATTCTGGCAAATGCTCCTCTATCTTCGGATCATCGACTCCTTTTATATTGACTACATCATTTACGAGTTTCTGAGCTTTTGCTTCGTAAAGGTTCAGATTGTTTTCATGAATATTATACACACCTCGTAGCGATTTCCCCATGCCAATCGGCCAACTCATCGGTCGTACCCTGATGCTCAATTTTTGTTCGATCTCATCAAGTAGGTCAAAGGCATCTTGCCCCTCACGATCCAGTTTGTTGATAAAGCAAATGACTGGCGTATTTCGCATGCGGCAGACTTCCATGAGTTTTTCCGTTTGTCCCTCCACACCTTTGACACAGTCGATCACCATGATCACACTGTCCACGGCCGTAAGTGTACGGTACGTATCCTCGGCAAAATCTGCGTGACCAGGTGTGTCCAAAATATTGATTTTCAGATCCTTGTATTCAAATCCCATGACGGATGTTGCCACCGAAATTCCACGTTGCTTTTCTATGTCCATCCAGTCGGATCGCGTACCCATGTCGATCTTATTGGATTTCACCGCTCCTGCCGTTTGGATGGCTCCTCCAAAAAGCAACAGCTTCTCTGTCAGGGTGGTCTTCCCTGCGTCGGGGTGGGCAATGATCCCAAAAGTTCTACGCTTGGCTATTTCGTCGGTTAGTGACATGTGCTTGTTGAAAATTGGCGGCAAAGATAGGAAAGTGAATTGTAAGGGTTTGTGATTTTCCATTTGTGAAAAAAATGGTCACTCGTATTTACAATTCGATCACAGAAACGCTCAATAAATCATACCTATTCCGATAAGTATTTCAAGCTCGGAAGTCACCTTCAAATTTCAAAGATGAAGACGGCCACCCCCATGAAATGAACAGCCGTGCTTTGCAAGTAGTGAAAAGGATATTAAAACAGTTACCAAAGATTGGGGAAAGAATTAGGGAAAAATACCTAATTCGGGGTATTCGTTAGAGGCAAGGTTTAGAGTATATTGCTCCTAATTTTAAAGATTAAACACAATATATTTTTAATTTTTTAAGCTATAGCTTAAACTTGTGATTCGAATCGCCGTTAAATACCGACTTGATAATATTTTTGCTTTACACAAGGATATTATGGTACTTAAGAATTACGATTGGTACATTGATGAAAACTGTGAAAAAGAAGTGGTTGAATTTGTAAATAGTAATTACAAGAAATTTGTGTACAGTTTGAATTATGTTGTTGGGGGAATGGTAAGTACAGATATATTTCGAGATGGTCCTGCGAATTCAAAGGAGATTAGATTTCCTTCTGCCAAAATGAAAGGACGGAAGGGATTGAATTCAAGATTGTACACTATGCTGGATGGCAACAATCTCATAATTTGTCTTCTTGATCTCTACAAAAAGGATAGGAAGGTAGAAAGCAAAGTTGTTAATAGACTCAAGGAACTTCGTTCATCAGAATATCTTTATAAAGCAAAAGGGAAAGGTAAATTTTTAGTAGAATATGAAACTGACTAAAGAAGATTTTATTGAAATAAACAAGCTGAATTTGCAATCAGTAATTGTCAATGAAGTTGAAAATTTGAGAAAGAAAAGAGGATTGTCGAAAACGGATATTGCGGACGCACTCAACGTAAAAAGCTCATTCGTTACACAACTCTTTCAAGGCTCAAAATTTTTCAACCTTGACCATTTAGCGCGATTGAAATATGCTTTTAATCTTAGGGTTGACATGAAGTTTTCCCAACTTGAAGAAAGGAAATTTGAAGAGGATGAATTCGAATTTGCTACTGGGTATGAAATGGTAGGGGAAATACCATCCGTGACGGACAATTGGGAGGATTACGGAGGGTTTTATCCGCTCAAACAAGCTTAGATATTAACGATGACCGAAACAAAATTTAGAGCAGAAAAATTAAGACTACTTAAAGTCTTCTTAATCGATTCTCATATTAAAAATCGTGAGGAAAGACCCATTTTGAAATTAGGCAAAGAAGACACAATTCATACTGAAAACAATGTTACCGTTGGAGTTAACACAAAGAAAAAAGAACTGCGAGTTTTGTATGACCTTAAGATTCGACCTAAAATAGCGGGTGAATTTGATAAAGCTATTTTCGCGAAGTTTGTTTTCCACTTTTACTTCTCCCTTGAAAATTTTGATGATCTAGTTGAACAGACTGAGAAGGAAGTAATAATCGATGGTCACTTGAATGTGAATTTGTCAGCTATAGCGTATTCTACGCTGAGAGGCTTGATTTTTACAAGATTTCAAGACACCTATCTTGAAGGGACGTACCTTCCAATAATTGATCCAGTAAAATTGATTAGGTTGCCATTGATGAACAAACCTGCGAAGAGAAAAAAGCTGGTAAAGAAAAAGGCTTGAGTTAGCTACCCCAACAAGTCCGACCAATCATTCGGCAATTTCGCATCGATGGCCCGAAAATGGCTTTGAAGCTCGGAAACCCTTTCGTGTCCAGTAATTAGGGTCTGCTGAAAAACTCAAGTTGATTTGTTTTACTATTCTGTTTTGCCTTCGAGCCGGGCGGGCTTCTACTTCTGTCTTGATACAGAAAGTAGGCAAACCTGCCTGCGGCAGGCAGGGAAATCAAGGCTGCATGAAAAAGTCTAAAAATCCGTTCCAATGCCTAAAATCCACCAAACTTCCAGTCGCACCAGCCTGCTCGGGCAATGGTGTATTTTTGTCGGCAGTGTAGCGGATTTTCTTAACG
>Ga0316209_1002388_pt1 | contig 15281 bp, 15 predicted proteins | sample 6monopyrite_MG_FD_204945 | JGI IMG/M metagenome (GOLD analysis project Ga0316209, IMG submission 204945) | Microbial mat bacterial communities from mineral coupon in-situ incubated in ocean water Damariscotta River, Maine, United States -... | ecosystem: Environmental > Aquatic > Marine >...
TGTAAGGCTGCAGATCAAGGCGAAAAATGTAATCTTACAACGGTAAGTGCACATTTTCCAACGCAGAGATGCGGCCTCACAGGAGCAAGCTGAGTGCTTACCGGGTTTGGGAGCCGCTTAACTCCCAGGCATATGAACAGTCTAATTCAGCCAACACCGAATCCATCCCTGTATTGCCTTCCTCAACCAGCAACTGCAACGGCGGGCGATTTTGAAAACGACGATGGGGTTTTTTCATCCAGCGCGCGCCCATGGTTTCATTTTTTGGATAAGTCGTGCGTAAAGCATCAATAATACCCAGAATTCGAATCGCCCTGAATTCCACATTATCATCTTTTGGTAATGGCGTATCTTCGTGAAAAGACCGTAGCTTACGGGTACGGGTGCCTTCAGGCAAATTCAGCACAACCACCTGATCGGCGGCGCACAGGCCCCACTCATCAAGACTGGTCATAATTTTCTGGGTGAGCAGGATTTGTCGCTCTTCACTCAAATGAAACATGTTGTAACCTCAATAAAACCTGCTTAACTTTCCGAGGGGGATACATGTGCGCTATTCCCAACGAAACAGCCACACGCCAAGCAGTAAGAAAATAATACTCATCACGAGCAGTGCTAGCAAGTTTGGCATAATCGCCATCAAACCCACACCATCCATCATTATACCACGCGCCGCCTGAGTTATGTGGGTCAGTGGAAACATCAATGCCAGCTTTTGCACCCAGGGATGCAGACCTTCCAGGGAAAACCACACACCGGATAAAAACATCATCGGCCAGGAAAACAGGTTTAACAGACCGCCCGCCATTTCTTCTGACTTTACCCGTGCCGCCACAATCAGCCCCATGCTAATCATCGAAAAAGCACCGAGAGTAAACACCAGCAGTAAATTCAGATAGCTGCCGCGCATGACAAAGCCAATTAGCAGGTGGCAACCGATATAAACGGTGATGGTAATTGCCATAATTAACCACAGGCGGGACACGATTTGCGCCGAAAGAAACTCCAGCGCCGTCAGTGGTGTGGCTTTAAGGCGTTTCAATACGCCATTTTTACGATAGCGCACCACCACATAGCCCACCCCGAACAGGGCGCTGAACATCATATTCATGCCCAGTACACCGGGGATGAGCCAGTCGATATAGCGAATTTGCTGGCCCGTCACCAGCTGCTTTTGATAAGCCCCGCCACCGCTGCCCGCCAGCACTTTTTCCAGCAGATAACCCGTAGGGGAGCTATCGTTGATCCAGTAACGTTTTGCACCCGCATCCAGCAATATATCCAGCTGATGACGCTTTACTTTACTAATGGCCAGTGATTTTCCAGACTCATTTATGTCAATAAGCTGCATATATCGGGTACTAAAAAAGCCCAGCTCTGCATCCGCCGATTGATTAATGACGCCAACTTTATACTGATCTAACTGATCGCCGGTAAACGCATAGGCGAAGCCTAAAATGATCAACAGCGGAAACACGATATTCCACGCCAGTGCGCTTCTGTCGCGCACAAACTCCCTGTCACGCGCTTTTAATACGCTCAAAAAACGCTGCCACCTCATTGTCTTAACCCCTTGCCCGTTAACTCAAGAAACAGATCATCCAGAGTACGGGGCCTGATCTGTAGACCACTGAGTGAAATATTCGCAGCCAACAATAATTTCACCGTCTGATTGACATCCGAACTACAAATTTCGACACCATCCGGCTGCCGACTCACCTTCAGCTCAGCTCCGGCAGAAGACATCAAAAAAATTTCCAGCGCTGACGATAGGGGAATTTGTACCACCGCGTCATTAAAATGCTCTGCCAGTAAATCCCTGGGCGTACCCTGGGCAATAATTTTTCCGTGATCCATTATTATAATTTCATCACACAGCTCATAAGCCTCATCCATATAATGAGTAGTCAGCACAATGGTTTTATTTTGCTGCTTAATTTTATGAATGAGCTGCCAGAAATTGTGCCTCGCCTGTGGATCCAGACCGGTGGTGGGTTCATCCAGAAAAATGATGTCTGGATCATTTACCAGTGCGATGGCCAATAACACCCGCTGGCGTTGTCCCCCACTCAAACTGGCGGTATTTTGATGTAGAAAATCACCGAGTGCACAATCTTCAATAATTTGCTGCAAATCAGACACCTGTGGATACATCTGCTGAAACAGCTGCAGCGATTCCTGTACGGTTATAAAATCCTGCAGTGCGGTGGACTGAAACATAATCCCTGCTTTATTTTTAAAGTCTTCATTTAAGGGTTTACCCCTGTATTTTATCGTACCCTTATCAGCCGGTTTAATGCCTTCAAGCATTTCTACAGTGGTAGTTTTGCCCGCACCATTGGGGCCCAGCAATCCAAGACAGACACCTTCAGCCACTTCAAAGCTCACGCCATTTACCGCTTTAAGTTGTTTAAATTGCTTATGTAATTGATTTGCCTGCAGAATAGATTGCATAACGTAGTGACTGTTTTAAAAGTTAGGAGGACTATTTTAAACAAGATAGGGAGCAATTAGGAGAATTTTAATTACACGAATTTTTAGCAAAAAAAAGGGCAGAGAGAAATAGTCTTCCCTGCCCAACTTTGCTGGCTTGCGGATATTACGACGTTGTTGTTGATGGTTAGTTCAATTAAAAATAATTTATTTCTAATAATTTTTGATCATAATTTGCACATATTCATCAAATTTCACGCTTAATAGCCTAAGCCATCAGCGAACATGCTATGATTTCAGGCTGAATTTTAGCCTAAGTCATTGAATGCACTTTGGAGTGCAATTTGGATCAGATCTCAAAACAAACACCTGCGGTAAACGATGTGTCTCACTTTAATCTGAGAATTCCTATCGCCATAAAGCTTGCCCTCGCTATCACTCTGCTAATCGTTAGCGGCATGTCAGCACTTGGCTTTATTATTCTGGAGAATCAGAAAAAAGTGCTAACTCAGCAAATGAATGATATGGGTTCAGCTATCGTTAAACAGGTGGCTAATAGTGCATCTGAAATGGTGCTTTCTGGTGATAAGCTCGGTTTAAAAACGCTGGTTAATAATCTGGTAGATTACAATCAGATTAAAGGCGCGGTGGTGTTAACCGATCAAAGTGAAATCCTCGTCGAGCATGGTCAAACCCCGTCCATTGGCTTTATTCAACACCAGCTAAACAATAAAAAAACCGCACATATTTTTGAGTGGGGTGAAACCCAAAATAACACAACAAAATTAATTTGTTTTGAAAGCCCGATTAAATTTAAACAACTTATTGCCGGCCACATCATCATCACTTTCAGTAAGCATCAAATGGTGCAGTCATTAGAAAACTCACGCTTTGTTATAATATTTGCCACAATAATCATGAGCCTCATAGCAATATTACTGGCCTTTATTATGAGTCGTCACCTGTCGCAGCCAATACATAATTTAGTTGATGCCAGCAAAGCCATTGGCGCCGGAGATTTTAGATATCGCCTGAATGAACGGCGCAATGATGAAATTGGTGAACTTGCATGTGCCTTTAATCAGATGGCGCATGGTTTACTACAAAAATCTCAGGTGGAAGATGTATTTTCACGCTATGTGTCGAGCAATGTTGCAAAAAAAGTTTTACAAAACCTGGATGATGTTGAGCTAGGCGGAAAACATGTCACCGCGTCTGTAATATTCGCCGATATTGTAGGCTTTACCAGCATCTCCGAAAAACTTCCCCCGCAGGAAGTCACCAATATTCTCAATGAATATTTTTCGCACATTTCGACTATTGCCCAATTACATTACGGCCATATTGATAAATTTATGGGTGACTGTGCTATGATTGTTTTTGGAGTTCCTGAATATTCAGAAATTCACAGTTTAAGTGCAATCAATTGTGCTATTATGATTCGAGAATTAGTTGCTCAACTAAATGATGAACGCGTAAAACAGAATAAAATCCCCATACATTTTAAAATAGGCGTTAACAGCGGCGTAATGCTGGCCGGCAACCTGGGCTCTAACGATCGCATGGAATACACGGTTATTGGTGATCCGGTAAACATTGCATCACGGCTGGCTGGCATTGCAAAAAGCGATCAAATTATTATACTTGAAGAACTATTTAAACAGGACGAAATATCAAGTCAGATATTGGCTGAAAAACATAAAATAATTCGAGTCAGGGGAAAGCAGAAACCCGTTTCAACCTGGCTGGTTAACCACACAATACCCGAAAATCAGAAACTCATGCAAGAACAGATAACTGAAATTTTAAAGAATTCTAGCGCAAAAATTAGTTGAGTAATTTGTTTAAACTGTATCAACATATATCATTATTATTTTTATACCTGGCCATATCATCCTGTGCGCTAATTCAGCCATCGCCCGATATACTTAACAAAAACATCCAGCACTGGCTCGCCGAAAATGAGTTTGATGATATCGATTATGCTTTAAACAGAATTGACCGCAATAATTCAACCGATGATAACAAATATCAATTCATTCTCGATCAAAAGCTAATAATTGAAACCCGCAAAAAAAAGTTTATTGCAAACACCTCTACAACAGCAAAAAAACTCAAACAGTCAAATCAGTGGCAGCAAGCACTGGACACATATAATAATGCCCTGCAAAAAATTAATGATGAACCCAGACTGAAGCAGGAAAAAACTGCCCTTCTTAAGGAAAGGGACGAACAGGTAACGGCACTTAAAAAAGACATGCTAATGCAACGCGCCAATGCGCTAATATCATATAAAAAGGTATATGATAAATTAATTAAACTAATCCCCAAAGATTATGCCGCGCAGGTTGACATAAATCATTATGACAAAGACAGAATCAAAATTACAAATCAACTTGAACTTTGTGGCGATCAGGCCATGGATGACAACAGGCTTATTCAGGCCAGCGATTGCTACTCTTTATCCAATAAACTAGACCCGACTGATCAGAAAGAATTACTGGTTACAAGCATAAACAAACAGTTAATTAAAAACTCAACCAAAGAAAGCAGCGATAAATCGCTTGCCGCTTATTATGCCGCCTACAAAAAACACCAGTACACTAAAGCCCGCTCTCATCTCAAAACTTTACTCGGCATAAACCCGTCCCACGCCAAAACCATAGCGCTGTTAGATGCATTAAATAAAGAAATTAATATTATGGCGTTAGAAAAAATAAACCTTGGGAATGAGCTTTACAGTAAAAAGAGAATTGATGACGCGCTAAAAGCATGGCGACAGGCATTATTACTTGAGCCGGATAATTCCGAGATAATTCAACTTATTAATCGCGCAGAAAAAGTCAGTAAAAAAATTCAAAGTCTGGAAGAAACCCAGTAATAATTTTTCACCCTGAACAGATAGAAAAACTGAAATGCTCAGGATATTTTTATCCGCACCACATTCATAACTTCCATTTCCATTCCTGCAATATTCTCAGTATCCCCATAGTAGGTTAAATTCACCCGCTGCCCTTTTAGATTTTTATACGGCTTTTTACGTTTATATTTAAAGGGCACAGCACAACCTTCTACCATCAGCGTATTAATGATCCACTCACCCGACTCACGCTGCACATGGGACTCTACTTTCATCATGTCGCTCTGATTTAATTTCTGGTGCTCTTTTAGAAGCTTATCTACAGGGGATTTCATGGGATGTATTTTGACATAGTTTTGACGAAGATATTAGTGACAACATTTCGGGTTTACGCGATGAAACAGGGCCATGTTAAATAATACTCCCGGCATTTTTTTCGAAGTTGCTTCTCATCAAGACCCTCCGGTTCACCCTATAAAATAAAAAGGCCCCGCAGCTTTCGCTGCGATATTTACACCGCATTAGGGTTTGGGTAGCAGAACGCGGGATTATTCGGGCTTTCCTGCCCAATAACCTGCATACTCACATTACAACCTGTTATACATAAACTTCGTAGCTCATTCACTTCGCGGCCGCGGTGCTAAAAAACAGCACCACGTTAAAAAACGCTCCCGGCGTTTTTTTCGAAATTACTTCTCATCAAGGCCCTCCGGTTCACCCTATAAAATAAAAAGGCCCCGCAGCTTTCGCTGCGAGGCCTTTTTATTTTATATGGCGGACCGGACGTAATCCGTAGTTGCATCCGGTAAAGCCTAAAATAGCCCACTAATCCCTTAAAAATCATATCTTTATACTTTTTGTCTATCCAGCAGTGTCCATTCAAATCTCGCACAAACCCAGTCGTGACTGTGTACTGACAGGTGTACTAGTTACAGCCCGACGCTAACTGACACTCTATATATAAGGAATGACAATGATTACTAACAAACCCATCAATAAACTCACACAGGCAAAAATTAAAAATATCAAGAAACCCATCAAATTATGCGATGGGGGTGGATTATGGATAGTAGCCCAAATGGGGAAAACGGGCCTTAATACTAAATGGGTGTTTCGGTACAAGCTCTTTGATAAAAACCGGAATATGGGTCTGGGTCCATACCCTGATGTTTCACTGGCTGAAGCCAGAGAAAAAGCAGCTGGATACCGAGCGTTAATTAGAGACAATATTGATCCCATCGAGCATAGAAATTCACTCAAACAAAAGGCACAGGCTAAAGCCCAGATAAGAGATATTACATTTGAAGCCTGTGCAAAAGAATATCTCGCCGCTCATGCTAATGCATGGAAGAATGAAAAGCACAAAGACCAATGGGAAAACACGCTCAAGCACTATGCCTACCCTGTCTTTAAAAAAACACCAGTTGGCGATATTGATACCGCTATGGTGCTGGATGTATTGGAACCCATCTGGGCTGACATTCATATCACAGCCAAACGCGTGCGCCAACGTATTAAAAGAATCCTCGATTATGCTGCCGTTAAAGGTTATCGCCAGGGTGAGAATTCCGCTGAATGGGTGGGTAGACTGGATCAATTATTACCTGAGCTGAGTAAAAAAAGAAAAGTGAGACATCACCCTGCCATGCCTTATCAGGACGTTCCGGCATTTGTGGTAAAACTGGCCTCAGAAAAATGCGTATCCGCACAAGCCTTGCTGGTCACGATCATCACCGGCCTTCGCACCAGTGAGTCTATTGGGGGGTCGGAACCTGAGTTTGATTTTAATGAAAATGTCTGGACTGTTCCGGCTGAGCGCATGAAAGTACCTAAGCTGCATCGTGTACCCCTGCCCCATCAGGCTGTTCCGGTTATCAAGCAGATGCTGAATAACCGGTTAGTGGGCAATGCGCATATTTTTCCGGGTCGAATCACGGGTAAACATATCAGTGAAGGCACGATGCATTCCTATCTAAAACATAATTTGGGTTATAAAGATTTCACGGTACATGGCTTTCGTTCCTCTTTTAGGGACTGGGCTTCTGAGACCACCCATTATCCTGATGAGTTAGGTGAAGCCTGTCTGGCTCATGTCATAAAAGACAAGACACAAGCCGCTTATCAACGCGGCGATCTATTAGATCGCCGTCGCCAACTCATGCAGGAGTGGGCTGATTTTATTTTCAGCGAAGTAAACAAAAACAAACTGCCTCACTCTGTCGCGGCTTGATTTGCACTGGGTAGCAACGCCTTTTGGTGCGCTACCCACTTTCTCAATGCCGCCTTATCCGCATTACAATCATCTAGTGCTCGATCGGTGGCTTTTGCCCACGCCCAGCCTTTTTGATGTGTGACAACGGGAATGGCAAATCCGGCTTTTGTGTTGGCTGGAGCAAACTGGCGGGTGGCAACACTAGCACCAGTTCCTTTTTCACCACCACCTCCTTTACCGGGTTTGAGCCACAACCACTCAACCACAGCGTAATAAATATTAGACGCCAGATACTCACGTAACTTCTGATCATAGTCTGCTTGCTCCTGTAGTTGTTTCTGGGCGTCATTTAATTCACGGGTTAACGTGCTTGCTCGGTTAATTTGTTCAGCTGTGAGTTGTTCCTGCAGTACAAGTGAATCATTTAACCGGTTAATAATTGCATTATTGCTTTTGTTAATATCAACCGCGCGCATCAGATCGGCCTGTGACTTTGATAATTGCTGTTCAATTTGTGCATTGTCGGATTTCAACGATTTAACCTGGCATTGTGATAGAGACAATAAGCCCCCCAATGCCATCACCACAAACCCTAACACCCGTAACCAGATCATTATTAAAACCTCATTTGTTCATACGCTCGCCGTATTAGACGCACATAGCCAATCGTTTCTTTTGAGTGTTTACCTGTTACCTTTGGCAAGCACTGCACAATACCGGGGTAATCATTCACTCCAGCACATAACCGTTGCGCTTTTATCAAGTTGCCCGCACCGGCATTGTAAGAGGCCAGCGCCAGATCGTAGCGATCCCGCTCACGGCGTTTTGCCTTCCAGGTGCGGCGCATTTTTGCCATGTAAAACGCACCGGCATAAATACTGTGTGATGCACTGGTCGGTGAAATACCCTGCCATTTCATTTTCTGTGCAACCTCACGCCATGTACCGGGCATAAACTGCATCACCCCTTTTGCACCCACCGGGCTTTGTGCATTCGGGTCAAAACGGCTTTCCTGCCAGGCTTGCGCTTTTAAAATATCCGCGCCCCAAATTTCATACGGTAATGGCAGGTAGCGTTTAGTCGCTAACCGAAAATAAAGATCGTATTTAGAGGAAAAGGGCTGCGCAGATAATGGCGGCACCCATATTACGTTTACCCAGATAATCAGCGCGAGCAAGTGCGGGCATTTCATTGAATGTCTCCCGAAAGTTAATACCAGATCGTTTATCCATTACCCTCAACATGTTTCCCCAGACCAGCAGGGCCAGGGGAATTTTAATGAGAAGGATAATGAGTAAGGCAGGCAGGTTATCTGCCAGTTGTTGAAAGAGTTCCATCGTTGTTTCCATCAGTTGTGTTGATGGAAACTCTAGTGTCACGAGCAATGAATATCACCACGGACTATGAATAATCGACCTGAATAATCCCGCGTTAATAAACCACATTCGTCTGCGCCATCTCAGAGGCAAATAACATAAAGTAAAGCCCATTCTCTTTTCGAGTACCGGCCGTATCTTCAATCACGAACTGCACAATGTTGCTGCCTAACGCCGTTGCAAACACAGTGACATTATTCGTACTTTGATTGGTAGGCGTAGCCACCACATTAATATATCGGACAGGGAACGTGTTGTTAATATTTAAGTTATGAAATAAGTTATACACACCTGTAGCGCCCCGCGAAACGGTCCAGCCAGCAGGAATATAATTAAAACCTCTTGCCGCATTCATCGAGATATAACCTGCATAAATAGCATTGGCTTTTCGTTTGTCTGTGGCACTCATTGAACCAGCAACGGCTGTTGTTGCCGGTATAATACCGATTCTTACATGATCCGCTAGAGTACCACCGCCGGTTAATGGCGGCGTAGGCAATATAGCTCTCGAACGATGAACAAGTTCATTTCCATGAAAACCATCTACTGTGTCAGCATCTTTACCTAAGAGAACAGGCGGTATACGATTCAGCGGAATAAATCCCGCATTCAGATTTGAAGCGTTCCGATAAAAGCTGGCTAACTGGTTTCCTAATGTGGCGGCATTGATATTCAATGCGTCTATATCGGCTTTAGTTTGATCTGCGGTGGCACCGGATTCGATATTATCTAACCTGGCCTTATCCGCCGCTGACATAAAACCACTCACACTTTGTGTGACTGGTGCATGTAACGAACCCCCTTCCCGGTTTCCATGCAGGGCACGCGAGACCCGCCTTATATCTGTCACCATGCCCGCACTGATAACCGATGTTGGTGTTCGATTTATGGTGGCCACCGCATGGATATAATGCGATAAGCCATTACTATCGGTATAGGCGGGTGGTGCATCAATGGCATTTTCTGCTACTTTAATTTCCCATTTGAGTTGTAATCGGCGGCTGGTTTCTACATTAAGTGCAGGGTCAACCATACTGGGGTCATCCACCGGATTGACTTCATCTAAATACACATCCAGATACACGGTGTCGGTGCGTGCGCTTGCTGGTGTTGTGAGTGCTGGCTGATTCATTGGTTGTGCTGAATACGTTGTGTTGGCAGGTAGTACAATTAAATAGCCTGCAATGTAAAAATGCCCCGCCCCATCGAGTGTGTTGTCCCCGCCACTAATGGTAAAATCATTATTCGCACCGGTGCCGACAATGTTAAATCCATTATTGGGTGAGCCATCCCCCAGCATGTCCTGAATAAATCGGCGCAGGTACGTTATTTGTATTTCCTGTAACAAATTAAATTCTTCATCCAGCACCGGAACGCCCTGCTCCTTCATCATATAAAAATAGCGTTTGGCCTCATCAAAGGTAAAACGACTGTAATTGCCACCCCAGTTATTTCCAACTTGCATTTAATCATCCTACAGTGTGATTTCTCGGTAAGTGCGTAATAACGGGCCGGATAAAACCACCAGGTCATTCGTATTTTCACCAATGGTATTGGTATTTAATAGATAACCCGATGGCCCGTAATATCGTCCTTGTGTTCCCGCGGCTTTATAACGACTTACGATGTTTTTTATCGTCACGATGGTCACTTGATCAAGCGAGCTAATATCAACAATGCCTAAAATCACCGCGAATGAGCACACGACGGGATGATTGTTTGCAGGATTCCCCCAATAAGGGTAGCCACCTGAAGGGGGACTGCCCGGTGCCAACTCACCCGGAATAAATCCCAAATCCTGCATTAATTGAGGCTGATACCACCAGTCCATATCCACGACCGAAACCTGAATGCCGGTTTGATCTTCGATGGCTTTTTCAAGTACGCGGTTATTACTCTTGAGTTCAATCACTTCACTGATAATGCGGATGGCATACGCCTGATCCGTTTCACCCACAATGGGATCGACTGCATATTGCTTACCCCATTCGATTAACCAGTCATGACTAGCAGACTTTATGACTAACTCATTTGATAATTGCGTGATCGCCTGTTTCGCTTTATTTAACTCAGCGGCCAATGCATCAAACCAGATCCAGAGTAATGATTGATGAGCATAGAGTTGATCTGCGTTTTCTGTGCCCTGTATCCCTACGCCATCTAATAAAATCGTGGCGTTTAAATCGGCTAATTCAGCATTAAAAAACGTCACGGAATAACCCGGCTGCTGTTGTATAAAATCGGATAATTCGATAAAGGTATAATCATTTAAATTTAAGTTCAGTGAGACGCCAATTCCACCTGAAACATTTATCGTTAACTGATCATTGAGCACCTGCCAGTTCATTTCACCGGCGTATGCAAATCGCAGCGCTAAGGTTTCATTGGGGTCCTTATTAAATGCGCTATTAAGCGATTCAATTAATTTTTGCGTTAATCTTTTGGGGGGCAATCTTAATGAATGTTGACTCATGTAAGTTTGATATCCCCTGGTATCAGTTTGATATTTAAACCGGGAACAATGTCTGTCGCAGGAAGACTAAATGCGACGTTATAAACACCGTCTAATGCCATCGCAATCCCGATTAATTCATTTAAGATAATCGCTTCTCCTATTTCCAGATTCTGAATATACTGGGTGATGCGGGTGGCCATTTCAGGGGCAATAATATTATTGTCAACACCCTGCTCGACCGTCACCACGCCGCTTATGTTTTGAGTTTGTTCTGTCACCAGGCGCACCCGACACACAATACCCGCTGCTTTCCATCCGGCAACCCGCACACCATTGGCATTAAAAAAACCGTCAATGATCTTTTGAGTTTCATCACGTAATGCAACCGAGGTATTACCTGAACCGTTATAGATATAACAGTCTATATATCCCAGGGGTTGGCTGGCATCCGCGGTGTAGGGTTCAACCACTTTTGATTTATCGACATACTCAATAATGTCACCGTTAATATTGTTAATCGCCGCTGTTTTGGCACCGAAAGCAATAGATTCAATGGGGCCACGACTGAGTGATTTAATGTATTGTGCAAAGCGAATTTGTTGTGCTTCATCGGTTTCAATATCACGCCCGGTAATCGCCGCCGCTGGATTGCTGACAGTGACTCCGGTTATAGGTACATCCATAACGGTAATGGTATTCGCTAATGCATTACCCATTGTGCCGGGCTGATCTGCAGTGACACGCACGGACACACTCACGCCACCCGCAGGGATACTCACTTCATTATCTGTCACGTAACTGACTTCATCATTGAGCACTCGAACCACCGTGCCCGCCGGTATCACTATCGCCTCCCCTGCCCCAGAAGAGGATGTCTGAAATACAACAATGACATTAGCGAGGGCGGCGGGTAATTTTGTAAAACCAAACGAGGTATAGGTCGCCACCGGAATGGCATCTCTTAGGCCGTTCAGCATTTGTTGATACAACTCGTCAATTTCAACCGCAGAGGCTTCAATTAAGGTGCGGTTAACTGACCCCACATTAAAGTCAGTGAGTTTGCGTGTTGCACCGCGTATATGGTTGACCATGGATGCGGTAATGGATAAAAAATCCTTAACCTGAAATGCCATTACCCACCTGCTTTAAGATTTGTTTTCCATCAACGGTAATCGCCTCGCACTCAATCACCAGTGCATCCCCTTCTATACGAACTGTGGCCTGGGGCACACTGGATATGCGCGAATCGGCCAATAAACTGCGTTTAACAAAGGCGGGGGCAATGTCACCACTTAATGCGGTATTGCCATCCCCCACCAGGGCTCTAACCGAACACCCATAGCGTGCGTGGTAGACTAGCTCACCGGGATCGGTGCGAAGCACATGATTAATGGCCTGTTTTAAATTATCGACACCCGAGGTGAGTGCCAGATCCCCCGACTCACTAACTAGCGCTCCCCGGTTTAATTGCACATCTGTGCCAAAAACGATATCCGGGTCAGTGACCGCCGAGGCAATCGGATTGCTCGAAGGGATACGTATCTCACTGCCGGTTAATAAAACCCCATCACCAATTTGTGAGTTATCATTGGTAGGACTATCCACAATATAGGGCGGTTTTAATCCATTGATATTCGCCAGTTCATACCAGCGACTGGCATCCCCTAATTCTCTTAGGGCAATTCTGGCTAAGGTATCGCCCCGCTGCGTTTGCACATTACGGTGGCCGGCTAGTTGTTTTGTAAAGGCCACTTTATACCCCTCTCTTTATTTTTATGACCTGTATTCCATTAGACATGGTTTGCAACTGGCTCGGCACAGCGTCAATGGGCATACTCAATGGATCGGTTTGCCTGAGTGATTCTGTTGCGGCTGCGGACTCTTCTGTGACCGCTACCGGACTGGTTTGCTGTGGAAACATGGAAACAAAAGGATTTTCTCTGGCATAGATACTGGTGGGGCGTCCACCGCCGGTCGATGAACAGCTTGATGCACCAAACAGGTCTGAAAAATCGGGAAACTGTGTTAGTAACCCAAAGCCATTGATTAAGGTGCAATAGGCATCATTAAAGGCAGAGGCAATGGACATCAGGGCCCCTTTAACCTGTGCGGCCAGATTCGCGGGCGCGGCCAGCACCTGAAACGCATTACGTGCGGCTTGCTGAAAGGCGGTGGCGGTAAAGAGCAAAGGGGCCAGAGTTGCGTCTATAAATCCAGATGCGGTGTCTACAATCTCCTGCACAGCTGTTAGTAACTCAACACTGGTATCGAGTACATCCTGCGCAACCCCACTCAGTGAAAAGCCCAGCAATTCATCTACCGTTTTTGACCACGCCTGTTGTTTTTTTATTGTGTCTGACATGCTGGCACTGGCAGCACGGTAACGTCCACGCGGATTACTGATCGCCGCCGTTATTTTATCCGCTTCAATCAATGCTTCTTCACTGGCATCGCGCAAAATGGTCATGCTGATATTGTATTGCGCTAACAGTGCTCGAGATTTATGGCGACGTAATTGAAATTGTCCGGGTGATACCACAACCGTAATGTTATCCATACGGTCATTAAAAATGAGTTCGATACCATCCGGGTCAATACCATTATCGGCATTATTGCGCCGCAGCTGATGCCATTGCTTGAATACGGTATCGTAAAGCCGCTGAAACAGGGCTAATCCATCCTCCTCTGCTGTACCCCGCCAACCCGTATGGCCTGAAAGCGAAAGTGTGGACAGACCTTCACCAAAATTATCACTCCAGGCTCCGCCCAGTGTTTGGGTATCGTTAATGCGTGAAGGGTCGGTGCGGGTTAACTCTTCTGGGCGGATGACCAGTCCTAATTGAGCCAAGCTTGTTGAGGCCTGATTATCCCATAACATGAAACTGATGGGGCGGTCTTTTTGGGTGGTGGGTGTCATGCCATTAGGATGGCATCACGATTAGGAAAGCGGATATTTTTAGCTTCAACTATGACTTCAGCTTAGTCTCATAAGCGGACTGTAAGATATAATCCAGGATGCAAGAAAGCAGACATTCAAAACGCCCTAATAACTTGGCGCCATGAGTTGCGGACTGTTTTTAGGCCGTAATTCATGGTGATCAGGTTAATTAGATTGTTAGGCATGCTTTTATTGTATTGGTGTATATGAAAACAAGCTTGACAGCCACGGGCTGAGAATTTTTTTGATATTATCGGAGTCACCAAGAGGTTTAGAAGATACGCTGAAAATAAGTAACTTTCGATCATGCATTATAATCAGAGATGTTCCTATGCTTTCATTAGTTTCTTTATTTATTAATGTATAGCCTGATATATATTCATACCAATTATCTAATCCTTGAATTTGATTTAGTTTTACATTTGGATTTTTGTCTTTTATTCCTTTTAGAAATCCCTTAACAGAACCTTTGTACCACCTATATGCGCTTCTTTTATCATGTAATATATAAAAAGCAGTATTTAATGCTAACTGATCGCTACTTAGATTGATATTCTTTGGCTGGCTTACATAGACAAGTAAATAGCCGTTATTTTCGAAAAACTCGTCTTTAAATATGGTTTCTCTTTCACCTTTTATTTCATGGTGTACGTCGTTTGCATATTGGTCGATAGTGTATATAAGGTTCCTATTGAAATTTTTACTTATTATGTTACTAGCAATCGAATTTTGATTAGAAATAGTGATGTAAAATACTAATATAATTATAAATTTTATTCTCATATGTAATTTTTGCCTAACGCTTTGCTAACCCGCCGCAACCGGGGCGGATAATTAAAATTGTAGTTCAAGCCAACGGTTGTCGGTCGGTTTGAGCTATTTGTTGAACAAAGCCGCAAAGCGGCAGAAAAAACCAACCTCTTGCATCTATAATTTCCTTACCCAATTTTGGGCTATTTCAAAGGAAAGTGTACCATGAATACCAAAGATAGAAAACGCTATGACAA
>Ga0316209_1002390_pt1 | contig 15277 bp, 16 predicted proteins | sample 6monopyrite_MG_FD_204945 | JGI IMG/M metagenome (GOLD analysis project Ga0316209, IMG submission 204945) | Microbial mat bacterial communities from mineral coupon in-situ incubated in ocean water Damariscotta River, Maine, United States -... | ecosystem: Environmental > Aquatic > Marine >...
CAAAGCAACCGACTGCTTTGACGTAGGGTCATGCGGGAATTTTTCCTTTAGGATTGTAAAAAAAGAAGAATCGGTAAGCACATTCATAGTCCCCAAATATAAACATGATTATTGGTCAAGTGCATCATATCATAAATATTCCATCACAACATCAATTGATAGCCCATTAAACATAATAGATGAAAGTATAATATGTAACGAACCAAACCTTTATTTCTTCTTACAAACCTGTTCCCAGTGGCATATTTTGCAATATGGAAAAAATGCATAAATCCTATAATAAAATATTAGGCAGTTTGCAAAAAAATTGTAGATTTGTGTTAACCACTAAATTAAAATTAACACTTACAAAATGAAGACCATAATACAAATTGTACTTTGGATTGCATGTATCGGATTCGGATACCTTATTTATCAATCTGTTACTGGACCTATGGAGTTTAAAAAAGTTAAACAAGAGCGCTTTTCAAAAGTAGTTTCCAAATTAAAGGATATTAGAAATTCGCAAGAGGCTTATAAAACTGTAACTGGTAAGTATGCTAATGATTTCAAAAGCCTTATTAATTTTGTTGAGAACGGCAAGTACACTATAACCCAACAAAGGGATTCATCTTATATGGAGATGGATAAAACGTATGGTATTGAACTTTTGAGGGAAGTTAAAATAATTGATACTTTAGGATTTGTTTCAGTTAAAGATTCATTGTTTAAAAATGATGATCGTTATAAAAGCTTAATGAACGTTCCTGGAGCAAAGGGTGGTGAGAAATTTGAAATGAAATCTACGATTATTGATAAAGGGGGTTACAAAGCACCTGTTTTTGAGGCAAAGGTTAAAAAGAATGTTGTTTTAGGTGACCAAGCTAAAGACCTTTTAGATCGTGAAAATGCGCAAATAAGTGTTGAGGAAGTAAATGGTGACGTAATCAAAGTAGGTTCATTGGAGCAAGTTAGTACCAGTGGTAACTGGCCACCGATTTATGACAAAAAAGAAGATCAATAATACTGAGGATAACTCTTTGGAAAATTTTAATAAACTGTCCATTCAGGTAAGCTTGAATGGACTTTCTTTTTGTGTTCTGGATACTATTGGCAATTCAATTCTAAAGTCTGACCGATTGGTTTTCGAAAAGAACCTATCCCCTTTTGAACTTCAAAAGAATTTAGAGCAACTGTTCAAGACCCACAATTTAGGCTCCAGCCAATTTTCTGAAGTTGTTGTTGTGCACAGTAACAATCTATTCAGTTTTGTTCCTAAATCATTGTTTGATGTGAACGAATTAGCCAACTATCTAAAATTCAATACTAAGATTCTTGCCAACGATCATATTGCCTATGATGCATTGGACAATTATGATATAGTCAATGTATATGTGCCTTTTGTAAACATCAACAATTATATTTTTGATTTGTTTGGGGAATTTGAATATAAACACAATGGTACTGTTTTGGTTCAGGCTTTATTGAATAATTCCGGGGCCAACAAAGAACCCATATGTTATGTGCATGTTGATGGTCAACAAATGGATATTACCATTATAGCACAGAAAAAACTGCTGTTTTACAATAGTTTCACCATTACATCCAAAGAGGACTTTATATACTATTTGCTCTTTACTATGGAACAGTTGAAATTGGATACCGAGCATACGAAACTACAGCTTTTTGGTTCAATAAAAGAGGAAGATGATATATATAAGCTTTGTTACAAATATATTAAAGACATGTCTCTTTTCATCCCATCTGGTGGCTCATACCCTTTTGGTACAACAGATCAAAAATCTTTGGAATTCACTGTTTTAAGTGCTTTATAATGCGAATTATATCTGGTAAACATAAAAGCAAGAGAATCACTGCCCCCAAAAAGTTGCCAGTTCGCCCTACTACAGATATGGCCAAGGAAGCGTTATTCAATATATTGAATAACAACTATTATTTTGAGGATATTTCTGTACTTGACCTCTTCGCAGGTACAGGTAATATCACCTTCGAGTTCGCCTCTCGTGGAACGAAGGAATTGGTCGTGGTTGATGCCGATTATGGTTGCATTAAGTTCATTGATAAAATTTCAAATGAATTGGATTTTGGGATTTCCACCATTAAAAGTGATGTTTTTAGTTACTTGCAAAAATCTTCACTAAAAGTAGATATTATTTTTGCCGATCCACCTTACGATCTTTCTGTTGAGGATTTTGTAAGAATTCCTAAATTAGTCTTTAAAAACAATATTCTCAAAAAAGACGGGGTATTGATTATTGAACATTCAAAACATACCGACCTCTCTTCATTGGATCACTTTAGCAACCAACGCAGGTATGGCGGAAGTGTTTTTAGTTTTTTCGAATGGTAAGTATTATAAGATCCCTCGACTTTACCCAAGATTAATATGACGACGCATTTTCCAAAAGAAAATACTATCATAAAAAATAAACTTAAAAGAAAAAGACCCTTCAACAAGCTCAGGGTTAATCCAGCTATGATGTTTTTCCACATTTTATTTGAAAAACATAAGCTTCATTAAAAAAAGCAGGCCATAAGCCGGATTCTGTGAGGCCAAAAGCCCTCCCTATCATTTATCTAGGCCTTTGGTTACCCAAAGGCTCTAACCGTCTACCCTTCAGCTCGAGCGTGCAGCCCTCAAACACTGATTTACATGACGTTTCACCGCATAGAGTTTACCTGGTTTCACTACAGCATTACCTGTACATACTTTCTGTTGCACTTGTCCGTCCCGCTAAGAGCGGGAGACGGGTGTTACCCGTTATGCTGCACTATGGTGTCCGGACTTTCCTACCCGACGGTTACCGTCAGGTCGATAAGGTGACCTGCTCGCTGCAAATTTACTTCAATTGTTGATAAAAAAGTGTTTAATCCATCTTAAATAAAGGGAAGAATACATCGCTATTTTTATATTTGTAAAGAAGCCATTGGCATTAGTAAAAATGCCCCCTAAAGTAATACGAATTGGAGCCATTCATTGTATCAGCAAGAAAGTACCGCCCGCAGACATTCAAAGATGTCGTGGGGCAACAGGCTATTACCAATACGTTACTCAATGCTATTGAAAATAACCATTTGGCACAAGCCTTATTGTTTTGTGGCCCAAGAGGTGTGGGCAAGACTACATGTGCCCGAATTTTGGCCAAACAGATTAACCAAGATGGCACCCAACGTGAAGATGAGGATTTTGCATTTAATATTTTTGAGTTGGATGCTGCTTCGAACAATTCGGTGGACGATATCAGGAATCTGATAGACCAAGTCCGTATTCCGCCCCAAGTAGGAAAGTACAAGGTTTATATAATTGATGAGGTACATATGCTTTCACAATCGGCCTTTAATGCCTTTTTAAAGACTCTGGAAGAGCCTCCCAAGCATGCCATTTTTATTTTGGCAACTACCGAAAAGCATAAAATAATACCTACAATACTTTCTCGCTGTCAAATATTCGATTTTAAACGTATTACCGTAAAAGACGCAGCCGAGTATTTAAAATACATTGCTGAGAACCAAGGCATAGAAGCTGATGATGACGCTCTACATATCATAGCCCAAAAGGCCGATGGTGCCATGCGTGATGCATTATCTATTTTTGATAGGGTTGTAAGTTTCTCAGGTAAAAATCTAACTAGAAAAGCCGTTACCGAAAACCTGAACGTACTTGATTACGATACTTATTTTTCGGCCACCGATCTTATTTTAAAACATGGCATTCCAGGATTGTTGCTTTTATTCAATAAAACCTTGGCCTTAGGTTTTGATGGTCATCATTTCATAAGCGGACTTGCATCCCACTTTAGGGATTTAATGGTATGTAAACATCAAGAGACCATTGAATTGTTGGAAGTTGGGGAATCCGCTAAAAAGAATTATTTAGAGCAGTCCAAACAAACTTCAAATTCATTTTTATTGCAAGCCCTGAATATCGCCAATGAATGTGACTTAAAATATAAAACCAGCAAAAACCAAAGACTTTTGGTAGAGCTTTCCCTCATGAAATTAGCTTCCATTGATTTTGGGGCTGAAAAAAAAAACCCTGAATCCATAGCTTTAGCGAATAATATTATTGAATTCATTGCTCCGGCAGCTTTTTACAAACAAACGCCTATAACTTCGCCAGCAATACTTTCAAAAGGCGAACCTGAATTCATTGACACTATTGCTGCTCGAGAGACTTCAATACTTATACAAAAAGAAACAGCGCCAATCACAGAAGCACATGGCGATGGTGCTGTGGTGCTTTCAGAACCTGCAACAGAAGTTATTGCACAAACTACAGTTGAAGAGCTTGTAACCACAAAACCAATTAGCATTAAACCGGCAGTAAAGAGGGTTTCTGGATTATCTATATCAAGCTTAAAAGCAAAGAAACAACATCAAATCAATAAAATAGAAGTTGTTCTTGATGAAAGCACGCTGCCCAAGGAAGCTTTCACTGAGGAGGATATGCAAAAACATTGGGATGATTTTGTAAAAAAAATCGATGACGACGGAAGAAAAATATTGGCCTCTAACTTAAGTTCAGATGCCCCCAAACTCAAAGATGAAACAACCATTTGGATCGAATTGCCCAACGGTACCATGAAAAAAGAGATTGAGCGGGAAAAGTATGATCTTATGGAACATTTGAGAACGAAGCTCAATAACCATTTTATTAATCTTAAAATTACGGTCAATGAGGAAGTAGCCAAAAAGTTTGCTTTCACACCTGAAGAAAAATACCAAAAACTCAGAGAGAAAAACCCAGCGATTGATATTCTTCGGAAAACTTTTGACTTAGATCTTTGATTTATTCTTAAATCGAATTCTTAGCGCAAAAATGAACATCACTATAGATATAATCAACAAACCAAAAGCTTCTCTGGCTTCCTCGATATTTTTTATGTCCCCTTGCCCGATAGCAAAACCTTCAAACTTATCGGGAAATATTAAAAAGAATCCAATCACACCTAACAGACCAACAAGCGCGGGAACCATATAAGAGACTTTGTTAAATACAAATCCTAGAGTCACTAAAGTTGATATCCCATAAATTGCAATCCAAAGCAAAGGATCTGGATCATTGTATTGTAATACTGCTGAGATTAAAAATAAAATTGCAAAAACTCCTCCTAAAAACTTAAAAAATTGTTTCATATGGCAAATATAACGATCAAATTTTGAATCGATTTGTATTCATATTACTTTTGTATTAAATCTTAATAGTTATGCTTGGTCTTAAATTACCCACAGATCCCAGGTGGGTCAATATCGTTGAAAAGAACATTGATGAAATTCTTACTGATCATGCCTATTGTGAACAAAAAGCGGCAAGTACCGCAATCTCATTAATTATATCTTTTCCTGAATACACAGAACTTACACAGGAAATGATCGCACTTTCCCGAGAGGAAATGGGTCATTTTAAAATGGTGCATGATCGTATAATTGAAAGAGGAAAATCTTTAGGTCGGGACAGAAAAGATACTTATGTGATTGCGTTGTTGAAATTCTTCCCAAAAGGAGGAAGCAGAACCAACCAATTGGTACATCGCCTTTTATATGCAGCGCTCATTGAAGCCCGTAGTTGCGAACGCTTTAGATTATTATCCGAAGAGTTAAAAGACAAGGAATTAGCCGATTTCTACCAAAAACTTATGGTGAGTGAAGCTAGTCATTATACCATGTTCTTAAAATTTGCACGCCAATATGGCGACTTGTCCGAAGTAAACCAAAAATGGCAAGATCTGCTGGATTACGAAGCCAAAATCATGAAAAACTTAGGTAAAAAGGAAGCCGTTCACGGTTAATATTTAAGACTTTAGCTTATTTAAGTAATAATCATACATCGCAAATTGTGACCTTACTTTTAATTGGTTATTATTTCTATAAGCGTTATCCTGTTTTGCTGAAAAAACACGGGCTTTAACATTATCGTTCCAAGAGATTTCAAAAGTATCGATTATTTCCTGTTTAATATCCTCATCATAAATCTGGCAACCCACTTCAACCCTATTATCCAGATTACGGGTCATCCAATCAGCAGAAGAAATATAAACCATGGGATTACTGTCATTACCAAAAATAAAAACCCTGGGGTGCTCTAAAAACTTATCAACCACACTTATTGCCTCTATATTATCACTCATACCTTTTACTCCTGGTATCAAACAGCATATACCCCGTATTATTAATTGAATTTCAACCCCGGCATCACTCGCTTCATACAATTTGTCGACCATCTTGTACGATGTGAAACTATTCATTTTAATTTTTATATATGCCTTTTTATCTTCCTTGGCATTCATTATCTCATTATCGATCAAGTCTAGAAAATAGTTCTTGGTATAATGTGGCGAAACCACCAAATGCTTGTATTTATTTATTTTGTAAGTGGTGGTGAAAAACTCAAACACTTTATTGATTTCTTTTAAAATGGGTTCGTGTGCAGTAAATAATGTATAGTCTGTATAAATACGCGCCGTGGATTCATTAAAATTACCAGTACTGATGAAACCATAACGCTTTATTTTGTCACCTTCCTCACGTTCAATAACACATATTTTGCTATGCACCTTTAAACCGGGTACACCAAAAATCAGTTTTACACCTTCAGCCTGAAGTTGTTCGGCATATCCAATATTGGCTTGTTCATCAAAACGGGCCCTTAACTCAATCTGCATAGTAACCTGTTTGCCGTTTTTAACCGCATTGATCAATGCGGCGGCTACCTGAGAGTTACTCGCAAGACGGTAAACCGTAATCTTAATACTTCGGACCTTTGGATCCAAAGCGGCCTCTTTTAAAAATTTTATCACATAAGAAAAAGTGTGATAGGGTGTGTATTGTAAATAATCTTTTTCGGCTATTTTTTCTAAGAGACTCCCTTCTATACTTAAACCCTTAACGGGTAGCGGTATTATTTTATCATACATCAAGTCTTGTCTTCCTAAGCTAGGAAATCCCATATAATCCCGTCGATTGTGATAACGTCCACCTGGTATTACACTATCGGTATCCCCTACATCCATTTTCTCTTTTAGATATTGCAAGGTGTCCTTTCCTATACTTTTGTCATAAACAAAACGAACGGGATCACTAATCATTCTACCTTCAACACTAGAAGAGATTTTCTCGATAAAACTCTTACTTAAGTCACTGTCTATATCGAGTTCGGCATCGCGGGTAATCTTGATCATATGGGCCGTTATTGAATCATAGGAAAACATATTGAAAATGTTCCGTAATGAATACCGGATCAAATCATCAAGAATGATAATATAATTCTTATCATCAATTTTCGGCAATACGACAAACCTATCTATACCTTTAGGAATTTCGATAAGGGCATATTTTATATCTTTTTCTCTTTTATTTGCAACCCCTTCTTCGGGTATAAGAATCATTTTTACGGCAAGATATGCAGCGGTATCGTTTAGGGTCGGGAATTCAGTTAAATCATTCAGAATAATGGTCATAAGAACAGGGCTCACCTTCTGGATAAAGTATGTTTTTATAAATTCTTTGTGGGTTTCACTTATTTGGGTTTCATCAATTAGAAAGATATTTTGAGTCTCTAACTCCTGTTTAATTTGCCTCAAAATACTTAAGCTTTTTGCCTGTTGCCTAATAACGATATTCGTAATATCTGCCAATAGGTCTTTGGCCGTCTCACCACCCAACTCACTCTTCCCTTTTTTTCCAGCCTCAACAATGCGCTTTACCGTTGCATATCGTACCTTGAAGAATTCATCGAGGTTATTTGAGAATATTCCCAAAAATCGAAGTCTTTCAATAAGCGGTACATTTTTATCCGCACTTTCCTGTAAAACCCGCTCATTGAAACTAAGCCAGCTTATCTCTCGATTTATATATTGATTTTTAGTTTTCATTACTGTTTTAAGTGTTTGGGGAAAATTGTATTGATTGTTGTTCCCTTTTCTAAAGTGCTCCAATTATTGGTATCAAAGGTCAGATGAACCAAACCGCTGGTAGGAACATTGTCTATATAAACATTCCCAAGAACATTGGCGAGATGGGTAAAAGCATGGTTATGCCCGAATATCATAACTGTGCCAAGCGAATCATTCAAATTTTTCACAAACTGTAACACATAATCCCCAGAAAAATCATAAAGTTCATTGGTAATCTCAAATTGATTATATGGAAAATGAAGTTGTCGTAAAAAAATCAAACATGTATGCATAGCGCGGTTAGCTGGACTAGCAAAAATCGCATCAACATTGACATCTTTTTGCTTGAATGCGTTAACCACCAAATGGCCATCATTTATTCCCCTTTGTAAAAGCGGCCTATCCTTATCATTTACCGAATATTCCCAAGAAGATTTGCCATGCCGAACCAATATTAGATGCTTCATTTGAATATTGTATTAAATTAAGAGCTATGCCAAAAAAAAATGAAATTTAGACAAAAGTATGCAGTAAATAGTATTCAGTAAGCGAGAAATTCATTGGGCTAAATTATTTGCTCCATTACATATAATCGCCCAATAACATAATGCCACTTCATTAATGAATAACCCATTTTTTTAAAACTATAGAGCAGAGATACTAAAACTCCAACTAAATTACTGCAAACTGTCACTGCCAACTATAACCTTACGGAGCCAGACGCTCAATTTTCCAATCAAAGTCTTCTTGTAAGGTATAGCGAATCCTGTCGTGCAATCGATTTGGTCGGCCTTGCCAAAACTCAATGGAAACAGGTCTTACCAAATACCCTCCCCAATAATTAGGACGGGGTATTTCCTTTCCTTCATATTCTTTCTCCAAAGCTTTTAACTTGTCTTCCAACACTGCTCGTGAAGCTATAACCTCACTTTGGTCTGAAACAATAGCGCCTAGTTTGCTACCATTGGGTCGGGACTCAAAATAACCATCTGACAGATTTTCTGGAATCTTTTCAGCGGCTCCTTTAATGATAATCTGTCGTTCCATGGAATGCCAAAAAAACGAAAGACAAACATGGGGGTTTATAGCAATGGACTTGCCTTTTTCACTTTCATAATTGGTATAAAAAATAAAACCCTCAAAGGTATATCTTTTTAGAAGCATCACTCTAGTCTTAGGATAGCCATCCAGGCCAATAGTAGCAATAGTCATGCTATTGGTCTCATCAACAGTATTGGAAGCCTCAACTTCATAAAACCACTTTTGAAATAACTCCATGGGATTATCTGAAATAGCATCCTCAGTCAAGGCGCTTTTTTCGTATGATTTTCTATAGCTGCCTAGGTCTTTTTCCATTTTATGAAATCTTAAAACAAGATAAACAAAGTTCTACAAAAGATAGGAAAAAGGGAAGTTATTAAATGTTTTTATTTTCTTTTCAATAGCGTTATATATCTGGGAATACTAAAGCTCAAATACCTTCCCATCCTCCGCCAACTCAACATTTGGGAATATCTCCTCGGCTTCTTCTTTAAAAAGTGCTATTGATTTATAGCGTGTGGAATAATGCCCAAGGATCAATGTTCCAACTTTAGCCTTTTTTGCAATGGTTGCAGCCTCTTTTGCAGTTGCGTGCTCGGTTTTGGTAGAAAGATGTGCTTCGGATTCCAAAAAAGTGGACTCATGGTATAGCGTATCAACCTTTTTTATCTGGCCGATAATTTCAGGATAGTAGCCTGTATCACTACAATAGGCATAACTCTTGGGTTTGAGAGGGTCAAAAGTAAGTTTGAAATTTGACACAATTGCACCATCATTCAAAGTAATATCCTGGCCATTTTTGATATTCTGGAAGTAACATTTGTCAATCTTATATTTTGCCACTGCTTCAATATTCAGTTTGCGTTCACCTATTTTTTCTTTGAACAAAAAACCATTCGTATAAACGCGATGATTTAATGGAATCGTTTCCACAGTAACTTTCCCATCCTCAAAAATTACTTCAGAATTTTTAGATGTGAGCTCATGGAACTTTAAAGGGTAATTGGTCCATGAGTCTCCCAATTTTAAAAGTAAGGTAATAGCTTCCTTTATACCTTTTGGTCCATAAATATGCATTTCTTTATCCCTTCCTAAAAGACGAAAAGTTGATATTAACCCTGGTAATCCAAAAAAATGATCGCCATGAAGATGCGAAATAAAAATATGGTTGATTCTGGAAAACTTGATTTTGTTTTTGCGAAGTTGCACTTGGGTACCCTCTCCACAGTCTATTAAAAACAGGTGGTTCTTTATCTCCAATACTTGGGAAGTGGGATTTGCGAGCGTTCTTGGTGTTGCTGCGTAACAGCCAAGGATTTGTAGCCTCAAATCAATGAAAAATTGAAAATTGAAAATTGAAAAATTGTATTGGCTTGCACATATTTTAACTTCTAAGTTTTGCTGATTTAACAATCGATGCCAGTAATCTAATTATTTGATCGATTTCATCAAACAAACCATTATAGATGTTCAAATCTAAATAATCGGACTTATAAAGCAAATCCAACCAATATCTTGTCTCATTAGCTTCCTTTAAACCAATCGCCATTTTATGTATAAAATCTTTTTTACTTTCAGCATGTTCTGCTTCACGTACCATGGCTCCAATAGCCGTGCCTGACCTTATCAACTGTTATGAAAGAATATATTCATTATTTTCTGCTTGGATTGTTTTAACAACATTTACAATTGCCAAGGCAAAATCAAAGCTCTTTTCTTCAATAATATTCTTTCGATCAATTTTCATTTATCATTTTCCATTTGGAATTTTCAGAGATCAAGATCCCTTTCTATTTCTTCCATCTCAATAATGTCCTTAGCCTCCTGAATAGTTGGCACTACGCATATTTCTTCAGGAACTTCTTCAAAGGAAACCTTGTTGGTAACCAAAACGAATGATTTTTTCGTACCACGATGTTGATTGGAAATTGGAAGGAACTCCAAAATATCACCAGCAGTAAGCTCCGAAAATGAGAAAAGATTTACAATGATATTATCCTTGCTGACCTTTGAATAGCCTATATTGAGGTTCTTCAAAAACTCCTGAAGCGAAATATTTTCCTGAAAAATTATGGTCGTTGTGCCATCCTTGTCAAAAATCATAAAGCTCTATTTTATTTTTGAAGCTAATAGGTAAATCACAGCCATACGAATGGCGACTCCATTTTCTACCTGATTCAATATAATGGACTGTTTTGAGTCTGCAACATCGCTTGTTATCTCCACGCCCCTATTTATTGGTCCTGGGTGCATTATCACAATTTCCTTGTCCAAAGAATCCAAAAGTGCCTTGTTTACACCAAATTGTTGCGTGTATTCCCTAGTGGTAGGAAAATAGCTGATATCCAATCGTTCATTCTGAATACGCAACATATTTGCTACATCGCACCAATTCAAGGCTTTTCTCAAATTTGTTTCAACGGCAACACCCAATGAATCAATGTGCTTGGGTATTAATGTTTTTGGTCCGCAAACCTTTACTTGCGCTCCCTGCAATTTTAAAGCAAAAATATTGGATAGAGCCACTCGTGAATGCATAATATCTCCAACAATAACGACTTTCTTGCCTGCCACATCGCCTAGTTTTTCACGAATGGAAAAAGAATCCAATAAGGCTTGTGTAGGGTGTTCGTGGGCACCGTCGCCAGCATTGACAATAGATGCGCTTACATGTTTTGATAGAAATATACCCGCCCCAGGGTTGGGGTGGCGCATCACCACCATATCCACTTTCATGGAAAGTATGTTGTTTACCGTATCAATTAAAGTTTCTCCTTTCCTTACCGATGATTGGCCAGCGGAAAAATTGATGACATCTGCAGATAAGCGCTTCTCTGCCAGTTCGAATGACAATTTTGTTCTTGTACTATTCTCAAAAAATATATTGGCAATGGTTATGTCACGTAAAGAAGGAACCTTTTTTATGGAACGATTGATAACTTCCTTAAAATGATCGGCAGTTTCAAAAATGAGCTGAATATCTTTTTCATCTAGATATTTTATTCCCAATAAGTGATTTACACTCAGTTCGCTCATTGTTTATTTATTTATCAAATAGATTACATCTTTCCCGTCATTTTCTACCCACATCACCTTTACCTTTTCCTCGTTTATAGCATCAACCTGTCGCCCTCTGTAATTAGGTTGAATAGGTAAGTGTCTACTAAACCGTCTATCAATCAGTGTTAAAAGTTCTATTTCAGAAGGCCTTCCAAAAGATTGAATCGCCGTTAATGCCGCTCTTATACTCCTTCCTGTATACAAGACATCATCGATCAGGACTACTTTTTGGTCCTCTACCAAAAAATCGATTTTTGTTTGTGTAGCTTCAAGGGTCTTCTCACCCCTTCTAAAGTCATCCCTATAAAAAGTAATATCCAAGAAACCAACATCAATATGTTTTACACCATATTCTTCTTGAAGAATTTTTCTAAGCCTTTCAGCAACAAAAGTCCCTCTTGGTTGAATACCTATCAAAACCGTATTAGAGAAATCGAGATGATTTTCAAGAAGTTGGCAAGCCAATCGATGAAGAATGATGTTTATTTCTTTTGAGGAGAGTAGTACTTTTTGACTCATAGTAGGCCATCAACACTTTTGAATAACAAAAATAGGGAATTCTTGCAAATATTCAATCAGTGTGAAACAAACAAAAAAGCCCTGACGTTACCGTCAGGGCTTTTAGATTCCTACCTACGCAGGAATGAAAGCGATTATGTAGCTTATTTCTTTTTAGAACTAGCTTCCATTTTATCCTTCAACGCTTGTAGGGCTTCATTGGCATCACCTAAAGTAGGCTTAGCTTCTTCGGCACTGGCAGCTTGTCTTTTAACCGCTGCTTTTACATTGCGTTTCTCCTCTGCCCTAAAGATGGCTGTATGACTCGCAACTACACGTTTAAAGTCCTTATTGAACTCAATGATCTTAAACTCTGCTTCTTCGCCTTTGGTCAATTTCTTCCCGTCTTCTTTTTCTAAATGACGTTGTGGAACAAATGCAGTGATATCATCATTAAAGTCAATCGTTGCACCCTTATCAACTATTTCGGTAATAGTCGCTTTGTGAACTGTATCCAATGCAAATTCACTTTCATACTTGTCCCATGGGTTTTCGGTAGTCTGCTTATGACCTAAACTTAATTTACGTCCTTCAACATCCAACTCTAAAACCTCTACTTCCAAAGTATCACCAACAGTTACAAATTCTGATGGGTGTTTGATTTTCTTAGTCCAAGAAAGGTCAGAGATATAAATCAAACCGTCGATGCCTTCTTCCAATTCCAAGAATACACCGAAATTGGTAAAGTTTCTAACGATACCTTTATGTTTAGAACCTACAGGATATTTAGTAGTGATATCTGTCCATGGGTCTGGAGTCAATTGCTTAATGCCCAATGACATTTTGCGATCCTCCCTATCCAAGGTCAAGACAACAGCATCTACCTCATCACCAACTTTTACGAAATCCTGAGCGGAGCGTAAATGAGTAGACCATGACATTTCAGAAACGTGGATCAAACCTTCTACACCTTCAACAACTTCGATAAACGCACCGTAGTCGGCTATAACAACAACCTTACCTTTAACCTTATCACCAATTTTAATATCTTCGCTCAAAGCATCCCAAGGATGTTTCTCTAATTGTTTTAATCCTAATTGGATTCTTGATTTGTTCTCATCAAAATCTAGAATTACAACATTCAATTTCTGGTCTAACTCAACAATCTCATTCGGGTGGTTGATCCTGCTCCATGAAAGGTCAGTAATATGCACTAAGCCATCAACACCACCAAGGTCAATAAACACACCGTAAGAAGTAATGTTCTTTACCACACCTTCTAACACCTGTCCTTTTTCCAATTGGCTGATGATTTCTTTTTTCTGTTCTTCAATGTCAGCTTCAATAAGAGCTTTATGTGAAACAACTACATTCTTGAATTCGTGGTTGATCTTAACCACTTTGAATTCCATAGTCTTATTTACATATTGATCGTAATCCCTGATTGGTTTTACATCAATTTGAGAACCTGGTAAGAAAGCTTCGATTCCGAATACATCGACAATCATGCCACCTTTGGTTCTGCATTTTACAAAACCACTAACAATTTCTTCTTTATCATGTGCAGCATTAACCCTGTCCCAAGCCATGATTGTTCTGGCCTTTCTGTGCGAAAGTACCAATTGACCACTTTTATCCTCACGGATGTCGATCAACACCTCTACTTTATCACCAACCTTTAAATCTGGATTGTAACGAAATTCATTTAAGGAGATAACACCTTCAGATTTTGCGTTTATATCGATTATCGCTTCACGATCGGTCAAATACACTACGGTACCTGAAACAACCTCTTCATCTGCTGTATCGACAAAATTTTCGGAAACAAGCTTTTCAAACTCTTCTAATTTAGAGTCCTCTACTTTTTCGATTCCTTGTTCGTACTTTTCCCAATTAAAGTTTTCTAAAAATTCTTTTGGATCTTGTACCGGTGTCTCCACCTTTGTTTCTTGAGTAGCTTCAGTAGTTTCTTCTACTGTTGTCGCTTCTTGGATAGCTTCAGTAGTTTCCTCTACTGCTTTTGTTGCTTTTTCTTCAGCCATTTGCTGATTTAAATTTGTATTCCGCAGTGTTACAAGAGCTAAACAATTACCACAGAAGATGTTATTAGTTTTTTATTTCATTCCCTTTTCCTCTCGATTCTTTGTAAAAAAGGAGTGCAAAACTACGATTTTAATATCTATTTACAAACAAGTATTACAGTTAGATGTGTGCCATTGCAGTATTTTATTCATTTTTTCGCCAAATAGTGCATTAATTCTTATCTTCACATGCATAAATATTAACTATAAATAAATTACAAACATGAGCGTTAAAGCAAAGTATCAGGCAGTTTTAGACCTTGGTGAACAATTAGGAATCAAAGATGGAAATGTTTCCGAAGAAAATGGAGTTTTAAAAATCAAAGGTCAAGCCAACACACAATATGAAAAAAACGTATTGTGGGATAAGATCAAGGAAATAGGAGGCGAGCAACCTTACGACTTGAAAGCCAACATATCTGTTGCCGACGAATCAGTTTTTCATAGACACACTGTTAAGGGTGGTGAATCTTTAAGTAAAATTGCAAAACACTATTATGGTGATCCAATGAAATACAAGCAAATATTTGCTGCCAACACCAATATTCTTAAAAATCCAGATATGATTCATCCCGATCAGGTTTTGGTAATTCCAAATCCTTAGGAATAAGCAAGAAATCATATATAATAAAAAAGACGTTCAATGAACGTCTTTTTTTTGTTTGTCAATTACTCTTTTTGAGTAACCAAGGACCCTGGTAAACT
>Ga0316209_1002392_pt1 | contig 15271 bp, 14 predicted proteins | sample 6monopyrite_MG_FD_204945 | JGI IMG/M metagenome (GOLD analysis project Ga0316209, IMG submission 204945) | Microbial mat bacterial communities from mineral coupon in-situ incubated in ocean water Damariscotta River, Maine, United States -... | ecosystem: Environmental > Aquatic > Marine >...
TTCCGAATCGACGGGTAAGATCCGAAGGAAGCGTGCGAGGGGAGCCGGTCGCGGCTGTGCTTCGGTCTCGAGGACGACCGAGTGATGCGCTGCCTCGAATAACATGCCGACGTCCGGGTCGATCCGCATGCGGGCTTCCGAACATTCGTTTGATATGGAGACTGCCTGGTCCTTGGTGATCCCGCCGCGGGGCATCTCGACACTTATCTGATCAAGCGATTGAGCGATTCGCTCGGCGACCTGCCGGCGCTCTCCTTCGACCATCCCCACGAGATAAACGACCACCGGCGACAAACATCCTGACTGGTCCCATCGCGCCACATCAAGCGCGATGCCGTGCGCCGCCTCTGTGAGCGCCGGCTCGTTCCGGGCCAGGGCGGAGCCAAGCGCGGCGACAGAGAAGCGATGACCGTGGCGAACGAATCGCTGGGTCGGGGAGAGCCTTCGCTCGATCGATTGCAGGGTCTCGTCGCTCCCGGTGGCGACGACGCAGGGTGCTTCAAGGGCGACTTCGAATGCGGCCGCGTCGTCCGAGGGGAAGGCGATCGGCTCAAAGGCTCGGGCCAAATCCTCGTCGCGGGCGGCGAGGGAGCGTGCGAGGAGCGATGCGGTGACCGGGTCCTTCGAGGTCTCGCGAAGCAGAACCGGGGAGCCGAGCACGAGGGGGAGCAGCGCGGAAAGGAGGGTGGGCATGGGGATCGCGCCTCCGGTGAGGACGGTGGTCCAGGAAAAGGGGGCGAGCTGTGCGCGCTGACTCGCGAGGGGGGCGCCGATCTCACGCTGGGCGCACGCGACGAAGGCGTCGGGATCCCAGGCGGCCAATCCCGCGTCGAGCCCCTCGCGAATCGTGGGCTCCGAGAAGTTCGTTGCTTCCGATAGCGCGCCGGCGAGTTCGCGTCGCCAGGGGGAGTCTGCGGCGGTCCAATCGACGAGGACGGCCCGTGCCACGTCGAGCCGATCGCCAAAGCGACGAGCGCGAAGCGCTTCGCCGGCGAGAACGACGCGTTCCTTGGCGGCACGAACCCTTTCGGCCGCGGCGTCGGGCCACTCGATCTCGAGCTTCGTCATGAGGATCCCCCTTTGCGCTTCGAAGCTTCGAGCATCACATCGGTTGCGATCGAACAGCCCCGCGCCTCGGCGCCGGCTTCGCGACCGAGCACATCGAAGCCGATTGGGTCGCCCGTCTCGTTGAGGATCGCGCGGCCGAGGTCCGCGGTTTGAACGGCGGCGAGATTACCGCTGTTCGCGAGATCATGGATCACGATCATGCCGACCTCTCCCGCTGCGACATCGATTCCGGATTCGGGATCGACGAACCGCACGCGCGCCCAGGGCGGAACGATCTTGCGACGTGGGCCCGACGGGTCGAGCAGCGTCGAGTCGTAGAACTGGCTTGCAAGCTCGGTCATTCCGTATTGATTGATCACGTTGGCTTCGTCGACCGCGAAGACCCCGGCGATGTCCGCGCGCAAAACATCTGCGGGAACGACGCGACTGCGTCCTTTGAATCCGCCGGTCTCCATGACCCGCGAGCCGGAAGGGAGGTGCCACTTGTCACGGGAGCCTTCCTCGCTCACATGGTCGAGAAAATGAACGAACGCGAAAGAGGTTCCACCGATCACGAGAGGTGCGTCTCCCTCTCGCGCTGCATGAATCGCTCCCTCGAAGGCCGTTAGGTCGAGCTTGCCGTCCATCAGGTCGAAGCGGCTCGCGTCGCCGCCTTCCTCCTTGAGCAATTTGTCGAACATATACGTGAGCGAGGAGTCGGGAGATTCGTCGGCGTCGGGCGCAAGGAATCGCATGTCAGGCGACTGCCCCGAAAGCTCAATCAAGAACCCGTGTCGAAGGCTCGCAAGAAGAGAGGCATCGTAGAGTTTGAGCGTGTCGAGATGGAGCTCGCCCCGCCGATCGACGCTGGTCCCGCTCGTTCGAAAAATCTTGATCGTGGACGCTTCGGGAAAGGAGCGCAGAGCAAATTCCTTGAAGGCACCCGTTGGTACCGCCGGGATCTCCTCGACGCGCTCGACCGAATCCGGAGTGCGTTCGAGGGATTGGCAGAGTCGCGCGTAGGGCTTGCACGCTTCGTATTGGAAACGGAAGAGCGCAAGCGCGAGCCGTTCGAAGCGTGCGTCGTCCCGTGCCATCTCAAAGTCGTGGGTCGCAGCGGCGATCCAGTCCAGGAGGTCTTGCTCGATCTCACTTCGGGTCATGATGACGAGGCGATCTCGTGAGTGTTGCTCGGACGTGAGGGCGAGAGGGCGTCGAGTGCTCTCGTGATGGCATCACATGCAGCAAAGAGGGCGTCGCGACCGATCGAAAGCGGCGGCGTCAGCGAGAGCACGCGTCCGCCGTCGCCTGAAGGCAGCAGCACATAACCTTCCGTCAGGACGCGATCGACGACCGCGAGGGCGAGGCTCGGGTCGATGCATTCGATGCCGATCATCAATCCGCGACCGCGCACATCGCGAACAGAATCGAACGAGCCTGCGGTCTCTTGGAGTCGAATAAGGACGTCTGCGCCTAACTGTTTTGCGCGTGCTGCCAAGCCGTCGCGGGCGGCGACGTCGAGGGAAGCGAGAGCGGCGGCACAGCTCGCGGGGTGGCCGAGGAAAGTTTGAGTGTGGAGCGCCTCGCCTTCACTCTTTGGCCAGGCCTCGAAGACGTCTTCGAGGCCCATGCAGGCCGATAGGGGCATGCCGGAGGCGAGCCCCTTGCCGACGCATAACAAGTCCGGAACGATGCCTTCATGATCACAGGCGAAGAGATCGCCGGTTCGACCGAGCCCTGTGTAGATTTCGTCGGCGATCAGCAGCCATCCTGCTTCGTCACAGATCTCGCGCAGCCCGCGCAGGAACCCGTGAGTGGGAACCCGCTCACCGCCGCGGCCTTGGATCGGTTCGACGATCACGGCGCCGATTTCGCTGCCCGCCTCGGAGGCGACGCGGCGCACAGCGTCGAGATCGTCGTAGGGCACAAAGTGTGTCGCCTCGGGGAGTCGCGCGAGAAAGGGGTCCCGGAAATCTTTCCGCCAGGTCACGTCGAGCGCGCCGAAGGAGAGGCCGTGGTAGGCGCCCTCGAAGGCGAGGACCCCGGCGCGACCCGTCGCGAGCAGGGCGGTCTTGAGTGCCGTCTCAACCGCGTCGGATCCGGAGGAAGAGAGGACGGTCCGAACCTTCGGAGCCTGGGCGCGGTCTCCGCGGGGGTAGAGCGGCGCGAGACGTTCGAGCAGTTCGACTTTGACGCGGGGTGGATGAACGTCGCCCATGCCATGAAGGAGGGACTCGGCCTGGCCTGAGATCGCGGCAACGACCGCGGGATGGGCGTGTCCAACATTCGCGACGCCGAAAGCCGCGGTGAGATCGACAAAGCGGTTTCCGTCGACGTCCCAGAGATTCGCGCCTTGCGCGCGTTCCCAGAAGATCGGCACGGGTTCGAGGGCGGTGACGTTGCGGCTCTCGACTCGGGAGAGGCGTTCGGCGAGGGCGTGCGATTCCGGTCCGGGCACGACGGTGCACAGATCGGGCGAGTGGGTCGCGCCGTCTTCCGGTACGAGAGATGAAGTCATGGTTGCAGTGTAGGCCGCCGGGGTTTCGAGTCGTGTCGAGCGGGGCGCCGAGCATAGCCTGAGCCTTCGGCGTGCCGAGGGGAGGGCGTCTATGCTCGCGGCGGCGTTGGAGCCGGGGAGAGCGCGATGCGCCCAGGGAGTAGCGTCGTTTACGTGGCGATGGGGGGGAACCTCGGGGATCGCGAGGCGACTTTTTCGAAAGCGATCGAAGCGCTCGAGGTGGAGCCCGAGCTTCGCGTCGAAGGGGCCTCGTCCGTGTACGAGACGCCGCCGCTCGGTCCAGATGGGCAGGCGCCCTATCTGAACGCGGTGATCCGCGCGGAGAGTGGGCTCGCCCCCATCGAGTTGCTCGACTGTCTGCAATCGATCGAGAATCGCCTCGGTCGCGATCGAGGTCCGGATTCCGTGCGCTGGGGGCCCCGGGTGATCGATCTCGATCTTCTCTTTTACGCGGATCGCTGTATCGAAGAGCCGCGCCTCATCGTTCCCCATGCCGCCGCGCATGAGCGGGCCTTCGTGATGATCCCGATGGCGGAGATCGCCGGAGAGTTGGCGCATCCGCGCCTTGGCCTCACGATGAGTGAGATCCTGGCGGGCTTGCCTGCGCCGGATCGGGAGGCGGTGCGGTTGCAGTCGGCTCCCCCGGGCTGGCCGCAAAGAGGTTGAACGACCGCGATTCCGCGCCCGTGGCCTATGCTCGCTTCACTATGGCCATCGCAGCGATCAGTATCTCTCCTCTTGGTGTTGGAATCTCGGTTTCGGCGTACGTCGCCGCGGCGCTCGAAGTGCTTGAAGCGCAGGACGAAGTGCTCTGGGAGCTCGATTCGATGTTCACGACCCTTGAAGGCGAGCCGGATGCGCTCTTCGCGGTCATCCAGAAGATGCAGGAGGCGGTCTTCGCCGCGGGCGCCGAGCGCGTGGGGACGGTCATCAAGATGGACGACCGACGAGATCGGCCGGGCATCACGAGGGCGGACAAGGTGGCCTCTGCGCGAGCGAAGCTGTCAGGCGGCTGAGGGCGGCGCTGACTCGCCATATTCCGACTCAATAAGTCGGAAAATTGAATACGCCTTCCGACTGTTGTAATCAGGAATCTCGACCCGTCGACCGATGAGGTCGGCTAGACACCGCCCGTGTCTGTTTGGAGTCTCCTGATGTCCCTGGCCGCAATCGATGCACTCGATGGAAAACCGTTCAAAGACGAGGTTTTAGATCTAGTGGAGCGGAATTTGATGGAATCAAAGGAGGCTTCAGAGATCCTTACCTGGGCAGTCGAGAATTTTCATCCTCGGCTGACGATCTCCGCCTCGTTCGGTGCACCGGAAGGCATGGTCCTGATCGACATGCTCCACAAGCTCGATCCGACGACTCGGGTCTTCGTGCTCGACACAGGCCGGCTTCACACGGCGACTTACGACCTCATCGATCGCGTTCGAGATCGCTACGACAAGCGCGTCGAGGTCGTGTTCCCGAATGCGGCGGAAGTCCAGGAGATGGTTAGCGAGAAGGGGATGAATCTCTTCTACGAGTCTCATGAGGATCGGAAGCGATGCTGCCGCGTTCGCAAGGTGCTGCCGATGCGTCGACATCTCGCGGAGTTCGACGCGTATATCACGGGGCTGCGCCGGGATCAGAACGCGAATCGCGCAGACGCTCAGAAGGTCGAAATCGACTCCGCGAATGGCGATCTGGTGAAGATCAACCCCCTTGCCGATTGGTCCCACGATCAGGTCATGGACTATGTGCGAGAGCACAACGTCCCGATCAATCGCCTGCATCAGAAGAACTATCCCTCCGTCGGATGCGAGCCGTGTACCCGGGCGATCGCGCCCGGCGCGGATCCGCGTGCGGGACGCTGGTGGTGGGAGAGCGACGACATGAAGGAGTGTGGGCTGCATGTCGCGGATGCGGTCGAGGAGGTCGCGGAGGCCGAAGGCTCCGGGATCTGAAATTGCCGGCCCTCTGCCGTACCGCCTGACCTCAAGGACTTTGGCGAAATTGCCGATTGATGGTCCCAGGTGCGCGTCTCATCGCGCCCGCGCGGGGATCGCCCATGGCAACACGAGTTCAGAAGCATCATTGGACCCTTTTCGACGTACTGGGCGCGGTTTGCGTCGCGCTGACGCTGCTGCTTTCGGGTGGCGTGTCCCTCGCCCGCGCTGAATCTCCCGAAGAGCCGCTCATGAGCGTCGATCCCGCTCTGGTCACACCCGCCGCGGAGCGTGAGGCCACCGCGCCGGCGCCGGTTCCTGCGGCGGTCGCTCAGGGGGTGATCCAGCTCAACACGCGTGGCTACAACTATGGTCCGCCGATCGGTGCGATCGACCCCGCCGCCATGGCGCTCGAGCGTCGTCCGAGCCTTCCCGCGTCTCCGAGAGCTCCGGAGCAGCCTTAGTCCGACACGCGACCAGCTGGACCGCGCGCCTGCTAGCATGGGTGCGCTTACCCTAGCCGGCGATTCGGGTGCCGTTTCCGATTGCCCCCTTGTGCAGCGATGAATCCGATTCCATGCCGACGCGCCCGGCAGGGAGCGGCATGGTCATCGCCCGTCGAGGCGTCGGCCCGAGTCCGCGAGGCCCGATCCGATGGATCCGAATACGACCCGGCGCACCCGCCAACTGACCGGCACCGCCGCCGCGATGTGGGCTCTGCTCGCCATCGGCCTTTCGATCTTTTCGCTGATCTCGCCGCGACCCGGTCCTCAGCTCCCGGTTCGCACGTCGATCATCGCCGGCGTCGCCGTCGTGCACGCCATGAGCGATTCCGCTGCTGCGGCGGGGGTCGAAGAGGGAGATCAGCTTCTCTCCGTCGACGGTGTCCCCGCGATTCAGGTTCTCTGGGAGCCGACCCTCGAGACGGACGTCGTCGATACTTATCGGCTGCTAAAGCCGGATGGCTCGGTACTGACCGCCTCACTCGCTCCGGTGTTCGCGGGGGACGTCGAAAAGACGAGCGATGTCCTGCTGCATCTCGGCTTGTTGCTTGTTAGTTCGCTCTATCTTGTCGTAGCGCTCGCGGTCTGGTGGACGCGCCAGGCGAGTTCCGAGTCCTGGGCGCTCCTGCTCTACTGCTCGACCATGTCGGTGCTCCTCTCCTCTGCGATTCGTGTCGACATCATCCCCTGGGCACCGACTCGCGTGCTCGCCACGCTCCCCTTTCTCGGCGCGACGACCTTTCATCTCTTCACGACCTATCCGATCGAGCCCCACTGGATCGTTAAGCGACGTCGCATCCGCTTCATCCCTTATGCGATTGCCTTCGCGATCTTCATTGGCGTCGGCACCCAGTCCGCGATGGGCATCCCGCCGAACTGGATCGCGACCACCGCCTTCGGGTTCGGCATCGGAACGTCGATCGCGTCGATCGCGATTCTGGCGATGGGTCGGGCGCAGGCCCGACAAGCGGGGATCGGCGACCGCGCGGACCTGATGCTGGTTGCGGGCCTCGTGAGTCTCTTGCCCGCATTCATCGCCCTCGTCGCTCAATGGGTCCTCCCGACGGCGCTGCCCTGGTATATCGCCCTGCTCTGGGTCGGTTTCTTCCCCGTCGCGGTCGGGTACGGCATGGTTCGCCGCCAACTCTTTGAGTTCCGGATCGCAGCGAAGTCCTCCGCTGCCTATGGCGCAGCGACCCTCGCGATTACCGGCGTCTTCGCGTTCATGATCACCTTCGCGGACGAGTTGGTTGCCCGTTATGGCGTCAACGTCCGAAGCGTGCAGGTCGTGCTGCTCTTTCTAGCGATCCTGGCGTTCAACCCTCTCCGCGAACGGATGCAGGGCCTCGTCGACAACTTCTTTGATCGCGACCGGTCCCGTTATCGACTGGCGGTTCGGGAGATCTCGGAAGCGATGGTCTCCATGCTTTCGATGAACGAGATCGGCGATCGCATTCTGGCGGCGCTCACCGACACGATGGGCGTCTCGCGGGCGATGGTGCTGCTCTTTGATGATGGTGATCGGGTGTTGCGCGCTTCCGCCTGGCGAGGCGATTGGGATCAGGGCGATATCGATACCGAGATCCCCTCGGATCATCCGATCTGGAAACATCTCTGGATGCGCCGGGAGGAGCTGTCGCGAGCGGACTTCGATGATGATCCCGATCCCGAGAAGCGCGAGAGCTGCTGGGACATCTACGACACCCTCGAAGTCGAATTGCTCGTTCCGATTCTCTTCGGTGTTGACCTGTTAGGTGTCATCGCCGTCGGTCGAAAGGTCTCGGGCGAACGCCTCGCGACGGACGATCGTCAGCTCCTCAGGACCCTCGCCAACCAGAGTTCAATCGCCATCGAAAATGCCAAGGCCTTCGATGAGATCGCGAAGCTGAACGAGAGCCTTGAAGTGCGCGTCGAGAGCCGGACGCGGGAGCTTCAAGAGACGCAGAATCAGCTCATGCAAAGCGAGAAGCTCAAGAGTCTGGGCCAGCTCGTCGCCGGTGTGGCCCACGAACTCAATAATCCGATCGGCTTCGTTCATGCGAATCTGCAGCTGATCGACGAATTCGTCGACAAGGCCGCAACCGCCCGAGATGCCGGTCGCTCCGAAGAAGCGGATCGCCATCGCGAGGCGATCAAGAAGCTTTTGTCACGGAGTCGCGAAGGGACAGAGCGCGTCAAGCAGATCGTGCAGGACCTGAGAACGTTCTCTCGAATGGATCAGGCTGATCTGCAGATGGCGCAGCTCGATGACGAAATCGATCGCACCCTCGCTTTGATGGAGCCGCGCTTCAAGGGCGCGATTGAGGTGGTGCGCGACTATCAACCCATTCCGGAGGTTCGCTGTTTTCCGGGTCAGCTGAACCAGGTCTTCTTGAACCTGCTGATGAACGCTTGCGACGTACTCGATGAGGGGGGCGGCACGATCTCGATCCGAACCCGCGCGCGAGGGAGCGAGGGCGTGACGATCGAGTTCGAGGATTCGGGACCGGGGATTCCTGCGGAAGTTCAGTCGCGAATCTTCGATCCCTTCTTCACGACGAAGGAAATCGGCAAGGGGACCGGACTCGGCCTGTCCCTTTCTCACGGCATCGTCGAGCGGCACGGCGGGCGGATTCAGATCATTTCGGCGCCGGGACAAGGGGCCACGTTCAAGATTGAATTGCCGCTTGAGGCGCCCGAGATCGATACGGAGGAGAACGTAGAGGAGGGTGGCCCAGCGACCGGGAGTACCGCTGCTTCCGTGTGACGCGGGGCCTGAGATAAGTAGACTCAGTCGCCCAAATCGAAGGAGACACGACATGAAGCTCGGCATCATCGCTGGCTATTCCCCGGCAACCATGAGCATCCCGATGGATCTCATCAAAGAAGCAGAAAGCCTCGGCTTTTCATCCGTTTGGACCGCGGAGGCCTGGGGTTCCGACGCCGTTTCTCCCGCCGCATGGATCCTGGCGCAGACCGAAACGATCAACGTCGGCACGGCGATCATGCAGATGCCCGGCCGTACCCCCGCGATGACGGCAATGACCGCCATGACCCTCTACGCGCTCTCCGGCGGCCGATTCATTCTGGGTCTTGGCCCGTCAGGCCCCCAGGTTGTCGAAGGCTGGCATGGCGTGCCCTATGGCCGACCGCTGACCCGGACCAAGGAATACGTCTCGATCATTCGCACGATTCTCGAGCGTAAGGAAAAGCTTGAGCACGAAGGCTTCCACTATCAGATTCCGTACACCGGCGAAGGCGCTTCGGGTCTCGGCAAGCCGCTCAAGAGTATCCTGCATGGGGATCCCGCCCTCGACATCTATACCGCTTCGATCTCGCCGGCCGGGATGGAGTGCGCGGGCGAAGTCGCCGACGGCGTCTTCCCCGTTTGGATGAACCCGGAGCGCTACGACATCTTCGAAGAGTCGCTCGAGAAGGGGTTCGCGAAGGCGGGCGGTGGAAAGTCGCTCGACGATTTCGAGATTGCACCTTTCTGCACGGTCATCATGGGAGACGACATCGAAAAGTGTCGGATGCCCGTGAAGGGGAGCATGGCGCTCTATATCGGCGGCATGGGTGCGCGCGACAAGAACTTCTACAACGACTACTGCAAGCGACTCGGCTACGAAGATGCGGCCAAGGAAATTCAGGATCTCTTCCTGGACGGAAAGAAGGCCGAAGCCGCGGCTGCGGTTCCTGACGCGCTGGTCGACGAAGTGGCGCTGGTTGGCCCCGCGGATCGCATTCGCGACCGATTGCAGGCGTGGAAGGAAGCCGGCTCGAAGAAGCACGTCGGCTCTTTGTTAGCGGGAACGGGCGATGTGGCTGCCCTTCGCGTTCTCGCGGAAGAGCTGCTCTAGCGAGCACTTGCTCGACCCAACCGAAGTGTTAGGCCATTCGTGAGGCAGGCGCCGACTAGGATTGAACTAGGCGTCTGCCTCGCAGTGTTTCTGGACCTGACGAAGGGTCGCATCGACGTATTCGATGACGATCTTTTGAACATCGAGTCGCGGCACCACTTCGCCGATCACGGCGATCGAGTTATGCGCGACAATCTTCATCCCGAGCCGTGTTTGCGGTCCGGTCTCGTCGTCTTCGGAATGCAGGGTCAGCGTCTGATCGAAGTGCATCGATCCGATCGAGATTCGGCTGAGCAGTCGATCGTGTCGGTCGGCACGGATGATTTCGTCCTGCATGACGAGCGGGACGCCACCGAGCCGAAAGCGCCATCGCGTGCGGCGGATCGCGTCGCGCTTTCCCGGCGTTCCGCGTCTTCCAGGCGACTTCCGATTGCTTGCCTCTGCCTTGAGCGCACCGCGAGAAAGTGAGACTTCGCCAAGGATGCGCTCGTCCCAAGCCGCGCGTTCGGCGGGATCAACTACGGCGCGCCAAACACGTTCGTGCGGTGCGCCAATCGTGGCTGAGAGCGCAACGGTGATCAAGTTGAGCGTCGCTCCTCTCTTCAGAGGATGCGCGCTCGGTCGACCCGATGCAAGCATTTCAGCGCAGTAGGGTCTCGTAGTGTCGAGGAGTGGGGTGAAACCCGGGGGTTAGGCCTGATCGTTCGATCCAACGACGCGATTTCGTCCACCATCCTTCGCGCGATAAAGCGCGCGATCGGCTTCCTCGACAACCTCAGTCCATGCCAAGAATTCCACAATATTGTGACGTGTGACCGAAGTGTGGCCGATCGAGACGGTGACGACGTCACCAGCGGTCGAATCAGGATGAGGGATTGCGGCCGCTTCAGTTGCTGAGCGAATCCGTTCGGCGACGAGCTTTGAGCTGTCGGCATCGGTTTCAGGCATTGCGATCAGGAATTCTTCGCCGCCATATCGATAGACGATGTCTGACGTCCGCACGCAGTCGTTGAGCAGCTGCGCGATCGAGCGGATTGCATCGTCGCCCATCACGTGGCCGAGGCTGTCGTTGTAGTTCTTGAAGTGATCAATATCGAGCAGAATGATGGAGTAGTCGTTTCCGTAGCGACGCGTCAGTTCATGCAGCTCATCGAGCTTGTCGCTCATGGCGCGACGATTGAGCAGGCCCGTCAATCCGTCGCGAATCGAGAGTTCTTCGAGCTTGGCGTTCGCGGCTTGCAGCTCGGCCGTGCGTTTCATGACGGCGACTTCGAGATCGCGGCCTCGCGACTCCAGGGCTGAGTTCATCGCCGCTTGGAGCTCCATGAGATTGACGATGCCGGAGAGTTGGTTCTTGTCGTCCGTAATCGGGACCCGTCGAAAGCCACGCTCTTTCATGATGCGCATGACTTCCCCCATCGTCGACGACTCGGACAGGGTATGCGCGGGACTTGCCATGACTTCCGCGGCGCTGACGTCGGAATAGTCCTGGCCTGCGAAAGATCGATCGAGACAGGCGACGGTGTCGCGCTCAGTGATGACGCCAATCGGGACGCCCTCTTCGCAGACAACGAAGGCACTCTGCGCGCGAGAGTTCATCTGCGCCACGACCTCGGAGAGAGGCGTGTCGGGCTCGCCCATGAGGACCTGGCGATTCATGAACTGTGAGATCGATTCATCGATCATATTCTGACTCTGCTCCTCGTCCCCATCGATGCGAACGCGTAGTCATATCCGTCTTCGACGGGTGAGGCATTTCGCTGGAGAGAGAAGCATTGCCGAATGGCAATTCGTGTCACGAATCCATGTTAGGCATTAGGCCCGTCATGGGGATAAGCCCTGAGCAGATCAGGCGCGAATGGCGATTCGAGTTCCGCGCATGGCAGGATCGCGCTGGATGTAGCCATCCGGTGCATTTCCTCGAGCCGAGCCTTCGGGCTTGGGAAGAGCTCCTTCGAGGCTGGCAGCGCTCGCCTCTGCGGCCTGCCCGGCGGCGTCGACGGAGGGGACCTGCGAGGCCGCACTCGAAAGCGAGACGCGGACGCCGTCATTCGCTTCGATCTCGCGGTTGCGATCGGCGCGGGTGGGTGTGTTGGCCGAGTCGACCGCGGACTCCCCAGCGCCCACGGGTCGAGCCTTCTGGACTCCGAGATCGCGCGCGTATGAGAGCAGCCTGTCGACGCCAGTGAGCTCCAATTGGAGTCCCCCCTGCGAACGCAATGCGCATTCGCTCTTCGCTCCATCGCCCGATGCGCGTGTGGCTTGAGTCGCGCACGCAAAATTGGGGGACTCTCTCGAGGCAGTCTCTATGAAAGACCCGAGCTAGTCCTCCGGTTGTGCGCCCAGAAATTCATCGAAATGAGCGGCGAGCGCTTCGGGTCGGTCGACCATTACGTGATGCCCCGCGTTGGCGACCTCCACGAGGCGGGCATTCGGCATCGCGGCGACGAGCTCACGGGCGGCGTCTGCCCCAAGCAGCTGACTCTCTTTTCCGCGAACGAGCAGTGTCGGACAGGTGACATCAGCGGGGTCGGGGCGAGGGCGTGAGGGGAGGCCGAACCAGCCTGGATCGAATTTGTATCCGAATCGGCCATCCGGTTCCTCACGAACCGACTGTGCGGCGATTCGGGTTCGAAGCGATTCGGTGGGGTGGCTCGACTCGGGCAGAAAGCGAAACCGGGCGATGGCTTCTTCGCGGGTCGGGTAGGTACGCCTGAGCGCGAGGGCGAGTCGCGCACGGCGACCACTGCCCTTGGTACTTCCCCGAGCGAGGTCAATCAGCACCAGGCTTCGCGTGCGTTCGAAACGACTTGCGTGGTCGAAGGCCACGGCGGCGCCGAGGGAGTGCCCGATGAGATGAACGTCTTCGCGTCCGAGCCAATCGATCATCGCCTCGAGGTCGACATTGAATGCACCGACTTCTCGTTCTTCCGGGAAATCAGAATCCCCGTGGCCGCGAAAGTCGAGGGCGTAGACCGGTCGATGGCGTGCCAGCGCGTCCGCGAGATGCTCCCACCAAAAGACGTTCGCGCCGCCGCCATGAAGCAGAATGATGGGTGCGCGCTGCGAGGCGCCGGCTTTCGTGTCCCAATGAAGACAATGAAGCCCGATGCCGTCGCTCGTTGTGAATCGTTGTGATTCGTAGGTTGGCGGCATGGGCTAGGCGGACATCCTTTGCGTTCGGAGTCGCGAGGAAGCGGCCGTCTCCCGACTGAATCCGACGGTTTCGCGAATTCGTAAGGATACGAAATTTCGCTGCAGAACCAAATGGATGCGCGGACTCACGAGACTTGACTCCATGTTATTGAAAGCGCTTTTTGAATGGGCTCAAACAGTGGTTGGAGACTATTCGAAGAGCGGAAGGCACGATATCGGGTAGCACGGGGGCTGTCGCAGGTGTTCCCGGGAAGGCTCGAAATCGCACGGGAGAAGCCGAATGGCGGCGTTTTTCGTTGACATGAGGTGCGAAACGTTTATGATCGCGCCGTTTGGCGGGGTTTCTCGCTATTCCACGTTTTTAGGGGGGCTGGTCGTATCCATTTCGATTCACTGTGAATCGAGATTGGGAGGACTGGCAAGACGCGGAATCTTTCCGCGTTGCGATTCATTCGCGACGCAAACGGAAGGTCCGCGACGACGAGTGAGAGGAAGCCACCATGGCAGCCAAGAAGAAGAAGAAGGCAGCGAAGAAGAAGGGCAAGCCCGCAGAGCTGATCATTTCGAAGGCTCGAGTGAAGAACGCGGTCAAGAAGTGCAACGTGGGCGGTGAGTTCTACGGCGCACTCGACGCGGCTGTTCGCGAGCTGATCAAGGAAGCGGAAGGCCGCGCCCAGGGCAACAAGCGCAAGACGCTGAAGGCCGTCGATCTTTAGTTTTCGAATGCGCCTGGGTTCCGGCGAGCTTGCTTTCCGGGCCTGGGAGTCTCATCTAGGCGCGTGCGCGTCTTGGATGATTCGCATTCGAGGACGAGACGGCCGCTCGGGGAGGGTCGAGGCTCGAGCCGTGGTGCTCGGGTGAGATCCGCTTCGATTGCCGGATGACTCTGCGGAGCGACGCTTCCTGCATCGTTTCCAGAGTCGGCAAAATGAGTTGGCCAAAAAAAGGCGCCCGCTGAGAAATCGGCGGGCGCTTTTCTTTTGTGCCTTCCGACAAGACCGGATCAGTTGAGAAGGGTGTCTTCGCCCGCCTCGGACTCTTCGTCGGGGTCCTCTTCGGTGATCGACTTGGGGAGGGCGGCATCGCGGTCGAGGTTGGTGCCGACGCGGAAGAGCCGTTCGATCGGGACGCGGCGGAGCGTTTCGTCGAGCCCCAGTCCATGTTCCTTCGCGATGTGTTCGAGGCCGTCGCTGGCGAATCGCGTCGCCTTATCGATCGCACCGGGGAGCGACTCGGGATCCCCAAGCTCCATGCGATCCGCCACCGCAACACGATTGGCGAGGGCGATCAGCGCATAGAACACCGCGCTCCGTTCCTCCGCGCCGAGCTCGCGGGTCGCTCGGAAGAGCGCGCGTTCGTCGGAAGCGAGACCCGGCAGCTCTGAAATCCAGACGGGCAATGACCAGCTCTCGAGATCAAGCGCCTTCGCCTCGGCAGGTACGTCCGTGAGTCGATCAGGTCTGAGGAATCCATAGATGCGCATCGACGCATCCCAAGACGGAAAGCCGAGGTCTTCGAGTCGACCCGTGCGCCATCGCAAGGCCCACTCTTCGTTCTCTCGCTGCATCTCCTGGAAGACCGCCTGGATCGCGCGGAAGTAGAGCCAGTAGTCGCCCTGGAAGAGCGAGTGAAGCAAGCGAAGCAGTGGCGCGAGATCGTCCTTTGGATCCTTCGCGACGAAATAGAACTGACCTTCGAGGGTTTGTGAATTGTCCGGCGGAGACCAGTCGGGATCGTCCTGCTCACTCGGCTTGAGCGTGACATCGACATGTTGTCGCAGATAGATCACGAGGATCTCGGGATCGATGGACTGCGCGGCGCGAAGGACCGTTTCGTCTTCGGCGTCGGCGAGGGCGGCCATCCAGCTTTCGAGGCGAATGGGGTCGACGCTCAGTCCCGACCAGACATCGAGATCGAAAGCGGTCACGAGCTGTTCGTTCGTCGCCATCGGCAGCAGCCAGCTGGCATCTTCGAGGCCGATCGATCGGCACGTGTAACAGAACTCCGCTTCCGGGATCAGCGGGATCACGGCTTCCGGATCCGGAAGCAATTCGATCATCTGCCGGCGAATCGAAAGCGAGGCTTCGCAGATCACCGTCGCCTGAAGCTCGGGGGAAAGTGCGGCCAACTCTCTTTCAGCCGCTCGACGGTCATCGCGGGCCAGCTTGAGGAGGCGGCGCGCCTCGGGAACGAATGCGCGGGGGAGGTCCATGGCGCGCAACCTAGCCCGAAAGCGCGGGGATGCCAGATCGAGCCGTCAGAGCGGCCCGGTGGCCC
>Ga0316209_1002395_pt1 | contig 15260 bp, 16 predicted proteins | sample 6monopyrite_MG_FD_204945 | JGI IMG/M metagenome (GOLD analysis project Ga0316209, IMG submission 204945) | Microbial mat bacterial communities from mineral coupon in-situ incubated in ocean water Damariscotta River, Maine, United States -... | ecosystem: Environmental > Aquatic > Marine >...
ACAATGCACTGTGGTCTGCCGAACAACTCGGCATCAAGCTGCACATCATTGATATTGTTGATGAATACAAAGACGTATTAATCAATCCAAAACATGGCTACGGCAAAAACATGAACCCTTGCCTGGACTGCAAAGTGTTCATGGTAAACAAAGCCAGGCAATGGGCCGATGAAAACGGTTTCGACTTTATTATTACCGGCGAAGTGGTTGGCCAACGCCCCATGTCACAACGTAAAGAAACCATGCCCATTGTGTCGCGCGAATCCGGTGCTAATGACCGATTACTACGCCCACTTTGCGCAAAAAATTTACCACCTACTTTGCCAGAAACCGAAGGCTGGGTTAAGCGTGAAGAGATGTATGGGTTTTCTGGTCGTAACCGTAAACCCCAAATGGCGCTGGCTGCTGAATTTGGTTTTGAAGACTATGCAAAGCCTGCCGGTGGCTGCTGTTTTTTAACGGATGAAAGCTACTCTGCAAAATTAGTCGACTTATGGGACGCTCGCGGCTCCCGTGAATATGAAATGGACGACATTATGCTACTTAAAGTTGGTCGCCATATACGCCCCGCTCCTCATTACAAATTAATTGTGGGCCGTGAAGATGGCGAAAATAAGTTCTTACAGGGTTATAAAAATAATTTTATTTCGTTTAAGACAGTAAACGTTCCCGGCCCATTAACTTTATTAGATGGCGTTGCTACTGATGACGATTTAAAAATTGCCGCACAAATTGCTGCGCGTTTTTCTCAAGGGAAAAATGCAGACAGCGTCACCATCGAGGCCCGGCGCATTAATGGTGACACAAGCATTCTGGAAGTTAAACCGATGACAGCGGAAGAAGTAAAACCTGAGTGGTATGTATGACCATGGGTCAGTTTTTTATCACTTTTAGCATGCTTTGCACGAACCATCCCTGGCTCGGCAAAGCAACGATTCTAAAAAATGTCATTTTTCAGAATCTCCCAAAATCAATTACTGGCGTAATCGATTTTGTTGGCGCATCCATGTGCCAATCGACTTTTACACTTCGTGCAAAAGTCTCTCTTAGAATTTATGGAGATTAATCAGTTGGCACATTATAAATTAGATGCCCGCCGTATGTTTTGCCCTATGCCGGTGATTCGCACACAAGACAAGGTAAATGAACTACAAGCTGGAGACACCCTGGAAGTAGCGGCTACTGACCCCGGCGTATTAAGTGACATCCCGGCCTGGTGCCGCATTAATGGTCACAAAATTTTAGACACACGAGAAGTAGATGATGAGGTGTTTGTTTTAGTTGAAGTCTGCGAATCTAATTAGGCATAAGCAGGCATTGATGCAAAGCCATGCGCTGGCTTTCTATACTGCACCGTTACTTCATATTTTTTCTCACTCACGTTTACGTCATACCATTCAGAGCATGCGTTCAAGGCGTCTTTAATAGAAGAAAAATAAGATAACACATGTCCCGACTCTGTCATTAGAACGATGGTGCTGTCACTCCATTCACGAATATAAAATTTCATTTTGTAATTCTCTCTTAATATTAATGTTGACGCTATTATTAATAGATAATTAGACCATTACGTTAACAAAATATGACAATTTCGTTACATTAGTCTTGAATTTGAATTTAAGTTTCAATTTTATTCTGTTCATTAACATCAGTCTTGTGCTGAAGTTTTAAGGCTCGTTTGCTGGTGTAGTTCTGAGTGATTGTTACGGGCGCACGACTTAGTCACCGGCTGAGCGTCTAAGTTTCGCCTGATGGCGCCTCACTTTTCTTGCAACAGCAGAAGAAAAGTAAGCAAAAGACTGCCGCCCCGGCATCCAAGCTTTATTTAAAAAGCTAAATAAAGTCCCTTCTTCACTCCTAATTTTTGTGGCCACTGCGGAACTCACGAATTAAAAAGCTAATTCGCTCAGACATCCTCGCGGAAAGCCCCACAAAAATCACTCGCTCATCAGCTCGGCTGATGGGGAGGTAGATCAAAAGCGTAGAAGCAAAAACAAAAATACTGTCGTCATTCCTGCGAAGGCAGGAATCCAGTGACATCGAATTACGTAAAATTATGGTTCATCGAAAAAACTATTCAGGAAGACAATCTTTTTACTAATCGTAGTAATTAATTCCAGCCTGGTGACAACCAGCCCTGTTGCAGGCTGAAAACCGTACAACACTAGGGGCAATTCCACAGGGATGTGGAATTGAGTTTCGAATAAGCCCGGACGGCGCATCGAAACGACCCGGAAAAAGAGTAGCGAACTAACAGATTAGTAAATTTACAAAAGGGGAAAGAAACAGTTTTCAGGAACCCTCATTACTTTTTATGAGGGCTAGCGACAAAGGCGAGCGGGCTTTTTGCTTACTTTTTTGGCTGCAGAAAAAAGTGAGGCGCCAGCAGGCGCACCTTAGATACTCAGCTTAAGACTAATATGACTGAACAAGATAGAAACGGCGATGACTCTTAATGAACTTAGAGCTTTTACTTTTACTCTGACTCCAAATATTCAGCATTATTAAATTCTCTCGATCATAGTTTCAATAATATCATATTCTCTTTGGCCTTCATTAAGCCTACATTTTGAAAAAATGTCCCACAATGTTCGGCAAAAATATTTATAGTCATCGGAGCCTGGTACAGATGCTTTAATTCGATGTATGATCTGAACCAAAGAATTAAAGAAGTCCTCTACGTCATTATCGTATAATTCTATTGACGACCTTACAAAGCCAACCTCTTTCATTAAAAACTCTAACTCGGTAACTAGCTCATTAAATAAGTAATCTCCATCATCGATACATGTTGCAACCAAATCCCAACGTGTTTGACTTCCTTTTACTTTAATAGAGAAATACCGCCTAAACTCTTGATGATTTAATAGATTTCCTCTATCTTTATACTCTTGTGAATTAGAGGCAATCAAAAATATATCAATACATGATTTTTTGAATGGGCGATATTGTTTTACCAACCCATTTCGCACTCTTTTTCTTCGCTGGGTTTCCGGCACTATAACTGTGCCTATATAGAAAACACTACTCACAAGTAACGCTAAAAAAATAGAATGCAGTATTTCGTTTAAACCTTCTTTATTTTCAATAAAGGTAATACCAGAAATTGATAAAGCCGATACACTTATTAAAGAGATAATTGTTGCTTTATTTACATACATAAAAACCGTCCAATGAAGCCACTCCCTACTACTACACTATTAAACATCCACAAACACTACATTTCTTTTTTGCCATACACCCAAAAACAAAATACTAAACACCACAACACCCAACAATGGCAAGACACCCATATTAACAACACGCCAGCCAAAATAATGCTGCAAATATCCTGCGGATAGAGATGCCGCCGCAACCGTTGTAAAAATAATAAAATCATTAAATGCCTGAACTTTAAAACGCTCAGAAGGGCGATAGGTATATGTTAGCAATGTTGTAGAACCAACAAACAAAAAATTCCAGCTAAGCCCTAACAACGCGAGAGCAATCCAGAAATGCAGTAACGTTGTACCATTTAAATTAACTAACACACATGCAAAACCCAACAAGGCACCCACAAACATTACTTTCAATTCGCCTACTTTTTGAATCAATGTGCCGGTAAAAAAAGACGGCGCAAACATAGCCAGTACATGCCACTGTATTACAAATGACGTTTCAGAAAAGTCATGCATATTATGCTGCATGGCTAATGGTGTTGCGGTCATTACAAAACTCATTACACCGTAACCCAGCATTCCACAAATAACAGCGACTACCCACATCGGCTGTTGTGCTATTTCTTTTAACGACCTTTTTTGTTCTGTAAATTTTTCATCTCGGTGATCTGGCAGTTTTAATAAACTTAAGCCAATAATCGCCAAAAAATACAAGCCCAGCAATGATGCATAACTACCGGCAAATGCAACATCACCTAAACTATCACGGGTATAATTGGCTAAATTTGGGCCGATGACTGCCGCAATTACACCACCGACTAAAACATAAGAAATCGCCTTACTTTTTAAATCTTTTGCAACCGCATCTGCCGCTGCAAATCGAAAATAATTGGCAAAGCCATTGAACATGCCAATTAATGCAATACCCACAGTAAAACCAATGAATTGATGATGCATAATTGAGTAGGTTGAAATTATCGCACCACTAATCGCAAACAATGTTGAAAACAAAAACCCCGCTTTTCGCCCAATACGCTTCATCAGCATGGCCGCTGGAATACTGGTAAACATGACTGCAATAAACATAACCGCTAGGGGAATAGTCGATAATGATTTGTCCTCCGCCAATTCATAGCCAACCAGTGCCGACGATGCAATTAAAAGCGATGCGCCACTCATAGACATTGCCTGGCAAAAAGCCAGTACGGGTATATTTCTGGAAAATGCACTCATATCGCTTTTTCACTTAGCATGTTAAATTATTTATTAACCATATTACTAACGCTGCCAATGGCACAACTAACGAATGATTTCGCTTTAGCCTTAGCCGCCGTAATGCCTTCCGTCGTACCTGATTTTGGATAACCCATTTTTAATAGCATTGCGCTAAAATCGTCATGTACATTTTCCGTTGCCTCAATAACAACTATACCTTGTTCTATATCTACTTCGACCGACTCTACCCTGGCGTCAGCCAGAAGCTTTTTCTTGATACTGCCTGCACAGCCACCACATTTAATATTTTCTACTGTAATTGAAACCTTCATTTAAAAACCTCTAACTTTAATTATTTATAAAGAATGTCTATTGCTGACTTGCATGCGACGCCCTTAGACACGACAATATCGACTGCATTTTCTAACATTATTTAATTCCTGTGGATATAAACAGCTTACAACGTAAAAAAGAAATGGACAAAGCCACCTGGTGGGGGATTATTGTCAATCTACTGCTGTCCGTTGGAAAACTGGTAGTCGGTTACATTGGCCACTCACAGGCACTGATTGCCGATGGCCTACATTCACTCTCTGATCTTATCTCGGATGGCATGGTTCTCATGGCCACGCATCACTCTAACAGTGATGCCGATGAAGACCACCCTTATGGCCATGCACGCTATGAAACATTTGCCACGATCACACTGGCTATTTTACTGACTGTTGTGGGTATCGGCATCGGTATTGATGCAGCGTACCGCTTAATGGATTCTCAAAGCCTTGCCATTCCTGCGATGATGACACTATGGGTTGCTGGCGCATCCATTTTAAGCAAAGAAATACTCTTTCAATACACGATGATAGTCGCGCGTCGCGTGAAATCGAAAATGCTGGAAGCCAATGCATGGCACCACCGCTCGGATGCTATTTCCTCTATTGTTGTGTTTGCAGGTATTGCTGGTGCGATGTGGGGCTACCCCATGCTGGACTCTATTGCTGCCATTGTTGTTGCCGTAATGATTTGCAAAATAGGCTGGGACCTCGGCCACCAGAGCTTCCAGGAACTGGTGGATACGGGGCTAGACACTGAAACACTGGCGCAGATTAGCAGCACCATTCGAGACATTAATGGCGTAAATGAACTGCATATGCTGCGCTCTCGCCGTATGGGGCACAATGTTTTAGTCGACGTACATATTTTAGTTTCGCCTCGACTTAGCGTATCTGAGGGCCATCAAATCTCTGAGGCCGTAGAAGCGGCTTTAACCCAAAACTTCGACGATATTAACGACGTGACGGTTCACATTGACCCTGAAGACGATGAACACACTGAAAATAGCTGCAAGCACCTACCACTGCGAAATGAGGTGATGTTGGGTCTGCAGAAGCAGTGGGTAGAAATAGTTGAGACACAAGAGCTCATGGATATTACCCTGCACTATCTGGATGGGGTTATAAATTTGCAACTAACACTGCCCCTTAAATTGCTCAAACAAGATTCTGATTCACAGCGTATCCAACAACAAATTGAATCCGCCAGCAAAAAACTAGAATGCATCGGTTCAGTTGAGATTTTGTATAAATAGCACCAAAATGGTGCGCTATTGAGGACGGCGCCCCAATATTGGGCGCTCAATGACAAATTGCAACGTAATAGCCTGCTTAATATGATTTAACTTATGGCATATTTCATGCAAAATATCCGACGGCTACTTTTAACAAAGAATCAGGAAACCTGTCGCATTTAGGTCTTATCGTTTTGCCAAACGGCAGCACTGTAAATAGCCCCTAAATCCGACAAGTTTCAGATTTAAACAAATACCACTTTTGGAGACAACACATGTCAGACATGACTGTTAATGACGTTTTACAAATGATGAAGGACAACGAAGTTAAGTTCGTTGATTTTCGTTTCACAGACCCACGCGGCAAAGAACAGCACGTTTCTGTTCCTGCTCATACTATTGATGAAAGCACTTTTGAAGAAGGCAAGATGTTCGACGGTTCTTCAATTGAAGGCTGGAAAGGCATTAATGAATCAGACATGATTATGATGCCTGATCCATCGACTACTTTCATGGACCCGTTCTGCGAAGAAGCGACGATGAACATTAGCTGCGACATCATCGAGCCTGCAACGATGCAAGGCTACGAACGTGACCCACGCTCTATTGCTAAGCGCGCTGAAGAATACTTAAAATCGACTGGCATTGCAGACACCGCTTACTTCGGTCCTGAAAACGAATTTTTCGTATTCGACTCTGTAACCTGGGAAAACTCAATGGGTTCAGTTAGCTACAAGATCGGTTCTGAAGAAGCGGAGTGGAGCAAAGGCATCCAGACTGAATCTGGCAACCTGGGTCACCGCCCTGGCGTGAAAGGCGGTTACTTCCCAGTGCCGCCAGTTGATTCACTTCAAGACCTACGTTCTGCCATGTGTTTAGTAATGGAAGACATGGGCGTTCCAACTGAAGTTCACCACCACGAAGTTGCAACGGCTGGGCAGTGTGAAATTGGCACTGTATTTAACACACTGGTTAAAAAAGCAGACGAAGTTCAGAAAACTAAGTACGCGATTCACAATGTTGCTCATGCTTACGGAAAAACAGCGACGTTTATGCCTAAACCATTAGTTGGCGACAACGGTAACGGTATGCACGTGCATATGTCACTTGCTAAAGACGGCACTAACCTGTTCACCGGTGATTTATACGGTGGCCTGTCTGAAACAGCTTTGTTCTACATCGGCGGCGTTATCAAGCATGCTCAGGCATTGAATGCCTTTGCTAACCCTTCAACTAACTCTTATAAGCGTTTAGTTCCAGGTTTCGAAGCACCTGTTATGTTGGCATACTCTGCACGTAACCGCTCTGCATCTATCCGTATTCCTTACGTTACTAACCCTAAGGGTCGTCGTATTGAAGTGCGTTTTGGTGACAACACAGCTAACCCATACCTGTGCTTCGCGGCATTCTTAATGGCTGGCCTTGATGGTATCGAAAACAAGATCCACCCTGGCGACGCGATGGATAAGAACCTGTATGACCTTCCTCCTGAAGAAGAAGCGTTAATTCCACAGGTTTGTAGCTCTTTAGATCAGGCACTCACTGCTCTAAAAGCAGACACTGCATTCCTCACTAAGGGCGGCGTGTTTACTGAAGATCAAATCGCAGCTTACATACATTTAAAAGATGAAGAAGTACAACGTTTGCGTCAGGCAACTCACCCTGTTGAGTTTGACATGTACTACTCTCTATAAACGTTTAATCGTTTTAGTGCTTAAAAAGCCCCGCATTGCGGGGCTTTTTTTGCTCTAACAAAACTATCAAACACAGCATAAATGAGTTCGGTAAAACATTTTTACATGAACCAGCTCACCTCTCTCACGCAAATATTTTGCACCTCGATGAAAAACATCTACTATCCATAGTATGAAATCATTCCTTTCCAAATTTATATTATTGCTTCCTTTAATATTTTCTACCTCCGTGCATGGCGAAATGTACAAATGGGTGGATGAAGAAGGCAATACCAATTATTCAGATAAGCAACCATTCAAAAATGCCTCTACACATATTGCACCTGACATCAATACGACCCCGGCCATTAAAGCCCCGAAGCCACAAGCCATTGAAGAAAGCACAAAGGAAACGGTATACCAGTTTTTTAAAATAACCTCGCCTGAACACAAGGCGACCATTCGAGACAATCAGGGCAACTTCGCAATCAGCCTTGCCATTCAACCTGCGCTCAATACCGCACAGGGCCATTATATAAGCGTGTTACTTGATAACAAACTCGCGCAGGATAAGCTCACTGGTTTAAGCGCGCAATTGAGTAATATTGACAGAGGAACGCACCAAATTACCGCCCTAATAAAAAATAAACAGGGCAAAACTTTATTAAGCACAAAAAACATCACCATATACATGCACCGTAGGTCGGTGCTAAACCCACCGCTTTTGCAGACGCCCAATCAGGCCGCACCATTGTAGTGCGAAAGGGCGGTAACTCCTGCTATACTTCCTCCTTATTTGAACAAAGTCTGTTGCAGGCGACACAGCATAGCTTGCATAACAAGAAATTAACCATCTGTTTTTTATAAGATTTTTGCTTCTTATAAAAAATTATTCACTTTGGTTCAATTATTGCTACTTAGCACCTTATGAGCGCAAAAAAAAATTCCACATCGACTTACCAGCAAAACATTCTAGACAACCTGAGCACCGCGATTGTCTTACTGGCTAATGACATGCGCATTGAGTATATCAACCCCGCCTGTGAAAATTTACTCCAGGTATCTAGCAGGCAAGCCATTGGAGCCTCGCTTGAAAAGCTAATACTCATTGACGAGTCATTTGAAAAACGCCTACTTAACGCAATTACCGACCTTCAGCCTATTTCAGAATATGAGTCAAGTATTATGCTGCCTGATGGCCGCAAACTAATGATTGATTACGTGCTGACTCCATTACAGCTTGCTGATAATAAAATCCAGCTCATGCTGGAAATCTCTCATATGGATCGACACATTCGCATCACCCGAGAAGAGAAACTGCTAACCGAACAAAGCGCTACACGCAATTTAGTGCGCGGCATGGCGCATGAAATTAAAAACCCACTGGGCGGACTACGCGGTGCGGCACAATTACTGGAACGCGAATTACCCAGCGAAGAGCTCAAGGAATACACACAAATCATTATTGGCGAAGCCGATCGATTACAATTACTGGTCGACCGCATGCTTGGCCCCAATAATGTCCCCAAAAAACGCAACGTCAACATTCATCAAATACTTGAGCGCGTGCGCCAGTTAATTACGGTTGAGCTTGCATCTGAAGAACACATTCGTTTTAAGCGTGATTATGACCCCAGCCTTCCAGACATTATGGCTGATTCAGATATGATGATTCAGGCGGTGCTAAACATTACGCGCAATGCCGTACAAGCACTTGCCGGAAATGGCGAGATCACCTTAAAAACAAGGCCTTTACGCCATTTCACCATTGGCCATACACACCATAAGCTGGTTTTACAAACCGATATTATAGACAACGGCCCGGGCATTCCAGATGATATACGAGAACAAATTTTTTACCCTATGGTAACGGGTAGAGCCGAAGGAACAGGGCTGGGGCTTTCTATAGCGCAATCTTTAATCAATCAACATGACGGCCTTATTAAGGTAAGCAGCCACCCAGGGGAAACTATTTTTACCATTTACCTGCCCCTGTCAACAAACACGGAGAATACACATGGCTGAACATCACATATGGGTAATAGATGATGACCCTTCCATTCGATGGGTACTAGAGAAGGCTTTAAAGAGCGCCGGACTGCAAGTAAGTAGTTTTGAGACGGCGGATGCCGCACTGGAATATTTAGAACGTTCTCAGCCGGATGCAATCATTACCGACATTCGTATGCCGGGCATGGATGGCCTGGATTTTCTCGATATTGTAAAACAGAAATACCCTGAAATTCCTGCGATTATTATGACCGCTCACTCCGATCTGGATAGTGCCGTATCAGCCTATCAGGGTGGTGCATTCGAATATTTACCCAAACCATTTGATATTGATGAAGCCGTTGATCTTGCCTTTCGCGCCTGCAAAAAAAGTGAAGAATATGCTGAAAAGCACGGCGCCAATGGCAAAATGGATACACCCGATATTATTGGTGAAGCACCGGCTATGCAGGAAGTGTTTCGCGCTATCGGCCGATTATCTAAATCCAATATCACGGTTTTAATTAACGGCGAGTCTGGCACCGGTAAGGAACTCGTTGCCAGCGCTCTACACAAACACAGCCCTCGCGCGAACCAGCCGTTTATTGCCATCAATACGGCCGCTATTCCCAAAGATTTATTAGAGTCTGAGTTATTCGGCCATGAACGTGGCGCTTTTACAGGCGCTACTGCACAGCGCCGTGGCCGTTTTGAACAAGCTGATGGTGGCACCTTATTCCTTGATGAAATTGGCGATATGCCCGCCGATTTACAAACTCGGCTACTTCGCGTTTTGGCCGATGGACAGTTTTATCGCGTTGGCGGGCATACGCCTATCAAAGCGAATGTGCGCATTATCACCGCAACACACCAGGATTTAGAACAGCGCGTTAAACAGGGCCTGTTCCGTGAAGATTTATTTCATCGTCTCAATGTTATTCGCATACACATCCCGCCGCTACGCGAACGCAAGGAGGACATACCTGCGTTACTGCGATTATTTTTGGCACAGGCCGCTGAAGAAATTCAGGTAGAGCCCAAAATACTATTACCTGATGTTGAAGCCTATCTTTCAAGCCTTGACTGGCAAGGCAATGTCCGCCAGCTGGAAAATAGCTGCCGCTGGATAACCGTTATGGCCTCCAGCCGCGAAATACACATGTCGGATTTACCCCCTGAACTTTTACCAGAAAGCATTAGCAGCACTGAAACACCGGCGAAAAACTGGGAAGACGGTTTACAAAGCTGGGCAGAAACTCAGTTAATGCTGGGGAAAAAAGATATTTTAAGCGAAGTACAACCCAGGTTTGAACGTATTTTAATTAATGCCGCCTTAGCTAAAACCAATGGTAAACGCCAGGAAGCAGCCAAATTACTGGGCTGGGGGCGCAATACGCTAACGCGCAAGATTAAAGAGCTGGATATGGAATAGCTCACCCGATCAACCGCTACACACAAAAAGGCCTGCTAATGCAGGCCTTTTTAAAATCACTTAATTCTAGAAGCTTATAGTTTCTTACAAATAGTCAAGTTAGTTGCAGCTTGGCTATAAATAGGGCCTGCAACATTCTGCCTAAGCTCACCCGTATTAGCGATACCATCATCAAGTTGTCTATCTAAAATTTCACCAATTTTACCTGGCATTACTTGCATACAAATGGTTGTTCCACTCATCCCATTTCCACCATTGCTAACATAAATTTCACCACCAAAGGCGTGAATAGGGTTATTTGCACCTGTACCCGCAACCAGGCCAGACGCTCGCAAATGCTCCCATACATCTGGTCGTTCACCACCATCAACAACGCCATCACCATCACCATTCGTTAAACCCCAACGAGCCGCCGCATTTACATCATCACCTGGTAGTGCACTATAACGATCCAGGTATGAATAAATTGCAGCCGCAACACCATTATAATCATTCGATGTGCGCTTTATTTTAGAATTAGTAATCATCTCCTGACCTTTAAGCACACCGCCCAAAAGCAAACCAATGATAACCAATACAATGGCTATTTCTATAAGTGTAAAGCCGGCCTGTTTTTTCATAATTCAATCTCCAGTGGGAATTATTCTATTAATCAATGTTTGATAGCATATAAAGCATAGTCCATACCAAAACCATTTACTACATTGAATTCAATGGCTTATAGAAACAACATGATTTTTTGGATTAAATTCTGTTGAAATTTCAACGGATTAAAGCTAGCTTGTGTTGAAATATCAACAAATGACCGTAAACCAACACCTATGCCCTACCTTCACCTACTTAAAAATATAAATCTCATTACCAGGTTCGAATTCAGCAACCTGGGCTTAATGCTTCTACTACTGCTTTTAGCATTACAAGCGGGCGCTAATAATTATTTAATCTCATCTTTACTAATTGCACATATAGGCTTCTTTCTATTATGGCAACCCGCATTGAACGCCTCTCAACAAGTTCATATAAAAACATTCTTACCTATTATATTTATTAGTGCTGCACTGTACTGGATACTGGGTGACTGGTTTATTGCTTTATGGATTATTTTTTTAACAGGCCTCACTAGCGGTAGTGCTCTGGTTAATGGCGTACAGCGTTCTTTATACGCGTTAGCTGCGGTTATTTTATTTTTACAATTAAGCTTAATGCTCACACCGCGATTATTTAAACTTGAAGTATTAGACCCGGCTATTAATCAAACTATTTTTTACTCTATCTTCACCGCTTGTATATTTCTTATATTTTGGCCTAACAAGAAAAACCGTAGCGTAAAAATTGATTATTTACACAGTTTACTCATTAGCTTCGGTCTATTTAGTTTTTATATCACCAGCATACTCATTAGCTTTACCTCGCATATTTATTATTTACAGTCTTTATTAATTACCGCCTTATCTATCGGTTCCATTTTATTATTGCTTAGTATTATATGGCTACCACGATATGGTATTTCTGGCATTGGGCAGATCTGGGAACAACATATCCTTAATATAGGCAACCCATTTGAAAACTGGGTAAAACAAACGTCACTACTCGGAAAAAACAAAAAGATAACGCCTGAATTATTTTTAAAAAACAGCATTGAACACTTGTTAACACTTTCATGGGTAAGTGGTATAGATTGGACGGATAGCGAACATGCAGAATTATATGGTTCCGTTAGCAAGCACCATACATTATATGAAGAAAATGATATTAAAATGACACTATACAGTCATACGCCTATGGGTTCCGCATTAAAAATACACGCTCAACTACTCATGCACTTAATGAGTTATTTTTACACCTCAAAATTACGCGAGATAACACTTAAAAATCAAACCCATTTAAAAGCGGTATATGAAACAGGCTCGAAACTCACGCATGATATAAAAAATATTTTACAAGCCCTACAGGCATTAACTGGCGTTGTTCAAGCTTCAGAAAAACCCGAGGATAGTTACCAACTAATTAGTAAACAACTACCGCTACTTACTCAACGATTACAAAACACACTCGATAAATTACAAACAAAAACAGATACTGGACGCAGTATAAAGAATATCGATATCTGGTGGAAAGAGTTACAAAGCAGATATCACGGCAGAGAAATAAATTTTATTGGTGATACAAATTCAAATGTAAACATTGATACTGATGTATTTAATAGCATTCTTGAAAATCTATTAGAAAACGCAAGAAATAAGCGCCGCATAAAACCCGACACCCAAATAACGACTCATTTAGAAATCATAAATGAACATCCTGTTATTAGCGTTTCCGATAACGGCGACCCTGTACCCACTTCAAAAGTAGATAAATTATTTAAGCAGATACTGCCGTCAAAAGATGGCTATGGAATAGGCCTATATCAATCAGCTCAGCTAGCTGAACGAAATGGTTACACACTAGAACTAATTAATAATGAACCCAAAAAGGTCTGCTTTAGAATTTCACCTACGAGCTAGGCAAGAATATCTGGAATAAGTTGATTTTCGATTTTAAGAATCAATTCTTTCAGTTTTAGCTTACGTTTTTTTAAGCGCTGCAATTGCATTTGCTCCATTCCACCTGCCATTTGCAAGCGATGAATAACATCATCCAGATCACGATGTTCTAAAACCAGCTCATCTAATTTTTCACGTAACATAGCTTGATCTATTTCTGACATGGCTAACCTGCTTTATATAATGAGCAAAACATAAACAAACGATTAAATTATTCTTTTTCAAAATCTAAACAAACTGAATTGATGCAGTACCTCAATCCTGTTGGCTGAGGCCCATCTTCAAACACATGACCCAAATGCGCATCACACTTAGCGCAACGCACTTCAATGCGTACCATTCCATGCGCTGTATCTTTAATTTCAGTAATGCATTGTTCATTTAATGGCTGCCAAAAACTCGGCCAACCACTACCTGAATCGTATTTTTCTTGTGAGGTAAATAATGGCTCATTACAACAAATGCAATGATAAATACCAGAGTCTTTATTTTGATAATAAGCGCCACTGAAAGGCGCCTCTGTTCCATGCTGCCGTGTAACTCTGTAGGTCACATCATCCAATCCTGCTTTCCATTCTTCTTCGGTTTTGCTAATTTTTTTCATTACTTTGCTCGATACATTTATTGTGCAAAGCACAAATCAGTACACGCGTTCTAATACTTATATGATTTATGTGAACAACTATTTATGACTTATAAACTTGCACTTAACATTGCTGCCAGGGTAAGCCTCTAAAGCGCCAGCCGCCAACTGAACTACGGTGATGCTCGTTATCACGATCACCTTCAAAACCCTCATCAATATGACATACGTTATGAAAGCCGGCCTCAAGCAAAACATTACCCGCATCAACAGATCGTTTTCCGCTACGACATATAAGAATAATCGGTGGCGTACTCTCTCCTTGATCACATACCCCACCCAGCATTAATTGACGTACTTCTTTGACAAAATCAGGATTCACATCCCAATCCGGCTCATCAATCCAGGGAACATGAAGTGCATCTGTAGGGTGCCCTACAAATAAAAACTCCATATTAGAACGAATATCAATAAGCAATGCACTGGGTACATCCTGCAAAATATCAAATGCTTCTTGAGGAGAAAGGTGGTTTAGCTGATCATGCTTAAGATTTGACACGCTTTTTACACTCCCTTTTTAAGACTTCTCATTTCTTGAAAAACGGCTTTAAATACATTAACCCATTTTTCACTAAATTGCTGCCCAGAATGCTTACCCAATTCAATTGCAGCGCGTAATAAAGGTCGCTTTAAAAGCATTGCATGTGCTCGCTCATGTGATCTGGCATCTACCATATCTACGATTGCTATTATCTTTGCACCCTCACAAATTTCCGTATCTTTTAAGCCATAAGGATAACCCTTACCATCAACTTGCTCATGGTGCTGCAACACCATTAGCGAGGCATCACGCCAATTAATCATATAACGCATTAACTCATAGCCAATCACCGTATGTTGCTGAATTTGATCCCGTTGCTCATTGGTCAGTATTGTTTGGCTATTAATTAACTCCAGGGGCAATAAAGCCATACCCGCATCATGCATATAAACTGCGGCTGCCAACTGATTCGGATCAACTGGGCGCCCGGCTTGATCATTCATTTTTAACGCCAGGCGCAGCATACGATGCACTCGACCACGCCAATAATTGGCCCTGC
>Ga0316209_1002397_pt1 | contig 15229 bp, 9 predicted proteins | sample 6monopyrite_MG_FD_204945 | JGI IMG/M metagenome (GOLD analysis project Ga0316209, IMG submission 204945) | Microbial mat bacterial communities from mineral coupon in-situ incubated in ocean water Damariscotta River, Maine, United States -... | ecosystem: Environmental > Aquatic > Marine > Coastal...
TCACCGTATGTGATCCCTGTCTGTCGGGCAGCAGCCGGTTAAATTTAAAGACAGAATAAGCATGTAGAGCTGATAGCAGAGGATTTGCGGACGCGGGTTCGATTCCCGCCGCCTCCACCAATTCAAGATTGCATTAAGTTGCAAACCATTGCAAAGCCCCCTGATTCTAGGGGCTTTTTTTGTTATACTCCACTAAACGATACCGTATGAAATCTTATGCAATACCGTCAAATGACGGTAGATTTAACGGTATATTTCGATATTGAAGTGGAGTTACCGTCATATGGCCCTTACCGAGAAAGTTATACAAAAAGCCGAACCAGCTGAGAAGCAATACAAGCTAACGGATGGCGAAGGAATGTACCTTTTAGTCTCCAATAAAGGAGGCAAATGGTGGCGTCTGGATTATCGTTTTAATGGTAAGCGAAAAACGCTTTCTTTAGGAACCTATCCTAAAATTAAGCTTAAAAAAGCTAGAGAACTTCGTGGTGATGCCCGTAAGCTCATTTCAAATGGCGTTGACCCCAGTCTCAAGCGACGCATACACAAATATCAAGGTATTGAAGATAGCTTTGAATCTATCGCCAGAGAATGGCATACAAAACATTCTCCAAATTGGTCAGAGAGTCATGGTGTTCGAATATTAAGGCGACTAGAAAATGACCTTTTTCCTTGGTTAGGCACTCAGCCGATTAATAAAATATCACCACCTGAACTACTAAGTGTTCTACGTAAAATAGAAAGCCGAGGTGCAATTGAGACAGCTCATCGTGCTCACCAAAATTGTGGGCAAATCTTTAGATATGCTGTCGCGACAGGAAGAGCTGAGCGAGATCCATCAGGGGATCTTAAAGGTGCGATACCTCCTGCTAAACCAAAGCATCATCCAAGTATCACCGATCCTAAAAAGATAGGCGCACTTCTTTTAGCAATGGATGACTATGAAGGATCATTTGTAACTAAATGCGCATTAAAATTAGCACCCTTGTTTTTTGTCCGCCCAGGTGAATTAAGACATGCTGAATGGTCGGAGTTTGATTTTGAAAACAAAGAGTGGCGTATTCCATCTGAGAAAATGAAAATGCCCTCACCTCACATTGTTCCATTATCTTCGCAAGCACTAGAAGTACTTAAAGAGTTACACCCCCTTACAGGTAAAGGTAAGTATTTATTCACAGGCCTAAGATCCACAAAACGACCCATGTCTGAAAATACAGTGAATGGTGCTTTACGCAGACTTGGTTACAGTAAAGATGAGATGACAGGCCATGGATTTAGAAGTATCGCATCTACTCGCCTAAACGAAATGGGCTGGAATCGAGATGCTATTGAGCGTCAATTAGCACATGCCGAGAGAGATAGTATAAGAGCGGCATACAACTACGCTGAGCATTTAGACGAACGTCGTAACATGATGCAGGAATGGGCGAACTACCTAGACCTATTAAAAAAACAAGGATAGAAAGTTAAGTACCGTAGAAAATATAAAGTTAGCGATATAACTTAATTTCACGTTATATATAACATTGATTTATCATACGAGTCCAAAAGATATTAATGCACGCTCCATCTCACTTTGAGAAATATATAAACTATCATATTCACCTTTTCTACCAGCGCAAGCTAACCATCCATTAGGAAAGCGATGTAGTAGAGATATTTTATTTACAGTAAATGACTCAAAGCCTGTAAAAGAGCCTACAGCAGATGCGGATATAGATAGTTCATCGTTATTATTATTAACCAGAGATAGAATGCCATCAATTGTAGATTTATCATTTGAGTAACAATCTGTAATTTCTGCAGTCACTGATATTTCATTAATTAATTTATTCATGTATCCATTGCCTAAAATATTTACAAGGGTATGTGGTCTCTTTGAGTGAGTTTAGGTCTAAATCCTTCTTGATTTTATCCAACTGTGAATTTGCCATTCTATCTGCTAATTTAATTAATTTATTCGCAATACTCGACATTTTATCTGCAGATGCATAAATTAAAGTTATATTTTCAGGTAGTAAGAAGTCACCATATAAAGGTTTTTCTCTTTCGTTATATTTTTCCAAATCACCTAAACTAGAATCAACAACCAAAGCAATTTTTTTAGTTCTAAGTCTTTCACTATCTTGTATTGCTTGAATTGATAGATACCATCCTAATAATTCAGGCTCAATTTCAGCATCCCAAAATTCAAAAGTGGTTATTGGAATACATTTAAGTGCTTCTTGGGTTATTTCAATATCAATTACACCAGACATAGAAATTATATTCTTATCAAAGTCACGTAAGTTAGTATTAGTATCAACTGCAAAGGCATGATCAAATTTTCGAAAAACTGCATTAGGATCCATAATGAACTCCTTATCAGCCTTTCCTTGTAAAATTACTTTCGACGATTTATTTTCTCGTGAGTGACTATGTACGAAAATAGCTTCTCCTATAATCGGTAATAATTGACCTTTCACCACCCTTTTTAAAGAAAAATTCAGTCCAATCGCAATCCCATCTGACTCATCAAAATTACGCCTATCTAACAATGCAGTATGAGTACGGGGTTTTACATATCCACAGCATTTAACTGGTTCCTTACCACTACCACACGGACATTCAGTAACTTTCAAATCATACTCAACAGTCAAATAGTTGTTATTTTCACTCATATCATTACTATCTAAATAGTTATACCTAACAAAGAAGAGCTGTCCACATCAAATGGTAATACTTTAATGACAGATCCATTATCAAATTTAAAATCGGGTAACCGTTGATTGAATTTTTCTGATCTCGGATAGATTAACCATATTTCAGCTGGTTCTACTTCATTTTTCTGATATGTCTGGTTATAAGCTAACATCTGGTAAATATCCGCTTCGCTGATGTTATATTTCTTATTCGGTAAATTCTCATCTATTAACTTCCATTTAGTATCAGCGATAATAACTCTATCTTTGTATCTCAAATGTAGATCTGGCTTCAATTGAAATAGATTCTTTTCAATATTTGTAATACGTGGTGTATGTGTAATAAGACTGTGTTGTTTTACCTGTGTTTTAATCTCTATCTCAGGTAATTGTTTCTTTAACTGTATAGCAACATAATCTTCAAATACTCTTTCCATAGGAAACAATAAAGACAGCATATCTTTTTTACCGTCTACAGATGTAGGGCTATGTTCTTTGAAGATCATTTCCAGCCATGGACGTATAGGTTCATAATGTCGTAAATGTCTCCCCCGTTGCCAAGCATTCATGTCATGTGAAATTTCACTTGACTTAGGAATTGAGGAAAAGTGAAACAGTAACTCTTGGCAGAGATGTTCTGTTTCTCCTCGCACACGATATACAGCCCACTGTAATGCACTGCGTATCAATCTGTTTTCAGAACGATTTTCTGATAATTCATCATATGACATATAGTGATAATGCTTTGTCACTAAATTATGTATAATTTGTTGAGAAACTAATAACTTACCTTTTAAATACGTTAAGTTCTCTTCCTGGGCCTGATATTGACGTGCAATACCTCGCTTAACTAATTTATTAACCTCATTCAAAAACAATCTAATAAACACATCGAGTAATGGCATTTTCGCTATATCAAGGGATGCTGTAGATGCGGTTCTAGAAGGTAAATAGCGTGTTGCTTGTAGCATTTTAATCAGGTTTTTTCGATCATCATGTACAGGTTGTAATTCTTTATTAGAAATATCAAATGTATGTTTATGAGTTTTTGGAAGTATTTCTATTTGATCACCATCATGTAAACAAATAACGCCCACATAATTTTGACAAACTAGAACTTCACGATGACGTTCAAAACCATAACGAAATAATTTATCATGTTCAGTGCCATCGCTAGTAATTAGCTTTTTTAGAGAATCAAATTTCTTTTCAGATAAGAGAAGATTATTACCCGAAATGGCAGTTTGTTTGTTTCTATACAAACGTGCATATTCATATACTGTCCAGGTAGTCACGTAACTTATTCCGTATTCGTCTCACAGCCATCAAATGCAGATTCATTAATCGCAGAATAAATTGTTTTATAATTTTCAATATTAGCGAGTGCATTTATGTTGATTCTAAATGACTTAGCAGCATAGTCATCGTTATCCCCCAACCAAATACTCGCCGCTTCTTCTAATTCTTCTATAAAGTCATTGTAATTTAAAACCTGGTTTATCTTGTCCCAGTTCTCAAAAAAATATTCTTCAAGTAATGGCATAATATTTGACTTAAAAGCATGAGCTAATTCTGACAATGAGTTAACATTCATCAATAACGCATGACCTAAAATATGTTCACGATCCAGCAGTAACTCTATTCTCTGATTGATAGCATATAACATCCATCTCACATTAATTCCATCAACATCATCTGAAACCAATGAATAATCAGTTCGAAGTTCTTTGAAATCAAACCGACGCCGTAGAGCAACATCAATATGCGTTAAAGAACGATCAGCTGTATTCATCGTACCAATAATATCAATATTGGAAGGCACGCTAAAAGGAAGACCAGAATACGGTAAGGTAACAGTTAATTCATTTTCTTCGCCAGCACGTTTATCAACTTCAACCAGCGTAATCAATTCACCAAATATCTTACTAATATTCCCCCTGTTGATTTCATCAATAACCATTGCATATTGATTTTCAGGATCGGCTTCTGCCAATTTGCATATCCTCTTAAAAACACCTGGTTTAATCTCGTAACTAATATCACCTTGTTCTGTAGTTTCAGGTCGCAACCCTTCAATAAACTCTTCATAGCCGTATGATTGATGAAATGTGACAAACTCATATCGTTTAACGCTGTCAACTTGTTTCGGGCCAGCTTTGAGGACATCCAGTATCTTAATATATTCCTCTAGTTGTTCATTTTGGTTATCAACAATAAACCACTTACTGTCTTGAGTTTTGTTAAAAACAAGTGGTTCAATTCGACTGGAGAACTTAACGGTTTCAGATTCTGATACCGTGTGTGACTGTAGAGAAGCCCATGCAGTAGCGCGTAAATTACCAGTTCTTTCATTTAACTCTGCTTTAATTTTGTAGTATTCATGAGAGATAATATCGCTGACATTATGCGCTTCTCCTAAATCAAGCAAAACAAGAATTATTATTTCGTGCCAACTAAGATTACCTAGCTCTTGATTTAACCAAAGAGACGTATCTAATACTGTTTCGTTATCCGTATAATTTTCATTTAGTAATTTTTGTAATTGATATGTCTTACCTGTTCCAGGAGGGCCATAATAAATAATGTTTTTACAACGTTGTTCCTTATAGCCCATATGCGTGATTGTGGGTTTAGGTTTATTTGTAATAGTATCTGCAACGTTTTCCTCAATTAGTTTTACATATAATGTCCAGACAAACGTATTTATCAGGAAGAGGTCTTCATTCTCAAGCCCCTGTTTCTTAATTGCTGTCAATAACGCAATATTCAACTCTGGCCAATCACCTTTCGTGCTTATCTTTAACTCATATGTGTCATTGAGTTTATTGACTAATTTAAGAATTAATCTTTTTCGAAGGATAGATGAATATGACTGCGGGGAGGCAGCTGCAAAAACGCGATTTATGACGCCGCGTTTTATTGTTTTAAACTTCCCTTTGGTTTTAGCTTCATTTGCCCATATGGTGACTTCATTCCATGTATCAATCGATGGATTTTTTACAATTTTAGAAGTAATAGTAGGAAGTTCATCTAAAAGATTCTCAAATTCAGCTTTACTCATAAAGCCAGGACTAGCATCCGCAATCCCATTAGCAGGCGTCAGCCATACATCTTTTAAAAACTCGACATCATATTCATCTGGCTCTTTGTCTCTATATTTTGATACTTGTTCGCATCTATCCCTATAATTATTAATCCAGTCACTTCTAGGGCTTGATTTATATTCCTCATATAACTCTTTTATTGTATTCGTCATATCGCCCGCCACTTTAATGTCATAACCTAATCCTTTAGCTTTCGAAATAAATTTATTGATATTACCCGTACCCCATTGGCTACAAATAAATACTTTAATATTATCTGAAGTTATTAATGCATCAGCATCATTTTCAAAATATCTTTCAACTGAATCATTGCTTTTCTTCTTTTTGTCTTCCAACTCTTCGGCGCCAATAATAACGCCTAAACTACCTTGTAACGTAGAAGGAAAATCAGTTATTAACTCTTTATAGGTAGGTAAGTTATCATGTACGTACTTACTAACAACCGCCAGAACCAGCTTTCTCTTACCATATGTGGAACCATCAAAACTATATTTTGTATTATCATTCGCCATAACTATTTCTCAAATAGTATATTTAAAAAGGTAGTCTTCTATATTTTCATCTGTAAATCCTGCAGGATTGTCAGAAAGGCTATCTATATAAGCACTACAATTTAGCTCTATGTATTTAAACCCTTGCTCAATACTATCAATTTCTACTCCTCCTGAAGCTAAATTGACTAAGGTAGACATAACAATATCAAGATAATCATGAATATTTTCAATTAATATCGATGTATAGCTTGGAGTTATTCCTGCATGAACTATAGAGTTTCTAGCTCGATAAATTCGTCGAACTTGCCACTCAACTCGTTTTGTATGTGACTCAATTACTTTTCGGACTTTTTCAGGTGAACTCAATGATGTAGATATATAAAAAAATCTATTTCGAAGTAATTGGAAATCTTTAAATTCATTATTTATATCATCTCGTTTTAATGCATATTCAGGCAATACTAAAAGCTTCATTAACTTTACTCTAAAATTTGCACCTGGAATTTCTTTCAAAAACTCCTTTAACACTTTAGTATTCCAGTTAAACATATCAGACAACAGTCTTTCTAGTAGTCTATTTATATAGTTGAGATTAAGGAAGGGCATAATTGACTTCGTAATTGACTCAATTTTAGCTTTCTCTCCTTTTGCTGGAACAAGTGATTCAAGGGCAATCCATAAGTTAATCATTTGGTTTTCTTCTGACTCGCTATTCAATGCTAAGGAATGTAGTTCTGCACTTCTAGAAAATTTCGGTAGTGAATTGTGATCCATTGAAAAATTTTTAATTAAATCATTTAATCTTTTTGAAGCCTTCTCAGGTTTTAAATCAATGCATTTATGCATTGGGTTTAATGGTTTTGTAACTTTTTTTGCTTCATTACTTTCAATATCGATCACTACACAATCTTTTAACCATTGCGGATGCTCTTTATGATGAAATAGAGTGAGTAAGGTTCCAACTAACTCCATCCTGTCATCAGCTTCTTTTCTTGCCGAAAAACAATCAAGCGACTCAATTTCACTAACCAACACATAAACTTCGCTAGAGTTCTTTAACACATGATTCTTAGACTGCAATATAGCATCGTATTTTTCTAGTTTATTAGATACTAGAATACCCATTTGCGAGCATGAATCAACAATTTTTTCAAAAATATTAGAGGCCCTGAAGACGGCAACATATTTTCTTTCTTCTTTAATAAAAATATTTAAGAAGTCTTTTATTGCGTCCTTACTTTCTATCTTAGTTTCACTGTAATAAAAAAATGAAACTACACATTCATAAAGATATTTTGAACTAAATCCAAAATTTAATAATGTTGTTACATAACTTCTTGCCAATGCCCTTAAAGAATCTCTACCCTCATCATTTGAAATTGCATTAATGAGATATTCTTCATTTCTTTTTTTATACTTATCAAGTCTTAATTCCGACCACATCAACTCCAGAACCACCTCCACTTCACTAATGGGAGCTGTTTTATTTTTTATTATGCTAATGATTTTTTTAATATCAATTGTAATAAGTGATTTAGCAACCTCATCTCGCTTTAGGTTTTCTGATAGCTCAAGCAATATATGGTTTAAATTTGGTTTTTGAATAACTCCTTTTTCTATATCTGACAAGGTTACTAGAGCTTCTTGACATAATAAGCTTGTATTCATAGCAGAGGGCTTATATGTATCCAATGAATAATCAAATAGTAATTCTTCAAACAACTGAGCTAAATAAACCAGATCATCTAAGTTTTCTTTTGAATCCCACTTATTTAAATGTCTAAATTTCATTATTTATATACCTAATGCTGTTTTAATTGTTTTACTTGATTTTTCATATTCAATATCATGCAGCCGTTTTCTTGTTTGTTTTTTTCTTTTTCTTCGACTTTGATATCTGTTTCGCTACTCGTTCTGCTTTAATTTTTTCTAACAATGCTTCAGCAGAATTTTCACCACTAATTAAATCGGGATTTTGTTCTCGCCATTCAGCTGTAAGTTCTCCACGAAAGGCTTTAGCTAAGATAGATTGAGTTAGATTATTAACTCGCTTTTGAGTATCTATAATTCGTTTCTCAATTTGATCTGCAAAGGAAAAGAGTTTTTCGATACGTTTGATTATTACATTTTGTTCTTCTATTGGTGGCAAAGGCACCTTTACTGAGTAAATTTGAGGAAGACTTAAAACTGGTCGCCCCATACCATAGGCCATATCTATAATCTGCTTTCCCCCACTAGATTCTGATAAAAGCCATAAATGTAAATATTTTGAAATCCTTGAATCTAATGCTTTAATTAGCGATACGGATTGACTTACGTATGCTTCAGGTATTGTTTCAGTTACAACAGCACATTTACCTACATTGGCTCCTGTGATTGTAATAAGTAAATCTCCTTTCTCAATTAATGAACGTTTACCTTCAACTTTTTTGGGTAGAGTTACGTGTATTGCTTCATCTAACCGTAAAATATTATTGTTAATTTCAGCAGAGCGAACAAAATAAGCACCTTTATTATTTTTACTATAAAATTTTGACCAACCACGTGATCCACTCGTTATATATGTACTGATTTTACCCAGAGGCATAACTGACCAGCTATCAGGGAAATCAGTACCTATTTCATTTTCAATTTGCTCAAAATCTTTTGCTATTTTTTTATTTAAGAGGTTTTCTCTTTTAATCTTTAATTCACTTAAAAATTCAACAACATCAATATGAGATACTTCTCTCCACTCTTCTGTCAGCTTCCCACATAACCCTGCAGTAAGCACGGATTGGCGAAAATGTTTCAAAATTGTCGATGCATTATCGAGGCTTTTCTGGATAATTTCTACTTGTTGCAGTAGTTTGTCTAGTTTGAATGATATTTCCTTTTGTTCTTCATAAGGTGGTATTGGTATCTTAAAGGCTTTAACTATATCAAGATTCAAATTAACTTGGGTTACCCCCTGTTTATTGTCTTGAATAACTTCTGGTCGCATCCAGTTAAACAAGTGATAAAAATAATCTACAGAAAAATTATTTTCTAAATCTGGAAATGTAACAAAGCCATCATGTATACATCCCTGTTTTTTTAATATTTTAGGAATGCATACACTTGCACTATTAGAAAGAATAAGACCGCCAACAGGTATTAATCGACTTTTCTCTGCACCTGCTTGAGTAACTCCTTCAGCAGTTTTTGTTAGATATTTTCCTTTCTCAGCATTTACGTCCTTAATTGTGATCCATGGAATTGAACCACCAAAATAACGAGGATCACCTTTAGGTCTTGGAGAAGCTCCTCGAATAACTTCTAAATACTCACCTAAAACAATTTTTTTCCATTCAACAGGTATCATTTTCAATATCAACATTTATTTTTTAAAATCAAAGCCTAATGCATCAGCCAATATTGTTCGTTGCGCCAAAGCCTGCTCCTCTGCATCTAAAACTTTCATCAACCCATCCAATTCTCGAAGAGCTTCAGTTAATTCACCCATAGCTTCAACAGCTAATACTTCTGGTTCAGCTAGGTTGGCCGCATCAATACTATCTTCATCTTTAATCCAGCTAATATCTAATGAATCGCCTTTTTTATCTTGAATATACTTACGTGAAAAACACCGCCAGCGGCTGTTTTCTAATGTTTGTTCATCCTCTTCAGTTGTAAAACTCCACTCACCCTCTGTACGTTTACTTGTTCCATCTACTTTTTTTCCAAATACCTTTTCAAACGGTTTAAGGTGTTTCTCACCAAATGGTGTGCGTTTACCAAAGTTAGACATATTGGTACGTAGGTCATAAACCCAAACATTTTTAGTACAGTTTTCTTCTTGTTCTGGTTTCTTTGCTGTGCCTTTTGTAAAGAATAGTACGTTTGTTTTTACGCCTGCGGCATAAAAAATTCCCGTTGGTAACCGCAAGATAGTATGTAAATTACACTTATTCATTAAATCTCGACGAATATCCGCGCCACTATCCACATCAAATAAAACGTTATCAGGTAATACAATAGCTGCCCTACCACCAGGTTTTAAACCTCGATAAATATGCTGTAAAAAAGCAAGCTGTTTATTGCTTGTGGGATACGTTAAATCATCGCGCGTAATACTTGCATCACCACCTTTAGATGTACCAAATGGAGGGTTGGCTAAAATAATATCGGCTTTTTCTAAACTTGCACCGACTTGGCCTAATGCATTGCCCAAATGAACGACACCTTCGTCATCACCTTCCATACCGTGTAATAAACAATTCATTAAAGCTAAACGTCGTGTATTAGGAACTAATTCAATACCGATAAAGGCTTTGTTTCTTTGAAATTTTTGTTCTTTTGGTTTTAGATCAGCTAAGTCATCAGTTTGTTCTTTAATGTAAGTATCTGCTGCTATTAAAAACCCTGCTGTACCTGCAGCTGGATCTTGAATAGTTTCTCCTGCTTTCGGTTTAAGACAACGTACCATGCTATTAATGAGTGCACGAGGGGTAAAGTATTGCCCTGCGCCTGATTTTGTTTCATTTGCATTTTTTTCTAATAAGCCTTCGTATAAATCACCTAAGCCATCTTTTGTGATACTAAACCAGTCTATTTGATCGAGGGATTTTATAATTTGTTTTAAATGCCGAGGTTCACGCAGACGAGTATGTGCATCGGTATAAATCGCTTGTATTAGAGGATCCTCGTGAATGGTGTTTCCTTGAGTATCTTTACCATTAGAAAGTACATATAAAATACGTTTGTACTCATCTAATAAAACCAATCCATCTTTATCATTTAAATCTGTCCAACGACAAGTTTCAGGCAATGGATGTGTTTTTAACAAACCGGACTCATGATTTTCATGCACCATTTTAATAAACAGCAATAGAACAAGTTCAGTTACGTATTCACTGTAATTAATTCCATCGTCACGCAATACATCACATAGGTTCCAAAGTTTTTGTACAATACTGTTGTTGGTCATATTTTTCTCTAATTTAAATTTTGTAACTATTGAATTTGTGACTATCATTAGTCATTAGTTGAATCAATTTTGGATGAACAAATAATTTTTCTTTTCCTTCTTGAATTTCTTTCAGCACACCAATTTCACATAATTGTTTTAAATAAACTGATGCTGTTTGTCTTTTGGCAATATCATTTTCAACTAAGTTACCAATTCGACTATAAGGTTGTTCAAAAATAATTTGAACTAATTCATGACTATATATTTTAGGTAATTTTTCTTTAATAACTTCTGAAGTGTGTTCAAGAAGGTTTCTTACTGCTTCTATTTTTTGAGTTGTCCAAATTGATGTTTCTTCTACTCCTTTGAGCATGTATAAAATCCATTCTTCCCACTCACCTGTTCTTGTTACTGTATTCAGAAGACGATAGTAATCTTGCTTGTTCTGCACGATAAATCGACTTAGATACAAAATAGGCAATGTCAGTAAACCAACATCAATTAAATACAAAATGTTTAATACACGTCCTGTCCTTCCGTTGCCATCAAGAAATGGATGAATCGCTTCAAATTGATAGTGCGCAACGGCCATTTTGATTAAGGGATCAATTTCATCTTCCTGGTGTAAAAAACGTTCCCAATCTGAAAGTAAGTTCCTCAGAACATCCTCACCCTCTGGTGGCGTGTAGATAACTTCACCTGTCTGCTGGTTTGCTAATGTGGTTCCAGGTACTTTGCGCACGTCCATCTGCAACCCTTTTATGGTGCTACAGATTTCTGCTGCGGTATTAGTACACAAAGGTTTTGCTGCCAACTCCTGATAACCCGTGTTTAGTGCCGTTCTGTAACGAAGTGCCTCTTTTGTCATGGGATCGGCAAGACTATCTTCAGAGGCAAATTGGAATAACTTGTCTGTGGTCGTAACAATATTTTCGATTTCAGAACTATCTTTCGCTTCCAATAAAGGTAATAGATTGATTAATAATCCCTGATTAGGCAGTAATTGACCCGCTTGCTTTAGCTCTGCCAAGGCGGCACGCGCAGGAATACAGGCTCTTAGTATCGCGACAGAGTCTAGATCTACCTCTGGAGGCAATGGTGCTAAATCATTGAATGGTTTATCTGGAAGCCAGACCATGTTTAAATTCCTTCATTATTTCGACATGTTATGAGGATATGTCGATTGTATCGACATGTAAAGCTAATGTGTCGATTTATTATTATTATTTCGACACGTTATTGTCTCATGACGATGGTCTAGACATGAATAGCCTAATTAGCTGGCTTCCCATAAATGTGATTTTAATTCATCCAGTACACTATCTAATTGATTATTCAGTACTTTTTCTAACTGTTTTACCCCACCAGGGAATGCCGGTAGATCATTAATAAATTGATCATCAATCACTACCTCATGAACAAGCTGTTTAGCTAGTTTGTCTAGCCATTTACGTTGAATAGGTGACCAACTGTGAAGGCTATATATACCTTCCATTGCATGGGCAACTCGTTGTTCGAATGAAACCAATGCTTCACCCAGCGCAGCTTGTCGGATATAACCAATAATACTGGCTGCAATTTCATGATTGGTTTTATTACGCCAAGCTGATTTAAGATTAGCCTCACTAAAACCATGTTGGTCGAGCAACAAGCGCACTTCTTTAAGTTGAGCTCTGGTGAGGTCTTTAGGTTTATTAACAACCACGGCCAATGCTGCAGATTCATTGAGTTGGTTTTTGATGAAGTCATTGAAGCTTTCGAGATAATCAGCGGGCTTTTCATGAACCCCATAGTTCTGAGTACGACCTAGAAGCTCATCTTCACCTTCGTAGATAATGGGTTTATTCTCTGAGCCAATTAGTGTTTTAACTTCATCAATTTGCTTAATAAAGTTATGTTGTTTTTGGACGAATACGCTGGCTTGCTTTGGCCCCATTTCATGAAGGTGCTTATGCATCTTACCCGGCTCTACTCCCCATATTTGCTCTAACTCTTCGAGCTTTTCTTTTATGCTTGGTATTTTCTCTGCTTTCTTTGTCGCTTTGCGTAAAACGCGCATGACTTTCTGATTTAGTTCATTAAGTACATCATCGGCATGTGTTGTATCAGCTTGCGTTCCCGGTGCTTCGTAACTTTTTGGATCAGAAAGTTCTTCTATTAATTGTTCTATAGTGACATTCGGATCTTTCACTAATGGCTTCATGGTACTAACTGCTTGCAAAGCGGCGTATATGTCAACTGGATCATAGATATTAAAGACGGTTTTACCGATTTCATCGCAACGGCGAGTGGCACGCCCCATCATCTGCTCATAAAGAATACGTGAGCGTACTCTTCGCAAGAAAACCACATGACAAATTTTAGGAACATCGATGCCCGTACTGAGTAAATCTACTGTTATGGCTATGCTTGGGTTTCGTTCATTTTTATACTGTCGTATTAGTTGTTTAACTTTGTCACTAGCGCCAGTGATTTTACGTACTGCTGCTTCGTTGTACTCATCACCGTGCAACTTTTTAAAAGCAATATCTAACAAATTCTTAACCATATCTGCATGAGAATCAGTCGCACAAAATATTAATGTTTTCTCATCACCAAAAGGATCAAGTTCTTGAGCAAGTTGTTCACAAATCACTTCATTAAATGATTTAGTTATTACTCGACGGTTAAATGCTTCGGTTTCAAAATTTTGCTCGTCTTCCAGTTCAGCAGTTTCTACTTCACCAGTACCTATATTAACGACACTCACCATCTCACCTTCATCAAAATGAATACCATGCTTGGTAAGTAAGGTTTCATAACGAATAGGTGGTTCATGATCGATTAACCAATCATCAGCAACAGCTTCTCGATATGAATAGGTATATATCGGTTTGCCAAATATTTCTGTCGTGTGCTTTGCTGGTGTTGCCGTCATTGCGACTTTTACTGCATCAAAATAATCTAATACACGACGGTAACTTGATAGATATTGACTGAGGTCACGAACAGCTAATTCACCTTCGGTCATTTCCTGATCAAGCGTATAACCACGATGCGCTTCATCAATAATAATACAATCGAAGGTATCTATGAGTGGAGGATTATCAGATTGGAAAATGCGATAAACCATTGCCTGAACAGTTGCTACTTGTATACGTGTTTCAGCTTCTGCTGCCATATCCCCTAACTCTGCAATATTGTATATTTTTGAAAGGGATTGATTTTGTTCTAACTGTGCTTCATCAAATGCTTCTTGTGCTTGGGTACCCAATGCATTGCGATCAACTAAAAACAAAATACGTTTGAATCGTTCTGTTTTTAAAAACCGATACATTAAACCAATGATTGTTCTGGTTTTACCAGTTCCTGTTGCCATAGCAAGCAGGCACTTGTGTAATTCTTCGTCTGGTGTATCTTTCTCTAATGCTTCCTCAACTTTACGGATAGCTTTTTCCTGATAATCACGTAGTTTTAAATATGCAAAACCTTCATTTTTTAATTTTTCTTCAGCTTCTTCACGACTACGAGTTAAGTAATCTAAAAGACCATCAGGGCTATAAAAATCTTCCAATGCTCGTGAAAGGTTAGATGGTTCACGTAAATCTCTAAACCAAGTACCAGATTTTTCCTTATACTGTTTAACAAATGGACGACCATTACATGAAAAAGCAAAAGGAATTTGAAAATGGCCACCTTTTGAATCTGGCCATGCAATAGTTCGCTTTTCTATCTCCCAGGCTAGCTGCATTTCAGGTAATGGATTAAAACCAGATGAATAACGTTCAGCTTGGTGAATTTTTCCTGCAACATCAATATTTATACGTTTTGCTTCGACAACGGCTATCGGTGTAAGACCTATAAACAATATATAGTCGGCAGATTGCTGGCCTTTAGTTGGCCACTCTGAAATGGCTTTATTTTTACCTTTTTCTGGTCGAGCACCCTTCTTATAGGTCATCTCTTGGGTATCAGCTTCCCAACCTGCATTTATTAATTGCTGGTCAATAAGGATACGCGTTAAATCTTCATTCGGTGAAA
>Ga0316209_1002398_pt1 | contig 15217 bp, 20 predicted proteins | sample 6monopyrite_MG_FD_204945 | JGI IMG/M metagenome (GOLD analysis project Ga0316209, IMG submission 204945) | Microbial mat bacterial communities from mineral coupon in-situ incubated in ocean water Damariscotta River, Maine, United States -... | ecosystem: Environmental > Aquatic > Marine >...
TGACCCCGGTAACGGTCTTGATTTCGCGGATCTTGATGTCGTTGCGGGATGTCCGTGTCCGAGCCGTAACCAGGAGCTTTTCCAGACCTTCGTCGCTGACCGCGCGCAGAATCCAGGCCCCGTGCCAATTGGGACCCTTCTTGTACGCGTTCGCCTTGCAGACAACTTCGACGCGATATCCGCTCGCGGCCAGATCGCGGAATCTGGGTTCGGTGACCACATTTGGTGCTTCTTTTTCCAGGTCCATCACCCTGATCACGTTCTCCATAAAGACGCAGATCCGGGCATCAGGTGTTGATGCCTAGACATACGATACTATAGTAATGGCCGCAAGATATAAATTCGTAGTTGCGGCTTTAGTGTGGTCGCGCTCCCATTAGGCATGCACGGGGGATTCATTCAAGGAGATATGGGGTTCGGGAAACACCCAGTTGAGCGGTGCCGTCGGTGCGCAAGCCATATTTTGCTCACGTTCCTCACTGAAGGCACCGTCGCTGAAACCTGCCCAAAGCAATTCTCGGAAATCTCGCGACATGGAGCATCGCTTAACGCGTTGAAATCTCTGATTTCAGGCTACGTTAAGTGATCCAGGTTTTTTGAAAGTGTTATAGGGGTCGTTTGCGGGACCGGGCGAAATGACACTCTAAGCTCTGCCCGGGTTAGCAGCCGTTCATCTTCTGTGCGGCGAACGAGGAAAAAGAGCCCTCTTTACCAATTTTCTGTGACGCGGCGAAAGTCAGCTTCTGGGAGGGGCGAACCGAAAAATGACATGGCTGGACAAGGATCTTCCAATGCTCAGAGTGGAGGCTTGCCAACCTTGACCACTTTAAGGGTATGGGTGGTCTGAGAAATGGAGCCAGCGTCACCAACGTTGTATTTCTGTCGCTAAGAGACTATGTGACAGATACGAAAGTTGCGGTTCTCTGCGGCGTGGGCGTATCAGCCTGCCAGAGCGGACCACAACCCTCCAGCATGAAAATTCAGCTGTCACGTCCTGTAGCAGGGATCTGATGTTTGGGAAGGTTGCCGATGTCATCGCGCACGACCACGTCAATCGTGCTATTTTTTCATCCGTTCGTGGTCGCGGGATACACCGATGAGCTGCCCGCCGGTGACTACGAAGTGTTGGCAGACGACGAAGTCATTCTGAGCTCCAGCTCTGCGGCATACCGACGGAAAACGACGTTTCTATTGATCAATTGGCCCGCTGGAAAGTCAGAGCGGCGCGCAGTGGATCATCAAGACCCCGAGTTGGCTCTGGCGCAGGATCAGGCCAACGCAAACCTAACCGTAATCAAAAATAGTGAGGCGGCGCTTTCTCCGTCAGAGGATCGAAAATGACATTTCCCGAATGGACGAAACCCGGCGTATACGGTGCTTTGGTTGGCGCAGTTGCTGTCTCTATTCTTGGCTTCAGCTGGGGCGGCTGGACAACTTCAGGCGGTGCGCAGGAGATGGCTGATAATTTTGCCGCAGAGCAAGTCACATTGGCCATGGTGCCGGTATGTTTGGGCCTTTCAGAAGCCGATGCAGAACGCGCCTCAATACTGGCAACACTCCAAGAATCTTCAAGCTTTCAGCGGCGCAATGCGATGATGGAAACAGGCTGGGCCACAATGCCGGGCACTGATGTCCCGAGCCGAGATCTCGCAAGCGCGTGTCTTGCGGAGCTTGAATTAGATGGTTCATGAATCACGATCAACAGAGCTTCACCGTCCGTATTCCATCGCCGCCCAGATCCCTGCGGAGACACCTACAGCCGTAGTCCTATGTTTGAGTTTGATTGTTACTGTCCTGTTGCTTGCAGTCCCTGCATTTGCCCAAACCGCCGTTCCGCCAATGCCTGAGAACGCCAGTGCCAGAAGTTACGGGGAGGGATGGGAGTGCAACATTGGATTCCGTCTAAACGAAAATGCCTGCGTCGCTGTGGTTGTGCCGCAAAACGCATATGACACGAACCGGTCCTACGGTTCCGGTTGGGAATGTCTGCATGGGTTTCGCAGAACTGAGGAAGCTGAGTGTGTTGCAGTCGAGGTGCCCGAGGGTGGCTTTTTGGACCCATCAGGCGAAAGGTGGCGTTGTTTGCGCGGCTACACCAAGGTTGATGACACATGTCAGGAGATCGTGCTTCCAGCGAATGCCTATTTGGCAAATACCTCAAATGGCGTTGGGTGGACGTGCGAACGTGGGTTTGAAGCAATTGGCGACCGGTGTATTGCCATTGCAGTTCCGGCCAACGCCTATTTGAATGGATCAAGATACGGTCAGCCTTGGACATGTGAGCGTGGCTTTTTTGAGCAGGCTGGTCTGTGCGAAGCCATCGCGATCCCCGAAAACGCATATCTCAACGACGCCACCTACGGCACAGGGTGGACATGTGATCGTGGATACGTCGCCACGGGCGGGACGTGCGAATTTATTATCGTTCCCGAAAACGCGCATCTCGACAGGCCGGGCAACCGTTGGGAATGCAATAGAAATTTCCAAAGATCGAATGGTCTGTGCGTGCTTAACAACTGAGCGCAAAACACAGCACCACCTACATCAAAATGCGCAGCTGAGGACAGTTCTGTCAGCTGTGCCGAAAAAAAGGAACAACAATGGAAGCCAAATCTGAAACTGTTGCCACTATCCGCCGTCCGGTCAGCGGAGCGCAAGCACCACCAATGAACCGGGGCGAACCTACATATGCGACTTCAAACACGCAGGTCACGGCTCCCCCATCGGCAGTCGTCTATTGCGAGGGGAACTTCGCGCAAATTGATGGCAAGACTGCGAATGGCCTTGTACGCCATTCACAAGCTTATCGCATCCTTTCTGTCATCGACAGCACCTATAGCGGACAAGACAGCGGATCCGTTCTCGACGATGCAATCAACCACATACCGATCTTTGGCCATCTGGATGCCGCAGTTGCCCATGAAGCCGTCATTCCCGATGCGCTGATCTATGGGATGGCACCCTCAACAGGGCGTCTTTCGACTGTGGACCGAGGCGTTGTTCTGAAAGCGATTGAGCTTGGCATGAACATCGTGAGTGGGCTGCATGAATATCTGAGCGATGATAGAGAAATAGCCAACGCTGCTTTGGGCCGAAATGTCACGATCCGCGACATCCGCAAGCCGAAACCCAGCAAGGATATGCGCCTGTTCGATGGCAGTGTCGGGCAGGTCAAAGCTTTGCGTATTGCGGTGCTTGGGACGGACTGCGCGATTGGTAAGCGGACAACGGCGACCGTTTTGGCGCGCGCCCTGAATGCGAAGGGCATTAAGACAGTGCTTGTCGGAACGGGCCAGACCGGCCTGATGCAAGGCGCGAAATACGGTATCGCAATGGATGCTGTGCCGCCCCAGTTCTGCTGTGGCGAGCTTGAAGGCGCGATTGTTGCGGCCTCTGAGGCCGAACAACCCGATGTCATTTTGATCGAAGGCCAGGGCGCACTGAGCCATCCCGCGTTTTGCACATCGGCCTTTATCCTGCGCGGTAGCCAGCCGGATGCGGTCATCCTTCAGCACGCGCCCAAACGTGCACATCGCTGCGACTTTCCCAATATGCCGATGCCGACGTCTTCAAGTGAGATTGCCTTGATCGAAGCCTTTGCCGATACAAAGGTCATCGGTGTCACGCTCAATCACGAGGGGATGTCTGAGGCCGAAATCACCGACACGATCGCGGTGCAATCACACAAACTCGGGCTGCCAGTCACCGATGCATTGGCCAGGCCCCCTGCACATCTGCTTGCAATGGTAATAGCCGCATACCCCGGATTGACACAAAGGCCTGCCGTGGCGGCGATATGAGTTGCCCGCGCATTGAAGTGGATCTGGGCAAGATACGTCGCAACACACAGACAATCGTTGGGCGTTTGGGCCCGCGTGGGATCGGCGTCACAGGCGTGACCAAGGCTGTCTGCGGGCATCCTGCGATCGCTCAGGCCATGCTCGATGGTGGGGCCGCGGGGCTTGCAGATGCACGTATCAGCAATGTGCAAAGGCTACGTTCGGCAGGCATGACAGGCCCCATCACTCTGATCCGTACGCCGATGTTAAGCCAGGTCGATCAAGTCGTTCGGTCTTGTGAGACAAGCTACAACACAGAGATTTTGGTCATTTCGGCTTTGGCTGCTGCCGCGATCCGCAATGGTCCCGTCCACGGTATCGTCCTCATGGTCGAAATGGGTGACCTTCGCGACGGGATATTACCCGAGAACTTGGCTGACATTGCGCAGCAGGTCATGCAAATGTCTGGGGTTGCGTTGAAAGGCATTGGCGCGAACTTTGCCTGTCTGAGCGGGCTTGCCCCGACTGCGTTGCAAATTGCCGCTTTTTGCGACCTCGCGAATGAGATCGAGGGGGTATGCGGCCCATTCCTCAAGATCGTGTCTGGTGGCAACTCAGCCAACTTGCCCTGGGCGCTTGGCGAACACGCGACGGGTCGCGTCAACGACCTCCGTCTGGGTGAGGCGATCCTTCTGGGTGTTGAGCCAGTGTCTGGGGACCAGATCGGCGGGATGCACACAGACGCCTTCACGCTTGTTGCCGAAGTTATTGAAACGGATGCAAAACCCCCGCCTTCCCCTATCGCCCTGATCGATCCAACTACGGAACGACTTCGCATTGTGACAACCAGTGGTGCCTCTGCGCGCATGATCCTCGCGATGGGACATCAGGACACCGACATTCCGGGGCTTTCAATGCCTGTTGGAAGCACATTGATCGGTGCAACCAGCGATCATCTTGTCATTGGAACGCCCCGATCCCTGCCGATGGTGGGTTCCGAGGTGAGATTCCAGATGAATTACAATGCGTTGATGCATGCCATGGCCGCGCCCGACATCAAAGTAAAACTCTTGGGTAATCCACCCACACGACCATCACGGCACACCCAAGGCAAGGTCGAACACTTGGCGCTGGTTTGAAAGACCTCGCTTGGTCCAGCCGACCTTAAACAACAAAGGAAACTGAAAATTGACGAAGCTCACAAAAAGCAATCTGTTCAAAGCGTATGACTCCAAACCGGAAACCCCGATGGATAAGACGACGCGTGTCGTCAGACAAATGGTCGACGAAGAAACGGAACAACGACAAGCTAAAAATTCCCGACTGCGCAATGCTCGCCTTGAAAGAGAAGCGAACACGCCGCCAGAAACCAAAGCCACAGCAGCACGCAATTCTCGTCTCACGCAAGCCGCTGCAAAGCGGTAATAGAGCTTTGGTAGCCATGTGTTACGTTAGATGCTCAGCTGGGGAACAGGTAGTTCAATCGGTCTGAAATAGGCTAGCGCTGCGCCCAGATTTCCCAACCTTCCCATCCGTTTCCAAGGATCTACCAATGACAAACCCAGAGCGGTCCCCAGAAAAAATTCACTATATCTGCCAGACTTACGTTGAAATGAAAGCTGGGCGCAATGGGCAGACTGGCCTGAAAATTGCCAAGCAACTTGAATATTCCACAGCGTCGGAGGCACAAAACAGAGCCGAACGAGAGGCTCTATCCGAGGATTGCGCAGGTGCCGACGCCTACATGGTCAGTGAAGACCCAAACAGTGGAGAAGTTGGTGAACCAAGCTTCCTTGTAAGGCTAGGCAATGTTCCGGAATTTGAGGACTTCTAGAACTTTGGAAATAGCTGAGGCGTGCCCGAAGGCCGCAATCGGCGGGCTGTTCCTAGATCCATGTCGTGCGCACCAAAAAAGCGGTCATTGGTGCAAACGCAGCGAATTCACACTTTGTCCCGCGTCCCGTCCCTTCATTCCTTATGCAGCGAAAGGCAGTTCGTCCCAGTTTTATCTTTGGTGGATAACGCGGCGAAATCTGACTCAGCACCATAGCGGAAATGGCGGAGCTTCGTCCTGCATTGAACCCGCAAACTCTCACTATGAATGAGGGAGCCTCGGGGGGAAGGTCAAACTGCCAACAAACAAGAGGGCCTTATCAAGGCGTTGAACGGCTATCTAGCGTTGAACAATTCCAGCCAGCAGAAAATACACTTGGCAGTGTTTCGCATTCCTCGAAAATGATGAAGTATCGACAGGGATCCATGGGAAGGGCGGCCGAATTGCAAAAGATGGAAACCACGGCATCCCCCGCGTCTCGCACTTGGCTACTGCTCGGGATCGCCGTCATCTTCGAGATTGCCGGCGCGATTGGCCTTCGCTTCAGCGAGGGGTTCTCGCTGATCGGACCGACATTGGCGGCACTCGCCGCCTTCGCCGTTGCACTCTACCTTGTGAGCCGGGTGATGAAGACACTGCCGGTAAGCATAGCCTATCCCGTCTGGGCGGGCGGCGGGACTGCCGGGGTGGCGCTGATCGGTGTTCTGGCTCTCGGAGAAGAGCTGAATCTCATAAAGGGCATTGGCCTTGCCTTGGTGATTGTTGGCGTCGTCATCGTCAACATGGTGTCCGAGAAGACGGCAGGATGTTGAGCCGCGGGGGCAACTGCTTGGTCTTTGATGAAAGGCGGATCGCCAGATGACCTATGCATGGCTGCTTGTTGGATTTGCCATCGTCGCCGAGATTGCAGCCGCTCTCGGTCTGCGTTTCAGCAACGGCTTTACCAGGCCGCTGCCAGCGGCGTTTGCTCTGATCGCTTTCGGATCCGCGTTCTATCTTGTCAGCCTGTCCCTCGTGCAATTGCCGGTCAGCACCGTCTACCCGGTTTGGGCGGGCGGGGGCACGGCAGGCGTTGCGCTCGTCGGCGTGCTGGCACTGAAGGAACAGGCAGGTGGTCGGAAGGGCCTCGGCGTCCTTCTGGTCGTTGCGGGAATTGTTGCGCTGAACATTTCTTCATGATGGCACGGGGCGGCATCTAGGGTTATTTTTGCTGCCTGGATGACGAACGAGCGCGGGTCTTCGAGAAGGCCCGGGAGGTCGGCGAAGAATACGGGCGGCTTCTACAATCCGTTGATGAGTAGACAACGTCGATTGCGCAAGGTCTTACACCACTTGCCTAGCTGCATGTCCGGGGCCCGGATCGTGGTTTGAAGAGCATCATCGGTTCGACCTCAAGCGCTTTCGCAATTCTTTCGACCATATCGACAGAGGCAGCATGCTTTGCGTTCTCGATCTTTCCGATGTATCCGCGGTTGATCTCAGCGATGTGCGCAAGGTCTTCTTGGCTCAAGCCCCTAGAGCGGCGAATCTCCTGTATGTTGAGGCCGAGCTGTACACGTAACTTCATGCCCAAGGCTGAGCCACGATGCGGTATATTTAGCCACGCAATATATTATACATTCGACATCTACTCTATTGTCAGGAAACCAAAATCCACCAGATCATGCCGCAAAGCCGTTATGCGTTGTATGTGTCTTGGAGGCGTTCGTGAGTTGCAAAGTGTTTAGTGGGATCTCGGTACAGATGATGCTGGAGAATAGGTTAGAACTTAGTTGATTTAACATAATTAACATTATTGGAGTCAGCATTGACCCCCCTGGTGGCTTCCTACCACAAGTCCGTATCCCTTCCTGAAGCCACCAAATAGCCGACGACAGGCAAAGGCGATGCCCGGCCAACGGGCGTGGAGTGTATGTAACCAGTGACACATGTTAAGGAAGAAGCTGCGGCCATCGCCCGGCTGCTCGGAGATGATCGGAACCGGACCGTTGGATGGGTCTATCTGTGGAATACGTCTGAGCTGTCGATTCTCTGGATTGACGCGTGCCGCCCTGCCAAATTCGTCGAGCCGCCATTGAGCGCGGAAACGCTGGCGAAGGCTCAAGGGGTGACCCCCGATGCGGTGAGCGACCTCCTTGAAACGCTGTCGACTGCCGGCCTGGAAGGCGAAAAATAGCCGGTTTCCAGCCTGCGAGGCGCTCGCCCGCGGCTATAATAAGCGTGACAATACTATACTAATGATGCATGCTGTGGTGACACGCAGATACCGTTGGATACCAAGCAATGCTCAGAGTTTCCCCCCGTCTCGCCGCCTTCGCGATCATTGGATCCATGTCGCTCTTTGGGGCACCACACCGGATACAGGCGCAAACCTACCCGATCGATTGCGCCATCCTGCTCTGCCTCTCCGGCGGCTGGCCGGCATCCGTGCCATGCTCACTCGCGCGCGCCGAGTTCATCCGCAGAATTACGCCCTGGCCCGTCGAACCACCGCTTCAGATCTGGCGCTGTCCCATGGGCGCATCCTACCAGCGCGAGGACAGTGGCGGCGGTGCAGGGCGCATCTACGACATCCTGCTCGACGCATCGCGCAGCCCCCTGCCCCAGAGGTTTCCGGAGGCACCGCTCCGAGACGCCAGCATGCCCGTACCCGCAGTTTTCCGCGGAACTGGAGCTGAACTCGATCAATTGCCCGAAGGATTGGCCCTTCGATTGGTTCAAGATCGCGCAGACATCGATATCAGCGGACCGGAGTTCAATTTCGTGCGCTCGATCCGGGTTTACGACGTGCGCTACGCCCGGCAGCGCGAGTCCGGGCGAGACGGCGACTGCAACCGAAGCGCGGTTGTCGTTCTCGGGACCTATGGGACGCAAGGCGACTTCTCCTGGCAGAGTTCATCCCCGGGGGCCCTGCCGGAGGCCCATGTCGGTCTCGAGCGGTGGGGAGACGATTGTCCGAGCATCTGGCATCGATCGGTGTTTGTCGATTGGCGGGACTATGAGGGCAACTATGGATTCGAGCAGGTGAACTACTGAGATGCGGATCTTTTCCGCGGCCTCAGTGAATTCATCGCAATCGAAGGTACCGAGGTCCCGGCCCATTCGAATATCCACCTATCGCCCTGCCCTACATTCTGAACCAAGTGGGGGCGCAGCGCGACAAGACATTGCCCGTCGTCATGCCGTGCGGATGGATATTGCAGCCCGCACCCTCCCAATCTGAGAACTTCGCGCGCAAGAGCTTGGCCAGCGGGGTAAGCCGCTGCCGGGTCCGGACTCAGTACTTCCCCCCTGCCCTTTTTGTGGGATCGTGAAGCCGCGTCGTAAACCCGGCGAGCAATTCGCGATAGGCCGTGACGTTTTCGAAAACCCCGGTCGCTTCAAGTTCCCGTGTCAGATGCCATGCAACTTCCGCCTGAGCGGTTTCAACCGCCAGATATCCATGGGAGGCGTACCACGCGCCGCGCTCCGGTCCATTGAACCGATTGCCCGTTGCCCTCGTGTAGCAGAAGGCAGCGTTGTGGTTGAGGCCGCGATAGGTCAGCTTCAGGGTTTGGGAACCGACGGTCAGGGTCATGCTTTCGCTGAACGTTGGTGCTGGCACCGGGCGGTTCGGATCGGCCTTCTTTGCGAGATGCGCCGCCGTTTCTTCATGGGCGATTATTACCACATTGTCCGGATGGAGAGACGCCGCACCGATGTGATCATTGTGGGAATGGCTGTAGACGACATAGGTGATCGGCTCGTCCATCACGCTGGCGATCGCGGCCAGGATCTTTTCGCGCGTGTTGGGAGGAGCCTCCACGACGATGACCCCTTCGCCGGTCGTAAGGAACATCATCTGATAGACGCCATCGTTCAGAAAACAGAGACCACGCCCCAGTTCTTCGACACGATAGCCATTGCCGGGATCGGTTTCCGGACCGGCCGCCGCGGCTGGAAGCGCTGTGAACATTTCGCCAGGTTCGTCCGAGCCAGGGCTGCCATCCAAATTAGTGTAGCCGAACAGTTCGTCGCGGCTTTCGTCATCCAGTTCAAAATCGCTCTTCTAGCCTTTCGCTGTGAGCTTGGTCTGTGGCTTTCTGTGCTCGTGGGGGGCAAATGCGGCCCTGACCGCCTCCATTACGCGATCAGTGCTGCTGCGAAGCCGGTAATCCTCACTTTGGTCGACCCAGCGGATAACGCCCGCCTCGTCAACCAGCAGTGTTGTCGGAATGGCCATCGCCTGGAAATTGAACGGGGCGAGGCCGATAGGAATGCCACCGATGGTCGATTTCGGGTTCTTCGTCTGGCCGAGCGCCTTGTGATGTTCGACGCCATAGGAGCGGACCACCTTAAGTTCGGGATCGGAGAGCAGCGGGAAATTCAGACCGTCTCGCGACTTGTGCAGCGCGGCCTCATCCGGCGTGTCCTTGCTCAGGGCGATGACACTAACGCCGTATTCCTCAAACTTTGGTGCCATCGCGTTGAACGCCACGAGTTCTGCGGAGCAATAGGGGCACCAGCCGCCGCGGAAAAATTTCAGGAGGACGCGCTTTCCGCTCAACTCGCTGCTGTCGAATGGCGTTCCGTCGGATGTCGTGGCCGAAAAGGGCAGGATTTCGTCGCCGACTTTGACCTTGATGTCGCCCAGTGGTGTCTTCCTCTGGGTCAGAACCCAAAGGATGAACAACCCAAAAAAGAGACCTAGGCCAGCGGGGAGATACACCAAGAACCCGGCCCTGCCATCACCCGTCACACCTAGATAAACCGCAATCGCAGAGATCGCGACGCCGACGCCAAGCCGGGAGGCGAAGCCGCCGACTTTTTCCGGGACGGTCCCGCGCGGAATGGTCCGGAAATAGAGAATGATAGAGCCGAGGGTGACGGCGAATCCGATCAGGGCGGAGAGGAATGCGAGGGTATTCATTGCGGTCTCCCGTTGAGGGGCGACCAAATTCATGCTAGTCACCCGGATAGACTATTACTATCCACCCGACTAGAAATAGCAAGAGCAAACTCATGTCGCGTTCAAGAAAGACGGACCACGATACGGCGATAAAGGCGGCCCGGGATGTGTTCTGGCGGTACGGTTATGCCGGTACCAGCACGCGTCAACTAGAGGAGACCACTGGCCTTACCAGGTTCACCCTGCAGACCGCCTATGGCGGCAAAGAGGCATTCTTTCTGGAAACTTTGGACGCATATCTCGATCACGCCGAGACGCAGCACTTTCCCAATCCAGAAAATACTGACCTAGAGGTGCTGGCGGTCTGGTTCGAGCACTTGGGCGAAGTCGAAATGATGCCGCGGATCGGTGACAACGGGTGCCTTCTGTTCAACACGATCACCGAATTTGACCGCAGCGACCCGAAAATCAACGCCCGGATCGAGCGGTATTACACATGCCTTCAGGGCCGCTTTGTGCAGATACTGAGAAATGCTGTCGAGAACGGCGAGGCCGACCCGGAATTGGACCCGGAGGAAAAGGCGCGGGTCCTTGTATGCTTGCTTCTCGGTTTGTCCGCGACGGTGAAGGCACGAACCAATGATGGTTTTCCGCAATCCTATGCAGGTGCAATCGCGGCGACAGTTCGGGAATGGAAAATGGGTACTTAACCGCCACCCTCATCGATCCGAAGAGCCTCTAGGGATTCGAGCCGGCATGTGATTGTCGATGGGCGGACTGGACAGTAATCGCGTCTGTCGGGGCCTCCCAATGCTGAGCCGGCATTTGCCGTTTGCGTGCACCGCCAACTTCTCGCTGGCCGGGCTTTGCCGCGCTAAAGCCGATTTCATCGTCTCCGACCAAGAATCCCGGCCCCAGTTTTCCGGAAATCCGGAAAACTGGTTTTCTGATAGTGCATTTAAACAACGCTATTTTTCAGCGTGCAGCCGGTAAGGTTCCGTTGATGGGTCAATGAATCGCAAATGCTGGAACGTGCTGTAGCTGAGGTATAATTGCACCTGCCAGGGCGATCGCGTCGTCCCGATTGTCGATCGCTCGTGCGTCAGTCACAGGTCGGTCGGAGTTGATCAGCTTCCCCGGCTACGCGCGCCATTCGCGCATCATCGCGCCGATCGAGGCACTCATCGCGCGACCTGCGTCGGAATCAATTCCCGCGCGAATGATCATGTTCATGCCTAGGACAGCGCCCACAAGCAGCTCGGTTTTTGCCGCGACATCAAGATTTGGGTCGACTTCGCCCAGCGAAATCCCGGTCTCCAACGCGTCGGAAAAACAGCGCCTCAGGTCCGTGAAATACTTCCCGATCCGATGGTCTGTTTCCGGGTCGCCGCGTTCGAACTCGTTTATGGTGTTAAGCAGCAGACAGCCCTGGTCAGTCGCAGCCGGCATGTTTTCCGGTTTCGTCTGATCCTCAAACCAGTCCGCGAGGGCTTCAAGCACATTCGCCGTCGGGCGGGGCAGGAATTCTGTGACCGCCCGCTCAAGGTAATTGTCGAGCGTCTGCAGAAACAGGGCCTTCTTGCCACCATATGCCGCTTGCTGGGTGAACCGAGTCAGGCCGGTTTTTTCTTCGATCTGGCGCGTGCTGACGCCCGAATAGCCGTCCTGCCAGAACAGCGCCTGGGCCGCGTCGATGGCCGCCCGGTGCTCGATTTTTCGCGATCTCGCCAAGGCTCTCAAAAAACCTCTTGCATTTTCTATCCAGCCGGATGGATATGTTCCTATCCACGTGGATAGCATGCCTGTCCCCGGCGGATCAACAGGAATCGGCGGCACCCGCGGCAAGTGGTGTGTCGTATGGGAGGGAACCCGATATGACTGTCAATCGTCGTAATCTTTTGATGACCACGGCCGCTGTTTTGGCAAGTGCGACCGTGCTGCAACCGTCCCGCGCGACTGCGCAGGCGTCCGAGACCTCGTCGCCATACGGTCTGCCGATCTCGTCGGCGTTTCCCTTTACGAAACAGACGGCGAACGTGCTGGACTCGACGATGACCTATGTCGATGAGGGCGAGGGTCCTGTGGTTCTGTTCTTGCACGGCAATCCGACATCCAGCTATCTGTGGCGCAATATCATTCCACATGTGGTGGCCGCGGGGTATCGCGCCATTGCGCCGGATCTGATCGGCATGGGCGACAGCGGAAAGCCGGACATCGCCTATACCTTCGCCGATCACGCGACCTATCTCGATGCGCTTATCGAGATACTGGCGCCCACAGACATCACGCTTGCGATCCACGATTGGGGCTCGGGTCTGGGGATGCGCTACGCGCGGCTCAACCCGGACAACGTTCGCGCCATGGCGTTCATGGAGGCGGTAGTGCCACCGACGATGCCCATGCCGTCCTATGAGGCGATGGGGCCGGAGAACGGTCCGTTGTTTCAGGCCCTTCGGACCGAGGGCGTGGGCGAGGACATGGTTCTTACGAACAATATGTTCGTGGAGCAATTGCTGCCCGCTTTGGTCGCCCGACCGATGACGGGTGCCGAAATGGCGCATTACCGCGCGCCCTACCCAACACCCGAAAGCCGGCTGCCGACCCTGCAATGGCCGCGTGAGATTCCGATCGGCGGCGAACCGAGAGCGATGTTCGATACGATCGCCGCCAATGGCGAGTGGCTGACCGAAAGCGCAATCCCGAAACTCTTGTTCTACGCGACGCCGGGCGCAATCAGCCCCGAGCCTGCGGTGCAGTGGCTGATCGCCAATGTTGCCAATCTGGAAACCCGCTTTGTCGGTGCCGGCATCCACTTCATTCAGGAAGACCACCCCGAGATCATCGGTCGCGGGATCGCCGACTGGCTGCGCCGGATTTCCTGACACCCCGACGGATCGGCAGCTGCCTGGAGCGGATAGCTGCGCGATGACTGTGAAATCACCACAATTGGAGAAAAGAATGACACGGAAACTGGAAGGAAAAATCGCGGTCGTTACTGGAGGCACAACCGGAATTGGTTTTGCCACAGCCAAACGATTTGTCGAGGAGGGTGCCACCGTCGTCTTGACGGGGAGAAACCCTGACACACTCGAAGCCGCGCGCGCCGAACTTGGCGAGGGTGTTGACGTGATGCAGTCTGATGCGTCCAAAGAAGAGGACGTGAGGGCACTGTTTGAGACGGTCGTCGAAAAGCACGGCAAGGTTGACGTACTGTTTCTGAACGCTGGTATCGCCAAGTTCGCCCCCTGGGAACATCACAGCGTCGCCGACTTTGACCGGATGTTCGAAATCAACGTGAAAGGACCGTGGCTGGCGATCAAATATGGCAGTCCGGCTCTCAGTGACGGGGCTTCCGTAATTGCGACGACGTCCATCGCCAATCAGACGGGAATGGCAGGAATGAGCGGGTATGCCGCGACCAAGGCGGCGCTTCGGCAGCTTGTCAAAACGGCGTCCGTTGAGCTGTCGCCGCGCGGCATTCGGGTGAATGCGGTAAGTCCCGGCCCGATCGATACGCCGATATTCGGCAAAACCGGGATGCCCGAAGAACAATTGCAGCAAATGGCCGGCGGAATGATTGCAGCCGTCCCGTTAGGACGCATGGGCAAGCCTGAAGAAATTGCCAACACCGCGCTGTTTTTGGCTGGCGACGAGTCTTCGTTTGTTCAAGGTCAGGAATTCGTCGTCGACGGCGGTATATCGGCCAGCTAGCGCCGATTGAGATGGTTCAGGCGGGCCGGGTTCGTCGTCGGCCTGACCCGTAAAACCAGTGCGCGCTCGGTTGGCCGGAGTTTATTGCGAAAACTGCGACATTGCCACACCCACGGATCCCGAAAGCCCGATGGTGCGATATATGGGTGTCGATGCGCATGCGTGCGGCGATGCGTCGGCAGAGCGCCTGTGGGAGATGAGCGAGAAACTACTCAACGCCGTATGACCGCCTTGTGCGCGGGTGAGATGCCGTTCGCAAGCCGATCGCTCGATGTCACGGCCTCCGAGGCCGAGGGTTCATTGGTTGTCGGCCAGTGATGGTCATCTGTACGTCACCTTGAAAGCAACGCCACTACATCAGACATCAACGTGGCGAATTCAGCGTCCTTGCCGGGCGTTTTGACCTCGATGCGGCTGTGGTTTTGCATGAATTCGCTTTGGTCCATTTCCCCGTCTCCAAGGGCCATCATTGCATTGTAGGTGGTTTCAAAAATCACATCCGGCTTCTCCGCCGGCTGATACAACAACTCGGAATTGCCGCCTCCGACCGTCAGGGCAAACGGCTCGCCGTCGATGATCAGCGCTGCATTGAATTCCAGATCGTCGGTGACAACGCGCTGAACCGCGGTGCTGAAAGTGACCGCAAACAAACGCCGGTTCCCCGGTTCGACGATCTCGCCGTCGGGCGGAAACAGGCCTCCGAATAGGGAGAGATCAAACAGAATGTCGCGGGTTTTGGCACCGACCTCGGTCAGCCGATAGAGCTTGGTGCCGTAAGGGCCGTCTTCCTTCACGATCAGGCCGTCTGCGACAAGCTTGCCCAATCGCTCGGTCAGCAGGTTTGCAGCGATCCCTGTCAGCCCGCGCTGCAGGTCCGAGAACCGCGCAGGCCCCGCATGCAGATCGCGCAGAACGGCAAGGCCGAACCGCCGATCTCATCTCCCGGCTCGACTTCCTGATCCTCGATGAGTTGGGTTATCTGCCCTTCGCCCAAACCGGCGGCCA
>Ga0316209_1002399_pt1 | contig 15213 bp, 12 predicted proteins | sample 6monopyrite_MG_FD_204945 | JGI IMG/M metagenome (GOLD analysis project Ga0316209, IMG submission 204945) | Microbial mat bacterial communities from mineral coupon in-situ incubated in ocean water Damariscotta River, Maine, United States -... | ecosystem: Environmental > Aquatic > Marine >...
CAACGCTTCCTGATCGAGCACGTCGAGAACGACGCCTAGAGCATGTATGCCGTGAAATGGCGCATTCGTCCGCTCGAAATAAATATTTTCACAAGAAATTTTTGAGCATGGTATTTTTCATGGTATTGGGAATATGTTGATTTGCAGCTATCTGAAAATAAAGCAAAATAATTTCTTATTTACAATCGAGTGGGAGTGACCGGCACCGCTGGCTGGCACTGCTTGGCAACTGCAGACAATAGCGATCTCAACGGTACCTGTAGTGAATCGAGCGGGGTTCAAATTTGTCAGCAATTTGCACTGACTGGCAGCGCCCGCTGTTACCAGTATGAGAGATTGTTCGCGAGTGCCCAGCAATATCCATCATAAAGGCGTTATGTCTGGTTATTTCAGATGCCGTCGTGGATCCATGGTGTCCATGCAGGACACGGATGATTTCAACCCTGTTGGCGGTCACACGGAAATAGGCCGTGGCTTTCTATGGGGAGGCTTCTGGTGTCGGGTAGTAGCTCGGGGCGCTCGATACCAATAAGTGGCCGCTGGGTCAGCAACCAGAATTGATTCTTTATAGTGGACAGGTAGCTTTCGGACGGTGCTCGTCCCCACTTTCACGGACGATCCTAAGCCAGCTGAACGCTCAAGGTGACGTTTGGCCACTCTTCACCGTTTTCGTGGATTATGAAACCGCTCAATTGGCGCAACGCACTAATCCTTGTATTTGTCCTTGATTACCTGAGTCTCGCGCTCGACTTTGGTCCGTATCTGCGCCGTTTTATTGTTGAATTCGCGCAACATCTCCAACCGTTCTGCGTCAGTACCCGCGTTCTGCATGTCCGCCTGAAAGTTGGCGTTCATGAGGTTGATTTCAGTAACGAAGGCATCTGAAAGAGTCTTTATCTCGGCATTCATTTTCGCGTAGCGCTCTGCAGCACTCAGTGTGCTTGTGGGCGACTTGGCCGGTGCCGCGGCTGTCTGACGGGGCTCGTCAGGTGTTTGCGGTACCGGAACTTCTGTCGATGGTGCGGGCGATACAGTCTCTGTCAGTTGGACTGGTTTTGAATGCTCAACTGCGGGAGTCGACAGCACCCGCAAAGGCTGTCCGTTCAGATCGCCCTCGGCCAGGGCGATTAGATTCCGTTCAAAGCGGGCGACTTCCGGGCTGGTGCAATCGTAGTTGTTCTTCATCTTTACTAGCCCCTGCAGCACCAGACGCTGTGCTTTGTTGAGCAGGGGTGAGGTGCTCTCCTGTGCGCCGTAGTGAGAGCCGACCCGTTCCAGCAGTGGGAAAAACTCTGGATTGGTTGTGTATTCGGCCTCATAGGTTTGCCCGGGTTCATAGTCTGTGCTGCCGTCGAAATTGACGATTTCGGTACCGGGTGTTGTATGTACGAAAGTGCGGGTCTTGGCCCCAGATTTGAGGCACTGGGCTCCCCAGGCGGCGTAGGCGTACATGTACTTGTTAGCGGCACCAACAATGAGTCCGTTATCTGCTTCGATCATGTCGGAGAACATCTGTGTGATCGGATTCTCTTTCATGTTGAGCTGTGCCATCTGACCGCTGAGTATCTCATTCACTTCCGCTCGATGGAGCTGATCCATCTGCTGTATTAAATCGCCACGGCCATTGTAGATGGCGTTGAGGTAACGTCCGCCTTGCAGCTCGCAGAATGGTGCGTCGCTGCAGGCGGGCCCGAGATGATTCGCGTTCAGATATTCCAGATGGGCTTGTGCCCGTTCGCTCAGATGTTGGTCGAGCAGTTTCAGGTAACCGTTGTCATCGCCGAACGCGGAAGCCTGAATGGGCCGGAACTGGAAAGACATGCGATCCCATGGGGTCTCGTCCCCCTCGCGGTAGTTTGAGACGCTGGCCGTCAGCGCGTCGCCGCAATACTCGTTGACTACCTGTCTGGCCCGCTCGCCCAGCGCCTCGGCGTAGTTGCCGCCGAAGGCCTGGTTTCGATCTTCGCTGGGTATCGTGTAGTAAGCGTCCATCCGCCGGTTCATGCACCAGTTGTCCTGGGCCGGATAGAGCGTGAGCTTCTGGCTCTTATAAAGGGCTTTGCGGGTGCGGGCGAAAGTCTGCGGGTCGTCTGCCGTGTCGAGATCCATAGCAGCAAGTTGTTCGTGGAGGGAATCCGTGAACTTAATCCACTCAATACCCCAGAGCCGCTTGAACCCGGAAGGAGAAGGGGGGGACAGGTACAGCTGATCGCTGTGACCTTTCTCGCCGGCTTCGGCACAGAATTTCCGAATCATCTGGACATTGGAATGGCCGCGGTTGATCACCATGGTGAACGATCCCCAGAGTGCGTAACCATCGCGGCTGGTTGCGCATTGGCCGTTCGGCCGCTCGCTGCCCGATTCGTACCAGCGCCCGGAAATGGTGTGATGAGACACCCGCGGTGGCGATGCGCCTTCCTGCATATGGCGCTCAATGTCTGTTCCAACTAGGTGGGATCTGAGCATTTTCCCGTAGATGGCCTCGAAGCGCCCGTCCTGGAATCGAACCAGCCCATTGTGGTAGCCCATATCCGCCGGTAGATAACCCTCGGCGATGGTGTCGCGGACGAGATCACTGTACCAAAGCGCATTCTGCGCCGCCCATCCTGCATTCCGGTGCATTTCGAACCGGTAGACCAGTCGCGGGTTGGCCGGTCGTCCGGGTACATTCACCTGGATGATTTCTGCCTGCGGGCATTGGCTGAGTACCTGAGGTACCGCTCCGCGCGCGTAGTCGGTTACTCGAGGCAGCATATTCTGTATTTCGGAATGCCCCGTGTAGCCGACCTCGATGCCAACCCGTTCCGCGCAAGCACCTGACCAGTAAGTGGACCACGCCTCCAGGGTCGGCCCGTAGCCGGTCTTGATAGCGGCTTCCGGGAGAAAGACGGCACCTCGAGCACCACTGCCAGTGAGCAGCACGAGCAGACACAGGATGATACGACGAATAGGCATGAATTTAGCTCCAGAGCGACTTGGAATAGTGTAGGAATGTAGCACGATGACTGTTGTAGGTTAAGCCGCCAGCGGCTTGAGAAGGTACAAAGTCGAACTCATACGGCGTAATATGATGTATTGGGCTGCACTAGGTACCCGATAAATCATTTTTTTAGCTGGGATAATTTGACTAGAGCCTCCGGTTATTACACCAAGTCATCTATATTGACATCCAGCATTTCAGCCTTTTCGATTAATGCTCGGTCGTCGGTAATTGGCACCCCCGCATACTCGGGCACGCCATTTCCCTCAATGATCTGTGTACTCATTTGTAGAGACCTTCACGTGGGCCAACATCCAACACAAGAACTGTTACCTGTTCGCCTTCAATCTTGTAAATACCACGATACTCGCTAATTCGCAGACGATAGCCTTTCCGGCCTGCCAGTTTTATTCAAGTAGTAAGTATTGCTGCGCATTATTGGGTCGGGCAGGAGGCGGGCTGCGAACTTCTGGGCAAGAAGGTAACCGGGTTTTTGTAAGATTTTTTGAAGATGGTATTTTTCATGGTATCAGCCAAATATGAAATCATAAGCGACTGAAAGTAAGGTGAAAAATTCACTCATTGATAATCGAGTGGGAGTGACTGGCACTGGCAGGCAATGTCTAGCAATGGCAGGAGTTTGTTGGCAGTTGAGACGCATAACGCATGGTGATCTTCGACCGTTCCTGGCTTTTTTTACGATGGCGGGAGATCGCTAGTGACACTGACTTACGCCCAAATATTAGAGCCATCGCTTCGATGAATCTCGTCCAAGGGTTGGCGTTAACATGGGGGATAGGTCAAGCCAAAGAAGAGACAGCACAGTTTTTGAAGCGCTACGTCGGGGTCGCGAAGACGAAATGTCCTATTTGGGGTTAAGAGTTTTGTCGTCGATCCAATTGGCTCAGCTGCCGGCTTAGCGCAATAGTATCCCTGCATATAGTCGACACCTTGGCTTTGCAGCCAAGCAGCTTCAGCGTAGACCTCGATGCCCTCGGCGACGACCTTGATGTCGAACCGGTGAGCGAGTTCGATGATTTGGCGAACCAGGTTACGCTTAAAGGCGTCTTTGTGCACATCACGCACCAGCTCCATTTCGAGCTTCACATAGTTCGGTCGCAACACGCCTAACAACTGCAGTGTTGAGTGCCCGGACCCAAGGTCATCCTGGGCGACGCCGAAGCCGTGTTCTTTAGTAGTAGTCCAAGTCAAACTAAAAACCCTCCGGGGAACCCGGGGCGATTCAGAGGATAGTTGGGGGAAAGGATGTATACAAAAAGAGTATCAGACCCCCTTTTTTTAGCGCAGTACTTCCGTTATAAATAGGGGCCAGGCTTTTTGCCATGACTCTATTTATCGCAAAAGTTTTAACAGTGTTGCCAGCCTCTAGCTGATTGATGCCACTAACTCGACTGAATACAGGGAACCCAAATATGAAAATGCTGCCGATGACGATAGTTTCTGTAAGTCTGCTCTGGCTGGTGGCCTGTGCCGACGACTCCGGCGAGCAGGCGACCGGCCCTGTAGGCGGCAATGCGCCGGCTGCGAGCAACACTGCGGGCAATGCAGCTGCGAGCAACCGTACCAGTGCGTCTGGCACTGCTCGCAGCAAGAACTACAGCGGATTCGATATCGCTGGTATTTACTTGGGCATGTCGCCCGAGGAAGCGACATCCGCGCTGAAGGCATACGATCCGAGCGTTGTTATTAAGCAGGATGCGATTAACTTTACTTACAACGCGCTGGGCCAACGGTACAAAACCGATTCTTTTCCGCACTATATGGTTGGGACGGTTCCCGGTGGCTCTGTATCGCTGGATGTGCGTTTTTCTTATCCGCCGGAACCACTGACAGTTGTGATGGTGTCCCGCGGGCATCGGCAGAAGGTCGAGCCGGTCTCGCAGGAATTGTATGTTGCATCTCTGGTCGAGAAATACGGCGCGCCCGCGCGCGACAGCGGCAGTATGAACGCCCGGGACGGTGTGGAACGCACCCTGGAATGGCCCATCGGCACCGGCACTAACCAATGCCTGCCCGAAGGCGCCGGCTCCGCCCCGCCGATCCTTGAGCGAATCGCACGCCAACTGCCAAACGTCAGCCCCGCGTCCGTCGAAACCTGTATCGCGGTGCTGCGTTATGTGCTGCGTGGTGATCCGGTGTCGCAAGCCAGTGGCAATATGTTCGACGTGACGGCTGCGGCCAAAGCGGAATTCGCAAGTCAGGACTGGATACAGTCTTTGATTGATGAGAAGTCAAAGCCGGGGACAGAGAAACCGAAGTTGTAGGGGTGTGCGCAGCAATGCGCCGGCCTTGAGTCTTTGTAGGGCTATGATTATTAATGCCAAGGGCATTTTGCAATGAGGATTTCAATGTCTAATTGTTAGGGATAATATGCGTCAAGGTATAGCTGTCGACTAGGTGGTTTTTCCATGGGCATGGGCCTTATAGTTCTTGTCGTGCTGGTTGTCGCTGGTTTCTTTCTGGCAAAGAAGTTGGGGTTGCTTGGCTTCTTTCTGACGATCAGCAATGGCAGTCGAAGTCGCTTCCGTCGATCTCAAGCGGATGGCCAAACCATTTTCGACGTAACCCCGGCAAGACCTTCCCTTGCCGCGCTGATCGCCATTGGTGTTGGTGTGGCTATGCTCATTAATTCCGAAATGCTGGGGATCATCGCCTTTTTTGGATTGTTACCCTTGGTTATGGGAGCAATGGCTATTCTGATTGGTGTGCGCTATCGGCGCGCCGCGACGATCAGGGTTACGGAAAATGCGGTTCACTGCGGCGGCAAAACCTGGCCCTTTGCAGAAGTTGCGGATATTAATATTCGGCGGGGTAGCCGAGTAAACGCGGACGAGCCTGCTCTGGTCACACACAGGGCACCAGATGGCGGCCTTATTTATGGAAGTAAATCCACGTCCGCGATGATTTCTCGCGTACTGAACAGGCGCATGCTCGAACGGTCCTACTTCGTCAGCTTGCGCACGCACGCTGGTAGCGATGAGACAGTGTTGAGCGGGGGTCTGACACTCGACTGTGCTGAAGCCTTACAGCGCGATCTGCGTGAGGCCGTCTCTGCAAGCACCAAAGTTTCGATCGGGGGTGTCGGGTAAAAGTCGTAGCTGTTGGGGCCGCTAGCTTGTCAGCCATCCACCGGCATCGCCGCCAATCTTTTTCACATGGAGCCATCGCAATGACATTGAAAAAAGTTTTGCCCAGGGTAACTGTCCTATCCATTTTCGCTGCACTGTTTTGTGTTCCCTCCTATGCCGCCGAGGACGAAAAATTTGATATTGTCGGGCTCAAGCTGGGCATGACTGATGCGCAGGTCAAGAAGGCGCTGGTTGATTACGGTATTCCTGCGTCCGACATAAAGGAGACGCGCCAGTTCTATGGTTATAGTGACGGCATCAAAAGTGACTATCGCACGCAGGAATTTCTAAGTGGCATTGGTGCCAGCAAGAGCCTGCAGGCGGATCACAACGAGTCTTTCCGTATCCTTTTTTCTCCGCCGCCTGAAGGCGGGCGTGTTGTCGCGATCGCAAGAAATATAAAAAATCAGACCAATCCGCCTACTATTGAACAATATGGGAAAGATCTGCAGGAAAAATATGGCCCAACTATCTCTCACCGGCTCACTAACATCAATCAGTGGATGTTCGGGCAAGGCTCGATGAATTGTCTCGACTCTTCGCAGAGTGGGGAATTCGGGTTGCCCTTGAATACTGGGGGTATTCTGGAAAAAGTATTTCATGCCGAAGGCAGCAGGATTCTAACCGACCGGTTCCGCAATGGCCGGGTGAAGGACCTGAATGAATGCGCCAATATGCTCCAATATGAACTTCCTCGTTATGTCAGCTTGGCCACCTCTGTAACGGCCACCATGATTGATGTCCAGTCATGGGTTAAAGCTCAACTGGCTGCTAACGCAATGGTGGAAAGCCTTCGGCAGGAAGCAATAAAAAAACGTGAGGGAAGAGGTACAAAGCCAGTGCTGTGAACGCGGTATGAAGATCACTGCCGGCGCTGGCATTCTCTGCCTCATCGCAATCGGCGGATGTGGCACGGCAGTGTCTGACTCCAGTTTGGTCGAGAATGAAACGCAATTCCTGCAGCAATGCCGCAATGAAGTGTTACACAGTCGACCCGACGCAGTTACATGGGTAGACGCGCACTGTGTTAGTGAATGGCTAAGGATAGATAATTCCGCCGCTATGGTAGAAGCTATCCTCGCGCTTGCCTCACCGGTCGATGCGGTGCGGTCGTTCGATGATGCACGGGCGCGGTTGCCCATGGTGCAGTGGTCTGCAGGCGGGACCGGTGGCACATTGCGCGACCTGCGTGTCTATTTACAGGGCGACGGCAGCGTGATTGCCTTTCATTGGCAGCAGCAGGGTTCAGAGGTTCCCTTCAACGTGATTGATGGCTTACGTATTCGGGGGGTCATTCTTCGCACGCTCGGTTGTCCCCAATATTCTAGTGTTTCGATGGGGCGGGAAAAGGTCATGACGGGTCAAATGGGCGACCGGTCTGCTTTCGTACTCACGGTATACAGTCGCCCGGCTCCAACCGGTATTGACCTGGGTATTTACCAGGTAAACGTTGATTTCAGTGGAATAGTACCCGAGATGGCCGCAATGCGAGTAGGTCACTATCCGGGCGGCGGTGGCCGCGCCTTCGCAGTTGATCCAATCGGGTGGGAGCAGGAATGCCTCGATCCTGAATAGTGCGTAACTCTGCTTGGTTGCAGGGCATCAAAGGAAACGGCCTGTCGGCATACTGAATGTCTGGCAGTGGTTTAGCTTTATTGAGATGGACGGTCTGAACGGCGCTGACGCCAAAGTGATCCCCACGGATACCCAGTGTATTGATTCAAGGGAATCGCCTACGTAATTGTCGGAATGGGAAGGTACTAGACTGTTCCGGTCGGGCGTAAATTCAATTGACTGGCTCGTTCAGTAACAATTTTTAAGGGATTTTTGAGCATGGTATTTTTCATGGTATTGGGAATGTGTTGATTTGTAGCTATCTGAAACTAAAGCAAAATAATTGCCTATTCACAATCGAGTGGGAGTGACGGGCACTGGCTGGCAATGTCTAGCAACGGCAGGCATTTCGGCTGAGGGTAAAAGAACTTTCCGCTAAGCGATAGACTGTATGTAAACACAGTATTGCAAGGACGCGGAACATGCCTCATGTGGCGGCCAGGACGGCCAGCCGGGATCGGGATACTGGTCGTTACCAGAGCCACCGACCCGAGCAAACCCTTCTCTATCAGATCGTTGACGAGTATTACCCGGCATTCGCTGCGCTTATGGCAGAGCAGGGAAAGGAATTGCCGGGCTATGTGCAACGGGAATTTGAAGAATTTCTCCAATGCGGGCGGCTGGAGCATGGCTTTCTACGGGTTCGCTGCGAGTCTTGCCACGCCGAGCACCTGGTCGCTTTCAGCTGTAAGCGTCGCGGTTTCTGCCCGAGCTGTGGGGCGCGGCGGATGGCCGAAAGTGCCGCCTTGCTGGTTGATGAAGTACTGCCTGAACAACCCATGCGTCAGTGGGTGTTGAGTTTCCCGTTTCAGCTGCGTTTCCTGTTTGCCAGCCGGCCCGAGATCATGGGGCGGGTGCTGGGCATCGTTTACCGCGTCATTGCCACGCACCTGGTCAAGAAAGCGGGCCATACCCACCAAGTGGCCAAGACGGGCGCGGTCACCCTGATCCAGCGTTTTGGATCGGCGCTCAATCTGAATGTTCACTTCCACATGCTGTTTCTCGACGGTGTGTATGTCGAGCAATCCCACGGCTCAGCGCGTTTCCGCTGGGTCAAGGCGCCGACCAGCCCAGAGCTCACCCAGCTGACGCACACCATCGCCCACCGGGTGGGTCGCTATCTGGAACGGCAAGGCCTGCTGGAACGGGATGTCGAAAACAGCTATCTGGCCTCGGATGCGGTGGATGACGACCCGATGACACCCCTGCTGGGGCACTCGATCACTTACCGTATCGCTGTCGGTTCACAGGCGGGGCGAAAGGTGTTCACTTTGCAAACTCTGCCGACCAGTGGTGATCCGTTCGGTGACGGGATTGGCAAGGTAGCCGGGTTCAGCCTGCATGCCGGCGTGGCGGCCAGGGCCGATGAACGCAAGAAGCTCGAACGGCTGTGCCGGTACATCAGCCGCCCGGCGGTATCCGAGAAGCGGCTGTCGTTAACACGAGGCGGCAACGTGCGCTACCAGCTCAAGACGCCGTACCGGGACGGCACCACGCACGTCATTTTCGAACCATTGGATTTCATTGCAAGGCTGGCCGCCCTGGTACCGAAGCCCAGAGTCAACCTAACCCGCTTCCACGGGGTGTTCGCACCCAACAGTCGGCACCGGGCGTTGGTCACGCCGGCAAAACGGGGCAGGGGCAACAAGGTCAGGGTGGCTGATGAACCGGCAACACCAGCACAACGGCGAGCGTCGATGACATGGGCGCAACGGCTCAAGCGTGTTTTCAATATCGACATCGAGACCTGCAGCGGCTGCAGCGGCGCCATGAAAGTCATCGCCTGCATTGAAGACCCTATAGTGATCAAGCAGATCCTTGATCACCTGAAGCACAAAGCCGAAACCAGCGGGACCAGGGCGTTACCCGAAAGCCGGGCGCCACCGGCTGAGCTGCTCCTGGGTCTGTTTGACTGACGAGCCTGAAGGCCAACGATACCAATCAAAATGCTGCGTTCACAGCGCCGCGGCAGGGATCCGCCGTGCTGGTTGTCGGAAAAGGAGCCGCTAGTGGGAAAGAGGAGGGTAAATTTTCAGCGTTGCTGGCTCCCCGTCAGCCGGATTGGGTTGCATCGCAGGGGTGTCGAAAGAGTCAACTGCGGTCCAAAGCTGTTGGACTTGGGTGAAAAGGGCGTTTATTCTTCCTATACGTCAATCTTCCCTTCACCCAATGGGATCAGACCTTCGGCGGCAATACCACGCTGACTGCGGCAATGTTGGACCGGATACTGCATCACGCGCACATCGTCCAAATCAAAGGAGATAGTTATCGGCTGAAACAGCAACGCAAGGCCGGCCACGTGCCCGCCACGAAGAACTAATCAACTGGTTCACATTTACTTTGCGCGCGGGCGCGCGAAGTGGCTCAGATTTGGGCTGCGCTTGACATGGGCTCACGGATTCAGGTAAAGTCGAATGCCGCCTGGATGTTCCGGGCTTTGTAGCTTTGTAGGATTGACGATGCCACTCAAGTTTTCGGGCGTGCTCTGCGCCAGCCTCCTGACCATCACCCTTTCGGTAGCCGCGCATGCAACCGAACTCATCTTGGACTTCAACAAGGTGCAGATGCGCAGCCAACAACTCGCACCTGGGGTGTACGCGCATCTACCGGCAGACTCCGCCGAGCTGAATGCAAAAGGCGGTGTAGCAGGCACCAGCGGTGGCTTGATCGTCGGGACACGTGGCGCGATGCTGATCGAGACCATGCTCAACCGTCGCCTTTTCGATCAGGTCCAAGCACTCGCCAAAAAGGAGGCATTGGGGCTGCCGCTGCTGTACGCAGTCAACACCAGTTATCATGGCGATCACTCGTATGGGAACATGTACCTGAAGGCGCCGACGCGTGTCATCCAAAGCACCAAAACGCGTGATTATGTCGATGGTCACCTCGCCGACGACAAGGCATTCATGGTGAAGAATTTCGGTGCCGGGCGCGGTGTTGAGCAGATCACGGCAAGGACGGGCGACATCCTCGTGCCTCCGGGAGGTCGCGTGAGCGTCGACCTTGGCGGCAAGACTGTTGAGATCATCGACTTCGGGTTCGCACAGACCGGCGGGGACCTGTTCGTCTGGGAGCCGCAATCCAAAGTTATGTGGACAGGCAACCCAGTGGTCGCCAGCAAGCCAGCTCTACCTTGGCTGCTCGATGGCAAGCTGGTAGAGACGTTGGCGACGCTACAGAAAGTCTACGATTTTCTACCGCCTGATGCCACCATCGTCCCTGGACATGGTGTACCCATGGCCCGCGAAGGCCTGCGCTGGCATCTGGACTACCTCGCAGCCGTGCAAGCAGGCGTCAAGGATGCTTTGGCTCGCAAACTGAGCCTCGAACAGACAGTGACCGAACTCAAGATGCCGGAGTTCCGCGGCTACGTACTGTTCGACTGGGTTCATCCAGATCTCAACGTCCCCGCTGCTTACAAGGATCTCGCAGCCAGGCCTTGATCCTGCTCGAATCCATCAGCAACCTGGTCGCTTCTCTGTCACAGAGGAAAGGGAAACTTCTCCACGGCAGGGAGGAAGCTCGGCCTCTCGGCTTCCGCTGTCGGCAAGGCGGTGGACCGCTTAAAACAGCGCGTGGGAACAAGACTTCTCACTTGCACCACTCGAAACCGGCTCGGTGCTCATGGGACTGCCGGCCCACTTTACGTCTGGCAAAGAAGCACCCCGATGGAGGGGCCGAGCGTGGACTAACTGGCATCCGAAATGATCGAGAAGCGCGCCATCTGTCGCGTGATGAGGCCGTTCGTCACCACGAAGGTGTCGGTGCCGAACTTGATGCCGTTGGAGTTTCCACCAAGGCGTACCCGGCGCGTTAAACCTTGCGGCCCGATAGTTGGTCGAGTAAGCGTAGAAGGCCGGACTGTTGATTTCCATTTAGAAGTGACCCGCTAACCCCGCCGGGTCAGCGGGAGTCCTCCATCAACGCTCTCGGACGGCCAATCAGCTGGGCAGATTCCGGCGCGGATTCGCCAGCCTTGGCTCTGACAGTTACATCGGCGTGCAGAGAAATTCACGTGGGCGTGAGGGTGCGAGCCGCCCGCCCGCAGGGTAAGCCTGACATCAAGCGGGTGCTGCCGTATAGAGCCACCAAGAATCCAGTATAAATATTTACAGAAACTTGCATAATATGGAAGTTAGTGTAAATTATCTGTATGACGCCTCTTACAGAACAGATTTTCACAGCCGGTCTGGCGGATCGGCCTCTATCGGCCAGTCAAGTCGACCGCCTGCTGGGTGGCAGTGATGCGCGCCGCTACGGCCAGGTCAATCGTGCCCTCAAGGCGGGGGAGTTGATCAAGCCACGCCGAGGACTGTATGTCTTGAATCCGGTGTACCGGAAGCAACCTCTGCACCCGTTTGTGCTGGCCCAGCAAATGCTGCCCGGCAGTTATGTCTCGGCCGAATCGGCGCTGGGCTTTCATGGCTGGATCCCCGAATCGGTGCACACCGTGTTGAGCATGGCTCACGGCGGCAAGTCGGTCACCTACCAGCACGCGCAGCTGGGCAAGTTCGAGTTTCGGCGCATGACGACTCATACCGGCTATTTTCTGCAGTCAGTTGCCAGGCATGAGCTGCAGCATCAGGCGGCTCTGGTTGCCGAGCCGTTGCGGGCTCTGCTGGACCTGGTGTATTTGCGCAAGCTGGAATGGCAAGGACTGGGTTTTTTAACAAGTGGCATGCGTATCGATGAGCAGCAACTGCGTTCAGTGACCGGGCTGGATATTACGAGACTACAAGATGTGTACAAAGGCAGGCGGGAACAAGCGTTCCTTACGGAAATGCAAAGGTCACTGGGTTTATGATTGATTTAATTCAAAAGCGCTTGGACAAATACAGCGTCTCCAATCAGATTGAGGAAGAGAATGCGCTCAAGGAAATCGTGCAGGAAATTGTCCTGTTTGCCCTGTGGCGCGCCGGGTTTTTTGAGGTGGCAGCCTTTCAGGGTGGGACGAGTTTGCGGATTTTGCATGGCCTGAATCGTTTCTCGGAGGATATCGACTTTATCTTGCGTGAACCGACTCCGGGATTTCAGTGGCAGCCCTTTCTGGAAAATATCGCCGAGACTTGTAAAGAATTCGGAATCGCACCGGAGATTCTGGACAGGCAGCATATGGATAACAACGTAAAGGCCGCCTTGATTAAGGATACTTCCATAGCGAATCAGTTGAATTTACGTTTTTACAACCAGCAGCGTGGCAAGAAACTGACGATTAAGCTGGAGATTGATGCCAATCCCCCGGCAGGTTCAGGTTTCGAATATACCTATTTGAGTTTCCCCGTTGATTATGAGGTGTGTCATCAGGACCTCGGCAGTAATTTTGCCTTGAAGATGCATGCCCTGTTATGCCGCCCCTATCTCAAGGGACGGGACTGGTATGACTTTAACTGGTACATCGCCCAGGGCATTGTGCCGAAACTTGAATTGTTAAAGAACGCGCTCATGCAGTATGGGGCTTGGCAGGGGCAGGATGTGAATGTGGATCGCACCTGGCTGGTAAATGCCTTGCGGGACAAAATGACAGCGATTGACTGGCGAGATGCTGCAGAGGATGTGGCGAGGTTTCTAAAGCCAATCGAACAGAAGAGCCTGCAGCTTTGGAGCGAGCGATTTTATCTGCACCAGCTTGACCAATTGAATGAGCTGCTTGGTGAAAAATGAAACGCTATTTCCTGTTATGACCATCGACGATCTCAAACAAAAACTGGCTGACATCGACGCTGCCACCTTGCAGGGTTTCATTCTCGATCTCTACCTGCACTATCCGGAATTGAACGACAAGATCGAAGCCCTGTTGTTGTATAGCGACCCGGCTGCCCTTGCCAATGCCCTGGGCAAACGGATTCAGTCGCTTCGCCGTGGACGAAAGTTTATTGACTACAGAGCCAGTTTTGATTTTTCGCGGCAACTCGAAGCCCTGCTTGCGGACATTGAAAACGGTCTGTTGGCGAACTCACCCAAACATGCGTTTGAGCTCGTCGACAAATTTCTGGCGACAGCGGAGCCGGTGCTCAATCGCGTTGATGACTCGGGCGGCGATGTGGGCGAGGTGTATCGCCAGGCGGTGTTGTTGTGGTTGACGGCGGCCAGGGGCTGGCAGGACGCCAGCGTGGACTGGCCCGAGCGGGTTTATCAATTGTATCAGCAGAATGATTATGGCGTGCTGGATCCGCTGTTGCCCAATGCACACCTGCTATTGAGTCAGGACCAATTGAAGCAATTGGCCTGGCGTTACGAGAGCGCGTTGCGTAAGGCATTAAAAGCCCCGGAACAGGCAGGCAAGGCCAATTTTACTGCTTTAGCCAACGGCGTGGCCATGGGGGCGATTGCGCAGGCGTTGCAGGATCCGGCCCTGTACGAACGGTCAATCCTGATTCGCTCACCCCAGCCTAATAGTCTGCAAATGAAGGATATTTGTGAAAACTTTTTGCAGTATGAGCAGCCGGAAGCGGCGATGCGCTATCTGAATCAGGCATGGGAAAGCCGTTTCGAGCATGATCGCCTGGAATTGCTGGATAAGGTCTATGCGCAAATGGGCGACCGGCAACAGCTCAAACAAGTTCGCTATCAGCTTTTCCAGGCCCAGCAAAGCCATGCCAGTTTCAAGCGCTACCTGGAGGTGCTGGACGAGGAGGAGAAAGCAGACGCCTGTGATGAAGCAACAGCAAAAGCTGAGCAGGGCGGCAATCTACTGCGAAGTACCGAGCTGTTATTAAACCTGGGGCAGACCGATCGTGCCCAGGCCCTGGTTCTGTTGCGCCATCAGGAACTGGTGGAGTGTTTTTATAACGACTTGTTGCGGCTGGCCAAGGCGTTTGAAAAAGAAGATTGCGATCTCGTGGCCACGGCCTGTTATCGAGCCCTGTTGCTGGATATCTTAATGCAGGCGAGTAGCAAGGCTTACGGCCATGGCGCGCTCTATTTTAAAAAGCTGGAAGCGCTGGCCGGGCGAATCAAGGTGTTCGACCCTCTGCTGGAGCATCACGCCTTCGTGCAACAATTGCAGTCAGCGCATGGGCGTAAAAGCAGTTTTTGGGCACGCCTGTAGACTTGATGTAGTATTAAAGCCCGCTAATCGAGCATGAGTCTCATACGGATGCTCGGGTCGAAAGGGAATCCCCAAGCGAGTAACCTGTTTGCGGTGATCCATTAGCTGCAGGAGCAGAAGAGCATACATCTGGAAGCAAAGCCAGGAAAGCGGCCTATGGAGCTGTGCGGCAGCGCTCAGTAGGCAATTTTTCAAAATATTGTTAAGCCTTTTCTGAGCATGGTATTTTTCATGGTATTACCAATTAGCAGGAAAATAAGCCATTGAATATAAAAGATAAAAATGGCTTATTGATAATAGAGTGGGAGTGACCGGTACTGGCAGGCAATATCTGGCACTGGCTGGCATCACAGCTGAGGCTTCAAGATCCCGCAGTTGAGCGATAGACTGTACAAAATACAGTATCGCAAGGACGCGGATCA
>Ga0316209_1002400_pt1 | contig 15213 bp, 14 predicted proteins | sample 6monopyrite_MG_FD_204945 | JGI IMG/M metagenome (GOLD analysis project Ga0316209, IMG submission 204945) | Microbial mat bacterial communities from mineral coupon in-situ incubated in ocean water Damariscotta River, Maine, United States -... | ecosystem: Environmental > Aquatic > Marine >...
ACCACGGAGGCCAACTACAGCATAGATTTTACACCATCGAAAGCTTATGTAAGAATTACAACTGGGCTGTGGGGTTCACCCACCGGCACCACAGAAGCCTATTTCGACAATTTTGTATTGATAGACGGCACTAAAAGCCCCCTTACAGGAGAAGGCATTGGCAATAAACTGGCCTTTAAGTACCGCATCCATGATGCAAGGTTGGGAAGGTTTTTAAGTGTTGACCCGTTAGCTGACCACCCAATGCAAATAGGAATGTCGCCTTATTCTGCAATGTGGAACAACCCAATAAAATGGAACGATCCTGATGGTAGATGTCCAATGTGTATTACTGCAGCTATTGGTGGTGTCATAGGTGGAATTGTTGGTGGTGTCGTTGCAGCAGCTCAAGGTGGTAATTGGAAAGACATTGCTACGGGAGCAGGAGCAGGATTTGTTGGTGGAGCAATCATAGGTTCAGGAGCAGGGTTAATAGCTGCTGCAGGTGTTGGTACCGCAGGAGCTTTTGGTATTACCGCAGCAGCAGGCGGCTTAGCAGGTGGTGGATCTAGTTTAGTTACTCAAGGCTCAGAAATATTACAAGGAAAAAGGTCTGAATTAAGTGGTTCTGAACTTACAACAGATATGTTAATTGGTGTGCCAGCAGGTCTTTTTGGAGGCGTTGCGGGTAATGCAGCAACAAGTCAACTTAAAAAAGCAGCAGCGAATCAGATTAAGAAGAGTGTGCAGAAAACGGCAACAAAAGCATATAAAAAGACCATAAAAAACACATTAAGAAGTCAATACCCAGGATTAGGAAGAAGGGAAACCAATAAGATTGCAAATCAGACTATTAAAACTATCCAAAGTGGAGCAGCGAAAGAAATTGAAGCAGTAAGAGTTACAATTCAAGCAGGAACATTGACAGGGATTGAAGGAGTAACTCAAGTTGGTTCAAATGAAGCTGATAAAAGAGCAGGAGATAATTAAAGGTGTATGGCTCTAAATTCAAAAATAGATAAACTAATAGCTATAATACTTCTTTTAGTTCTTGTAGGTTTTATGATATATCAAGCAAGAATATTTATTCCAGGATGGGCATATCATTACGAACATGAATCAGGAGTAGCGAAAATAACAGAACTGAGGAGTGTCGGTAATGATAAAATACTTGTTTACTCGTATTACAACAAGTATTTAGAAAGAGAAATCACAAACACTAGAGAAATTGTTGATTTAAAGTATTGGCAAAAACTGAATAACCAACAAGATTACTCTATCACATATGCAAAGTATTTTCCTTCTTTGGTAGTTTTTAGTTCTCTAGATAAAGAGCCTCTATTTGTAATGCGTATTATCATTTATCTAATAGAACTAATTGCTTTAGGTCTTGTAATTGGCGTATTACTAAATAAAGTATCCTTAGAAACCCTAGCAGGAGTCAATAAGGACGAACCATTGGAAGAAGAGTAAATTATGAAAATATTATGTATCCTTTTATTATCAATGTTTTTAATGCAGCCACCTCATAAGCTTCAAACAAATAAGTTTGAAATTGTACTTCCAGCAGAATCAAGTTATCGAATACAAACAGTAGATGCAGGAATTGCTAATTTAGAGCTTCACCTTTACATTTTAGAACAAGGCAGTTCTTACTACATAGTTAGTCATAGTTTTTACCCTACTTCTATTGACCTAAGTAATACTTCTAATTTTTTCAAAGGAGTAGTTAATGGTATGGTTGCTAATTATCAAGGGAATTTGATTTTTGAGAAACCTTTAAATGTTGGTGGAGCAATTGGTAAGAAAGTACGAGTTCAGCTTCCAGATGGAGATGTTGTTGAAGTCAATTATTATTTAAAGGGGCGAACACTTTATCAGGTGCTGATAAAATCAAGCCTTCAAGAGATACAATCAAATCAAGTTCAAGATTGCTTTTCTTCCTTTGTGTTGTATTAAGTTTACAGAATAAATAATAGAGAAACCCGACTAGATCGGGTTTTTTTATGCTCTAAAGAGCAGCTACATTTTTATTGAAGAAGTCTTTGAACTTCTTTTTGGTAAGCATGGTGTCAATGATTTTGAATACTGTGCTTTTATCTTCCTCGTCCAGTTGATTAATCATGTTCAACTGCTCAAATCCCTTCTTATCTTTTACAGTAACTTCTTTGGGCAGCTCTCCTTCGTAGTTCAGAATTTGGTCAACGCTCATGTCAAAGAGTTCGCTAAGTAGTTGTAATTCCTTTACAGAAGGCTCTCTGTTGCCGTTTTCCAGTTTATTGTAGTTGGTGTTGCCAATATTGAGTTCAGCCGCTACTTGCTTCTGTAACATGCCTTTTTGCTCTCTAATGCTCTTGATTGTTGTACCTAAACTCATATCAGACTGTTTTTAATGGATAAACAAAAGTAGCGATAAAGTGAATTTTATGCAATTAGTTGCGATTAAGATTAAATATTGATTGCGAAATAGTGAATTTATAAATAGATTTGCAGTTGAAAATATCGCAATAAAAATTTATCGCATGGAAATCACCGAGATTAAAAGCAAGCTCACCTTAAAAGAAGTGTTGAACCATTACGGCTTGAAGCCCGATAAGCAACTACGATTAAACTGTCCGTTCCATGAGGATAAAACCCCAAGCTTTCAAGTCTATTACAAAACCCATACTTGCTATTGCTTTAGTTCCAACTGTTCCACTCATGGCAAGAGCTTGGATGTAATTGATTTTATTCTGCACAAAGAGAGCTGCACCAAACATGAAGCAATCCTAAAAGCAAAATCCTTAATCAATGGCACAGCTCCAGTATTAGAATTAACCAGAGCAGCAATATTGACAAAGATGTTTACACTCTTTAAAAATGGAGTTCACAACAGCAAGCCAGCAAAGGAATACTTACAGAGCAGAAACCTAGACCATACAAAAATCGAAATCGGTTACAACTCAGGACAGTTCCACCATGGAGCAAGAAAAGACAAATACTTAATCGAGAGTTGCGTAAAAGTTGGGTTGTTGTTGGATAAAGGCTTGACAGGAAGAACAGGCGACAAAGCTTACAAACCTTTTGGAAAGAATGGAATCGTGTTCCCATTAAAGAATCAGAAAGGACAAATTGTAAGCCTGTATTTTAGAAGTACCATAGCCACAGACGGCAGAAGCAGACATTTTTACTTGAAGAACAGACAAGGGCTTTATCCAAAATATCCAAGCTCAGAAGCTAAAAAACTCATACTCACAGAAGCCATAATAGATGCAGCAACTCTAATCCAACAAGAGCAAATAAGTGAAGACTTTGAACTACTGAGCTTGTACGGAACCAATGGGCTAATGGATGAACACTTGGCAGCAATCAAGAATCTAAAGCAGTTGGAAGAGATAGTTTTTTGGTTCGATGGAGATGAATCAGGACAAGCAGCAGCAGAGAAATACAAAGCCATATTAGAAGAAGCAGTACCAGGAATAAAAATCAGTCAAGTACTTACTCCAGATAATGAAGATGTAAACAGTCTGCTTGATGGCCATGAATCGGAAATACTAACCAGTCTACTTAAAAACCGCCAAGCTCTTGGAACTCCGAAAACTCAATCCAATCTTATTTTTTCAACTGAGCAGGGAGCCCCTGCAGGCAATAAGAAAAGTTCAATTGAAAATAAAAAGAGTGAACTAAACACCACCAACCCAGCCAACTTAATCTACAAAGGTTCAGCAGCCCCGAATGGGTCGGGACAGGCGACATACCAAATCAAAGGCTTTAAACTCTCACAGCTCGACAGCCTAAAAGTGAGTTTATTAATCACAAAAAACGGACAAGATTTTAGAGCAAAAACAGAACTCTACGAATACAAACAGACCAATACAGTGAGCCAAAAAGCAAGTAAAATATTAGAAGTAGAAGAAAGTCAAATCGAAAAAGACCTGAGCAGACTAACCACTTTACTAGAACAATATCGAGAAAGTTACCAGGAATCTAAATCCGACCAATCTAACCAAGTTCAAATCAAAGTTCCTGAAGCCACAATCCCAAAATGTTTAGAGTTACTGAAGTCAAAAGACTACTTCCAAAAGCTGAATGAATTAATCGGAAAGACAGGAGTTATTGGAGAAAATGAAAGTCGGTTATTGCTGTATGTAATTGCTTCCACTTACAAAATGGAAGATACATTACATGCTTTGGTTCAAGGAAGTTCAGGAAGCGGAAAAACCCATTTGATTACCAAGATTGCTGAGCTGATGCCACCCGAACACACCACACTTTTAACGAGAGTTACCGAAAGCAGCTTTTACAATTATGGCGAATACGACTTGAAAAATACGCTCTTAATAATGGAGGATCTAGACGGCTTGAAAGAAGAAGCCTTTTTGGCTTTTAGAGAATTACAATCAAGAGGAATGTTAAACAGCTCCACCAGTATCAAAGACGAGCAAGGAAATATCAAAGCAGCAATCAAAACAGTTAGAGGTCCAATAGCCAGTTTATCCGCAACCACCAAAGGAGAAATCTACGAAGACAATATGAGTAGAAGTTTAGTCATTGCAGTTGACGAATCTAAAGAACAAACACAGAGAGTAATCAACTACCAAAACCAACGAGCAAGCGGAACAATCAATACCACCAACGAACAAAAGACAATCGAATTTTTACAGAACTGCATGCGATTAATCAAACCTTATGAAGTGGTAAATCCTTTTGCCAATAAAGTACAACTACCAGAAGAAACTCACAAAATCAGACGACTCAATCAACTCTATCAAAGCTTTGTAAAGCAAATCACAATCCTACACCAGTTCCAACGAAAGCGAGACAAAACGGGGAGACTAATCACCGAAAAACAAGACTTGAAAATCGCTTGTAAAATCCTGTTTGAGTGCATTGTATTAAAGGTTGATGAGTTGGATGGAAGCTTGAGAGATTACTTCGAGAAATTAAAGCAGTACGTAAAATCAAAGGCAGAGAAAGAAAGTAAAAGTCAGTCGGACACCGACTTTACCCGAATAGAAATAAGGCAAGCTCTGAAAGTAAGTAAGACTAGACAGCATGTTTACATGCAAGAATTACAAGACTTTGAATATGTAAAGCAAGTCAATGGCTACTCCAATAAAGGGTTCAAATACAAAGTAGGTTATTGGGATAGCTTGGAAGCATTACGAGCCAAAATACAAGACCATTTAGACAAGCAACTAGAGAAAATCAAATAAATGCCTGCGGTGGCTCACCGCCTAGTGTTCCAACTCTGCGGAACGCTAAACGGAACACTAGAAGTCAATAAATAAAAGTTAAGTCGCTGAATATCAAACCTTGTTTTAGTTGGTGTTCCGTGTTCTGAAAAAGTGTAAAGAGGGATGAGAAAATTTATCATAGAGTTACCAAAAGGTCATAGCTACAAAGAAGAATCCGAAAGCTTTAGAAAACACCTGTTGACACTTGGCCACAGTCCACATGGAGCCAATACCAAATACCGCTACTTGCTAGAGTTCTTCTGTTGGTTGGAGCAAATCGGAATCCATGAAGTAAAGCAAATCCAAACCAAGCAACTAAGCGATCATTACCAAAACTTGAAGCAGCGACCCAACAAAATCAACGGAGAACCTTTAAGCCTAAAAACCCTGCACCACCACATGAGAGCAATCCAGTTATTTTTTGCCAAGCTCCAGAGTGAAGGAAATCTAAAAACCAATCCAGCCAGTACAATCAAGTTCCCATATCCAAGACAAAATGAACAACCAACCAGACAGATCCTAACCCAAGAAGAAATCAAAGAGTTGTACCGCTTTGCGGTCAACTACCAAGAAAAAGCAATGTTGAGTTTAGCCTATGGATGTGGGTTAAGAGTTGGAGAATTAGTCGGTTGCAATATGGCAGATATTAGGTTCAGAGAAAGAATAATAATCGTACCCAAAGGCAAGGGAAATAAAAGAAGAGTAGTGCCATTGAGCAGCGGAGTAATCAGCGATTTAAGCGACTATTTTTTTAAGGAAAGACAGAAGCTAACCAAAGGACGAGATTACAAGAAAGGAGAACCAGCTTTTATGCTTCATTCAAGAGGTGGCAGAATGATGAAAGGCACTTACAACAAACGATTAAGACAGTTAATAATCAGAACAGGAAACGAGCAAATCGAGCAGAAACAAATCACAATCCACAACCTGAGACATTCCATAGCGACCCATTTAATCGAGCAAAAAATACCAGTTGAACAGGTTCGAGAATTTTTAGGACATAGCCAGTTAGAGACAACCCAAGTTTACACTCATATCAACCGAAAGCATTTACAGAATTTAAAACGAGAAGGATGGAACTAGAACAATACTTGAAAGAGAAATACAGCCCAACAGCAACAGGAAACTATGAGTATTTAATCAATCGTTTTAAGTCCTTGGTTTACGCTCCAGAGAAAGCCAGTTATCAAGATGTAATGAGTTATTTAGCCAGTTTACGAGAAGCAGGAAAGCACCCAAAGACAATACGAAATCACCTTTTTGCAATCAAGATTTATTACCGCTATTTAGTTGCTGAAGGTGTAAGAGCTGACCACCCTTGCCAGTTCCTTTTTCTTGCCGACAAAATAAATAGAGCTGTGGACGTTCAGAGCCTGTACAGTATGCCACAAATGGAAAAGTTTTTAGAAAGCTACAATCCTAATTTAAAGAATGAACCAACCAGAGAAAGAGAGAAAGTAGTAATCAGTTTATTGATTTACCAGGCGTTAACGGTTCTTGAAATTAGTCAACTCAATGTCCAGGATCTGAACTTGGAAAAAGGAACAATCCGAGTAAATGGAAACGTAAAAAACAACGGCAGAACTTTAGATCTAAAACCAACTCAAATTATGTTGCTGCACAACTATTTAAATGAAACCAGAGAGCAGCTTTTAAAACAAAATCAGACTGAAAGTGAGGCTCTACTAATCCGAAACTCAGGAACTCGAATTTTACCGCATGGAATCAGCAGAACAATCAACTGTAACCGAAAACCAACCGAGAAAATGAAGCCCTTAAAAATCCGTCAAAGTGTGATTGCTCATTTACTAAAATCAGGGAATGACTTACGAATCGTTCAAGTCTTTGCAGGACATAAAAGAGCAGCGGCCACAGAAGAATACAAACAAACAGGGTTAGAAGAATTAAAAGCTGCAATCGACAAACTTCACCCACTTCAATAGAAAATCTAGGAACTGATTAACGACTAGGAAAAGCGGTGTTCCGCCTTCAATCGTCAGCAAAGCAAGTCGCCAAGCTTTTACAGCACATTTTTTAGAAGTGTTGATTTTTAAAGGCTAAAAAAAAGAGCTGCAAAACCCTACGGGTGCTCCGTAAACTCCGCAGCTTGTCACCTTGCTTGCGTTCCTCAATCAGTCTTCACAGCAGGCTACTTTGTCTTGCTTTACCGCTTCTCTCCACTTCGCTAAAGCTCCGTTTTGTTCAGCCGTAAATCAATCCACCGCCTGCAATAATTTTGCTCGCCTGCGGGTCGCTGCGGGTAACGGCTGACTTTATTGATTTGCTTCCGCTACGCTCTAGCTATTAAATCGGTAGCCTACTTTCATTCCGCTTCACTCCAGGTTTTTGTAGTAATGAAAAATTACAAAAACCTTGCGTTCTTCTCCATACGTAGCGGCAAAGCGTGTTCGTTCCTCACACTTTTTTTGCCCCACCCTTGCTCCACTCGCAGGGCGGCTCGCGAAGCTTGGTCAATGTCCGCAATCCGTTCGTGCCTCTCTCATTGCAGCCATTGCCCAGCCGTTTAGCTCAAGGCTGTTTTTCCTTCGGAGATTACAAGAAAACCACAGATAAAAAAGAAAATAGGTTAGTGGAATCCTTCCGCGTGCGATTAAGTGCAGTTCTTCGAATCAAAGTTATTGCCGCACTTGGATGCTCATTTTTTATAATCAATGCCCATAAACATTAGGGTTAACGTCAAGATTAGTGCAGGGCATTAATTACAAAAAATCGAGCTGTGTTCTTTTTACTTCCTCGATTAAAAAGAACTGAATCTTTTTTTTTCAATTGAAATAACCTCTTTCAAATGAAAGAAAAAACTAACGGAAATCGTATTTTGCAAACTTAAATGGGATGCCAAAAACTGACATACGGAACAACTGAAAACACAAACTTGAAAGTTGTGTATCGTGCGAGAAATGTTGCACAGAGGTTTTTGAGTAGAGATCCGTTGGCTGTTGATTATCCTTGGAATAGCCCTTATGCATTCGCTGAAAATAGAGTAATTGATGCAATAGATATGGAAGGTCTTGAGAAATATCTAATTCATAATTATTATTTGAATGGAGAACTTTCAAGGACTAAGATTATAACAGTTAGGGATGAGAACGGCAAACTTGTTGATATGAAGTTAAAGGATGAACAAGGGCAAAGAGTAACTGAAAAACAAGCATTAATTGTTAATATGCATCCTGATAACCCCAATAAGAACACAAGAACCTTTAGAGATGACTTAACTCCAAATGAGAGTAAAATAGCTAATGAAGGAACAAGGACAGGGTTAGATAATAAAGAAAAAGTCGTTTTTAGGGTTGCACCAAAAGAAGGCACATCAAAGCAATTTGCTACTTCTGATTTCTCTTTGGTCCAACAATCGGGGAGCTATAGTAGTAATTTAATTGAAGGAAGTATGACCTTAAGAGATATTGAGTCTTCGGAGTTTTTAGGACAAGATTTATCTAAAGAATTTGGCAATTCAAGTAACCCAATTAACATTAGCTTTAATAAAAACTCTCTTGGGGAATCAGATATTATCAGCGGGTTGAAGTCAATAGGAATTGATGGAAGTAGTCGGAAGCTTAATCTCAATAGTTTTGATGGAGGAGATCAAGGAACAAGTGAAAGCCCCGGATTTAGCTTCTCAACAAGGTCTGCAAGAACACTAAAAATTGATTAATGAAGAATCTAATTTTCAGCTTAATAGTTACAATTTTTCCTTCAATCCTATTTTCGCAAAAATTTTGTGAAGTTCCTCTTCAAATTAAGGAACTTAAAAGTTCAGAAAGGTTGCCAAAAGGAGAGTTTGAATATTATGAAGCGGATAACTTCATGGTAACAGGAAACATAGAGACCTGTAAAGGAAAGATGCAATTAGAAATTTTTTCAAAACTTGACACTACACTTATCGCAAAAGGAGAATTTATAGAATCCTTAGACACGCTAAAGCACTATGTGAGCGATTTTATTATAGGATATGATGATGCTGAAAAAATAAATGTGTACTCCTATTTTCAGCCATTAAAAGAAGGAGTTTGGTTCTATTACGATGAAAACGGACAGCTTCTAAGGAAAGAAGAATATAAACGAGGTATAAAAATAAGCGAGAGTAAAGAGGAGTAAGAGCAGGAAAAGTTGTATTCGCTTCTCCCCACTAATCATTTTCTTTTTTTTGCTTCACTATCGTTCGCAATGACAAAAAAGTAAAATGGGCTTTGCTTCGTTCAGCTCATCCGCTGCTACTTTTTTGTTGCCGACAACAAAACCGCAGCTTCGTGTTAGGCTCGCCTGCTAAAAATAAGGCAACTCTCACTTCTCATTTTGTCACTATTTTTAAGAAAAAAACCGCCAAAATTCAAAGCTCATTCACTGCCAAAAAGGTATTCCTACAGCTGAACCCCTTCTAATCCCTTCTTTTGTCAGGTGCCTAATTTACTCGCAGAGCGGCTCGCAGAGATCCTCCCACTATCCAAGCCGTTTGGCTCAAGGCTGTTTTTCCTTTTTTACGACCTCGGGTATTACAATCAGGAAGTCGTAACCTTCCGCACTTAAAATCTCTATCACTTCGAGAAAGTGAAGAAAGCGTTTGGAGTACTCATTTTTAAAATAGAATCCGCATTTATCGCCCCAATTTCTAAGCTTCTACTTTAAAAAAGAGTTCGTCTTCCTTCGGCAGATAAATTCTTCTTTGCTTTGCAAAATCAATATGAAATCGAAAACGCTTTTTGTTGTTGGAATCATAGACGGATATGAAATGAAGCGAGTTCCAACAATAAAAAGGGTTGATACCAAAGCGAGGAAGAGAGCTATTTAACATAGTGTACATTATAGCTGACCCGCAATACAAAGTTCAATCAATGAAAAATGAGGAGTTCTATAATGCACATTATGTTACTTAGCATTGGGGCTTTTTAAACCTTATTTTCTTGCTCCAGGAACAGCTCTTTTGCTAAAGTGCTGTTATTGGGTTGATCTAAAAATGGGGTTTAAAAAGGCATGGGAAGAGAGGGGAACAAAAAGCAATTTGGGGAGCAAATGGCATTGCTTTTTGTGTGGGTTACTCTAATATCTTTCCTTCCACAAATTAGGATCCTGACTTGTGTGTAGTACAGCTGTGATGATGATAACCTTCTTAGCTTCATCAATGGTGTAATGAATCATAAAAGGAAAAATCTTTAAAACAGAACAACGTACCGAATCATATCGGACAGCCGTAGCAGTTGGATTGCCTTTTAAAAACCTAATATCTGTCCGAACCTCCTGAGTAAATCGCTTGCCTAAGTTTTTTTGTTTGTCTTCGTACCAATGAGCAGCTTCCTTGATGTCTTGTTTAGCAAGGGGGAGAATGATCGCTTTATACACTCTTACAAACCTTTTTCAATGTCATCCATAGCTTGGTCAAAATCCAATGCTTCGCCATTGCTGTTGTATGCTTCTAAGCGTTTTTTTACCTCTCTCATATGCCACTCCGGAACATCCAACTTAGAAAGCGTTGGATTACTTTCTACCGGCTTCGCTTTAATAAACTTAAAGTTCTTGATCAGCTCTAAGAAGAAAGCAACCTTATTATCCTGTATATCTAATTGAAACTTCATACCATATTGATTTTAAGAAGTAAGTTGTTGTTGAATATTGGATTTGAAGAGAAAGGCACTTAACAAGTCTTTAACTGTATTCTGTTGTTCTTTAGAGAGTTTTTGAGACTTGTTGAAGAGATGAAGTAGTTCATTATCTTGAATCGTGCTACTCGCTTTGTCATTCCCATACGCTAAGGTATCTAATGAAACCTCAAGAACAGCAGCCATTTTTTGAGCGATCTCAAAGGAAGGATTAGATAGGTTACGTTCATATTTAGAAAGATTAGTAACGTGAACCCCAATTTCTTTAGCAAAGACCTCTTGTGAGAATCCTTTTTTCATTCTTAATTCCTTTATGTTATCTCCAAAGCTATTCATAGTTTAAATACTTATTAACAGCTAAAACTAACTGTAATTGCTATCCAAAGTTAAGTTTTACCAATCAAATAGGCTTGCTATGTGAATAAAATTGCTTTTTACTTATGAAATTTAAAAGGTAAATACGCTAAGTTTGTTAGCGAAATTGGTTAGTTAAAAATTTATCAACATGAATTATCAAAACCTACAAATCCACAATTCTCGGTTCATTAGTTATGCAGACGATTTATTGACCATTGATGTGTTGGGCGGAGTAGATACACAGCAGATTGAACGAATGATTTGCACCCTTCGCTTGTCCTATCAAGACCATCCACCAATCAGAACAACCCTTGATTTATATACCGACAACCAAACAGAAAAACTAATCAGAAATCTTTGTGATAAATGGAACTTGAAACTAATGGATTGCTCAAAGTCGATTCACTCGATGATTGCACAGTTGGAAAGTTACAAGCTGCAGCAACTGAAATATCCTAAACAACCGGAACAGCAATTTGAAATTACAGCAGCCGAAGAAAAAGAAGCTAAGAAATACCTGAAACAAAAAGACCTTATCCAAAACCTTCAAAAAGACTTAGAGAAAATTGGAATCCTTGGAGAAGAAGAAAACGCTTTGATTTTGTTCTTGGCAATGGCTTCTCATAAGTTCAGCAATCCGTTCTCCGTTTTATGCTTGGCAAAAAGTGGTATGGGTAAAAGTTATCTCCTTCACAAGCTCTCTGAATGCTTGCCTAAAAATGAAATCAGCTTCCACACTCAAATCAGCGAAAATGCCTTTTACTACTTCGACAGCCATCAAATAGACGGTAAAGTTTTATTCATAGAAGATCTACAATGGACACACCAAATGTTACATCCATTGGCCACTTTGCAAACGGGAGGTAAGTTAGTCAAGACAAGAGCCACCAAAGACAAAGACGGAATGTTACACTCGACCTCTTTTGAATTAAGTGGAAAACTCTGCTTAATTGCTTGTGCCTATGCCGATAAAAACTACGATCAATTAAGTCTGCCCTTTCTCTGCTTACACCTGAATCATAGCCAAAGTCAAGATGAAAACATTATGAACTATCAAAAACAATTAAGAGCAGGACTGATCAATCAAAGTGAAATAGCAGCCGTTCAACGAAAATTAAAATGTGTGTTAGCAAGTCTCAAAAATGTTAGTATTATCAATCCTTTTGCTACTTCCATCAACTTACCCGAAGACATCCCACACCCAAGAAAAACCTTAATGCTGCTTTTAAACTTCATTGATGTAATTACCTTCTTCCATCAGCATCAAAGAGAGACGAAAGTTGATCAAGAAACAGGAGAAATACAATTGATCACAAGTCCCGATGATATAGAAATTGCCTTTACGCTATTGAAAAGCTCTTTATTTAATCGAGCTGATGAACTCTCAACTGCTTCGAGAGGATTTTACAAATGGTTGCAGAAGTTCATGAAAGAAGCAAGAGCCGTTCAATTTACAGCATTGGACATTAGGAAAAGTAAAAAGATCAACCCAAGAACCCTGAACCATTACTTAAATGAATTAAAACTTTACAACTATATCCAAGTGATCGGAGGGAATAAACATCGGGAAGGTTACCGTTACACCATAACAGAATTAAGCGAAGTAGCAGAACTGCAGAATGGAATAGAAACCAAGCTCAATCAGATCATTGAAGGAATTAAGAAGGAAAACAGTCGGTCAGTAAGCAAAAACCCACTTGCCGACTCTCAAAGTCAAGCTACGCCTAAGAAAGTAAGTAGGAAGAAACAAACTGCAAAAAGATGAAATACCAAAGCGAATTTAAAACCTACTTACAGCAAAAAGGCTACTCACAACTTACAATTAAGGGTTACAGTTTTAATGTATTTACCTTCTTCAAACGAACTCAGTTAGAGGAAATCCAAACTACAAAAGCCGATGTTCTCAATTATTTATCCTACCTCAAAAACAAAAGGAAGCAACAGAACCAAAGCCGAAGAAGCCATTTACAACCCTTACATCTCTACTTCACTTTTTTAGTTGAAAGTAACATCATTGCTCAAAATCCCTGTTCACTCTTAAAAATTAGAGGAGTAAAACGAAAACGATTACACAAAGTATTTACCTCTGAACAGCTTACCCAAATCTTTGATAATTACTACACCCATTTTGTACAAAACCACGATGAAAGTAAAATCCCACATCATAACCGATTGTTCGCCAAACTAAGCAAGCAACGAAATGCAGCCATGTTGAGCATACTGCTGCATCAAGGAATAACCACAAGTGAAATAAATACCATCCAACTTGAAGACTTAGACTTAATAAAAGCCACCATCAAAATAAGAGGAGCAAGAAGAAGCAACAGCAGAACCATCCCACTCAAAGCCGAGCAAATCGGAATCTTAATACACTACCTTCAAAATGTTAGACCTCAATTGCTTCAACTCTCTGCTATTGAAAACAACAAATTCTTTTTACCATTACCACAAAAGAAAAACCAACCCACCATTACTGACAACTTAGCAAATACCTTTAGATATTTAGTAAAGCAAGTTAGAATCATAGAACCAAGCTTTACCAACTTCAAGCAAACACGAGCTTCGGCAATTACACTTTGGTTAAAAACGGTAGGACTTCGGAAAACTCAATACTTAGCAGGGCATAGAAACATTAACAGCACAGAAGAATACTTGCCAAATAACATTGAAGAACTGACCAATGACATCAAGAAATTACACCCTTACCAATGAAAGCCGTTATCGAAGAATACAAAACTTGGCTTGATACACTTGGCTTCTGTGATTGGTCGGTGTACGAATATCCCTTAAGAATAAAAGAGTTCTTTAATTGGCTGAATGAAAAAGGCATTATCAAACTTAGCGACCTGAACCAAAATCACATTGATCAATACTTTACCCACTTAGAAAGCAGACCCAACAAAAAGAGAACAGGAGTTTTAAGTAATACCCACCTAAACAGAAACTATATTGCCGTTGATAAGCTCTTAGAGTTCTTACACCAAATGGGAATGGAACAAGCTCCGATACCAACTAACCACCGCCTGAAAATAGACAAGGAAGAAAGAGCCGAGAAAATAAGCATCCTAACTCCTGATCAAATCAAGATACTTTACAGCAATATTGAAAACACTTATCCTACTCATTTAAGCCATGAAACCCGAGTAGCTAAACACTATCAACTGAAATTGATCTTTGCTCTTTTTTATGCTTGCGGACTTCGCAGATCAGAAGGCTATCGACTTACTTTAAATGATGTTGACTTTAACCGCAAAGAGGTATTTATTAGCAAAGGAAAAAACTACAAAGACCGCATTATTCCTATGAGTGAAGGAGCTTACCGAGACTTGCAAGACTATATTTATAACTTCCGAACTCAATTGAAATTAGAACATAATCAACTATTTATCAATACGCCAAGCTGTCTACTCAGGAGCCTTTATAGATTACAAGATACTGCCCAAATACAGCCCGAAAAACGAATCACTTTACACAGCTTACGGCACTCCATCGCTACCCATTTACTGCAGAATGGAATGGACATCGAGAACATTAGATTATTCTTAGGTCATAGTAGTTTGGTAACCACTCAAATATATACGCATCTGATCTGAACAACTGCCTTCAAAAAAAATCAGAAAAAAGTTCTCTTAAACTCTAAGAAAGTCATTCGAAAACAGTAATTTAGTTACACTAAATTACCAAGCAATTCCCCCGAAAAATGGCTTGTCTTCGGCTTCCCGCCAATAATTTTTTACCTAAGCTAAAAGTAGTTCACTCAAAAAAAGAACTGACCTCTAAAAGTTCGGTTAAAAGTGTATGTAGAGCATTAGAATACCGAATCCACGACGCTCGTATCGGTCGCTTCCTTAGCCGAGACCCATTATTTGCTTCATTCCCTTGGAATAGCCCTTACGCCTTCTCTGAAAACAGAGTAATAGACCGCATTGAGTTAGAAGGTGCAGAAGCTATGGATATTAAGTTCAGACAATACATGAGAAGTCAAGGCGGTATTCAAGCACAAGCAGAGGAGGATATTTTAAAACGTGGTGGTGAAGCAATGGGAG
>Ga0316209_1002401_pt1 | contig 15212 bp, 9 predicted proteins | sample 6monopyrite_MG_FD_204945 | JGI IMG/M metagenome (GOLD analysis project Ga0316209, IMG submission 204945) | Microbial mat bacterial communities from mineral coupon in-situ incubated in ocean water Damariscotta River, Maine, United States -... | ecosystem: Environmental > Aquatic > Marine > Coastal...
GGGACGTTGTAATTATTACATTCTGCTTGGATTCGAGCAGAGGTATTAATGACATCACCGTGAAAGGCCAGTTCTTTTTTGACTACACCAACTTCGGCTACCATAAGAGTGCCACCGTGTAAGCCAGCTTTAAATACCGGCATAAGACCATATTTATCCTTGTAATAATCTTCCTTTTCAGTAAGAAAATTAACGAATTCGAAATACATTCGAACACAATTATTATGGGCTAAACCCTTCTGGTACGGCCAACTTAAGACAGCTTCGTCGCCTACATATTGGTAAATTTCGGCGGCGTATTTAGGAACAATTTCATTGAGATCGTAAAAGCAATCTTGGATAAGCTGACTGTATTTAAAATGGCCTAACTTTTCTGCAATCGTGGTAGAGGACTGGAGGTCTAGGAACATAAAAATTCGCTTTTCTTCTTGTGGTTTCTTATAACGACCCATTAACATTTTTAAGAAAACACCTTTCCCAAACTTTTCATTGGCGATTTTAATAAAAGAAAATACAACAGACACGAGAAATACGTAGAGCAAAGTAGATTTAAAGATTTCGTCTTCCCACAGTGGACCAGCAGCATCTACGTCAATACCAAAGCGCATACTAATAAAAGACTTTGCGATGGTGGAGACAATAATGACGGTGAACAAATACAAAAACGTCTTAAACAGTATAAGCAGACCGATAGACAATCGTTTAGATGCATATTTCTCTACAAAAAACTCAATATGAGCAAAGGTGAAGCCCATGAGTAGGCCAGAAAACGCAAATAATCGAAGGATATTGGACATTTGCAACACATCTTGATAACCCGCTTCTACAGTAATGCCCTCAAATCTGGGTAGCCCATAAAACCTGAATACTGCATAGAAGACCATAGCGATGGACCAAAAGACCATGGACCGAATCACTTGTTTACCGTATGTCTTCAATATTTTGTTCATGTGTCTGCCGCTAATTATCTATAGTTAAACTTATTATATCGATCGCACTAACAATACGAAAAACTTGGCTTTATATCGAAAGTCACCTAAGGGCCAGCTACCATCTGCCGCCCAGGCACAAGCTGATCCCGCTTCATCTGCGCTCCACAAGAAATAATTTTCTGAAGCCTTTCCCAAACCAGGGAATAATTGTTCTCTAAGCAAGGTAGGAGCTTCAAGACTCGAGCGGCTGTAGGCTTCACTAACCTTTTCTGAGGTATAGAATCCCAACGTGTTTAATTCAAAAGCAGAAGGCAATCGCCAATTGGAATGTCCGGCAAAGCTTGCAGTACAAGTGCCTTTGGTATATTTTTTAGTGTTAGCGGTGTTTTCAATTTGTTCTGGCTTAAGTGAGGCACCAGTCCCCTTAATGTAGGAGCCTTTGCCAAATAGGTGAGTGGCATCGTACCAAGACATTTTAATAGGTTCACCTACGAAATGGGTACCGTCCCAGGTTGTACCCCAGGGTGCGCGAATCCACATGAGACGGTTGTTACGATCGGTCACCGTGCCGTCGGATTTTGTGACCCAAGTACCGAATATTTCATGATTGATGACGATTTCTTCATTTTCTAGCGCCAGATTACGGTAATCGCCATAATTAGTTGTCTTTTGACGCTTAGCGAGACTGAGCTTTGTGGGCGCTCTTTTAAAGAAGAAATGCTTTGAGATGTACCAAGAGATAAGTCCGCCAATAACAATGGCGGCAATATATTTAAAATCTTCAGAAGTAATAAACTCGAGAAATGAATCCAAGACGAATAGATTGGTTAATTACTTAAAGGTACGAATAATGTGAGTACATCGAGTAAACTATGTATGAAGCTGTGTTTTCTGCCATAATAACTTCATTCCTTTTCGTTATATTTGAGTTCTCCTCTTTATACATAATACAAATCTTAAAATAGTTAGGATGGATCACAAAGTAGTACCTTTTGATGGCATTGGCCTGTGTTTTAGTGGAGGAGGATATCGCGCCACTTTTTTTGACCTTGGAGTAATTTCTTATCTCCATAAAATTCAGTACAAAGGCAAACCGCTCTTAGATAGCGTAGTTGCCTTAAGCACCGTAAGTGGTGGAACCCTTACAGGTGTGGCCTTTGGGAAGGCTGCGCAGGATTCTTCGTTTAAATTTGATGAATTTTACCGTTCCTTTTACGACACGTTTACACCCGAAAACGACAAATTGCTGCCAACAGCAGTGGCAAAACTAGAGAACGATGATGTCTGGAAGAAACACCCTTATAAAAAACGATCGTTGATCAATGCCTTTGCTCTAACGTATTCCGAAATGGAACCTTTTAAGGGAAGTTTTGAGGTTTTTAAGGGCCCGACAGATTCCGCTTTAAAGAATGTATGCTTCAATGCCACCGATTTCTCGTTTGGTTTGGTTTTCCGATTTCAGAATGGGAGAGGAGTCTTTGGTAATAGTCCGCTAAAAGCCTCCGAACTAAACCAAGTAAAATACGACATCCAATTAGGAGATATCGTCGCTTCATCCTCGTGTTTTCCAATGGGTTTTGAGCCTTTGGTGTTTCCGGATGATTATTATAGTGATCACAGTAACGAAGACTATAAAGCATTAAAATCATTACCCAAGTTTGCGAAAGGAGTGGGGATTATGGATGGCGGAATTGCAGACAATCAAGGCATCGACAGCATGATGAAGATAAGTGAACGCAGTAGTGTAAAAGATCACTTTAATTTAATTATAGTGAATGATGTGAGTAGCTACAAAATGCAACCGTGGCTGCAGGACGAGAGTAAGATTAAGGATAAAACCTCCTTACAGAATACCTTTAAAAACATACTAAGTTATTTTAAAATAAAACCACTGTATTGGGTGGTGTTGCTCGTCGGACTGATACTCTTTATAGCCAATGGCTTTGGATTAATAACGGGTGCGTCGAATCCATGGATCACCGGAATAGGTGCTTTTTTAACGGGTGTTGGTTTGGTATTGTGCATATTGGGCTGGATTTTAAACAAAGAATCGCAAAAAGTACTGCATTGGGTACAAACAGCTTTTAAAGATAATGTACCAGAGGCATTAATAGGTGATATTATTTCGTTTGAAAGGCTTCAAATAGGGTTGTTGAAGCGAATGATTACCGATCGTGCCACGTCTACGTTTAAGATGGTTTACGACATCTTTTTAAAGCAAATACGAAGACTGAATTACGAAATTCTGTATGAAGATCCGTCATTAGAGCACAAACTCATAACGTCTACGGTCTATGAATTGAACGGACAGAAGTCGGTTTATAAAAACACGAGCATCAGTAAAGAAGTAAAAGAGCCGCCAAGTAAGGCATTACAACAAGCCGCTTTAATAGCCTCAGAAACCCCAACAACCTTATGGTGGGATAAAACAGACATTAAGGTGAAACGCATGGATAACCTTATCGCATGTGGGCAATTTACTACTTGTTACAATTTAATTAAGTATGTAGCCGAATTAGAAGGAGATGATATCACTTCGGATGATTTAAAGAAACTACGCAAAGACTTAGATGCAGATTGGGCAGCGTTTAATAAAGATCCGCTGCAATTTGTTTAGAATATTCTATTCATAATCGAATGTCCTAGGAACATTTCTTTTGAATACGAAATTTAAAATATATTACTCCAAAAGGTCTTGGTTAAAGATTATATGCTAAACCAGAATGGAGGAGACTCTAATGTAATTAGAAATAATCTATTTTACATAATATAAATTATAGGACAAAACGATATGAAAGTTTATATGTGTATAATTATTCGTTTAGATCCTATAATGTATATTATGTCTGCGTTCGTTCCTCACTTGCTTTGCTCTCGGCAGCAAAGTAAATAGCTCGCACCAGCCAACAACGCTTTTTTATTTTTGGGATATTCTGTACAATTGTCCAGAAAAATAATCTGAGCGATTCTCAGGAACTTTGTTTTTAAGCGATATATCATTTTGATCCTATAATTAGTCGTTATGCTAAATAGCCGCACACCTTAGCTATTTGCTTATAAAATATTTTGTTTTCAAATAACAAAATATTTTAAGCACAAATCCAACCGCATTGCCACCGCTTTTTAAAAATTTATTCTTTTTGCCAGCCGCACGAAAATTTTATGTGGTAGTTCACTTGCATACAAAAAATGCGTTTGCCTTAATAAGTTTAAGGCTTTATCTCGCATTTTTCTATACTACGTTCACAGCGTTAATTATTTATTCATTTTGCCTTGATGCAAAACGAACCAAAAAATCAAGAAAGAAATATGCTTCAACGCTCTCTGTACAAATGCAAGTACTACTATTAAAGTAATTCCGATTTCATCGAAAAACGATAAACGCCTTTAATGTATTACTAAGCATTTGTCCATTCACAGCCCACGCTTGCCCGCATTTCTTTCGTGCCAACGCTCTTTTCCTTCCTTTGAAATTATTATGTTAAATAGAAAATTATAGTTGACCAACTATATTGTTTAATGCAAATTTGCTTAGTTCAGGGATTCCTTTTACAAATACTTTGATTTCCCAATTGGATAAATGACTGAAATGTTCACCCTGGTCATTATCAATAAAAATGTAATCATCTGGCTCCGCCAGTTGTTTTGATGGTATTAGATATAACACAGGCTCCATTTCTTTCATAAATAATACTAACACTATCCAAAGATTGTCTTTAGGTTCTCCTAATACTGATTTAGAAATCTTAACACTTCTTTCTTTTTCTAAATTGACGGTTTGTAAATACAATTCGTGATAATTGCCTGCATTGGTTTTGATAATAAAATCTACTCCCTCTCTCCCACTTTCATTTTGGAAGACTTCTAACCTCGCTTTCATTAATTCAAGTTTGGTAAAGTGTTGAGCGTATTTGGTTAGTTTATTCATTTATATGCAACAGCTTTAAGAATTAACGATTTTAAGGTGTCATCATCAATTGGGTTATCTCTTTCATTTTTAAGCGTTTTAGCTCTAAATATTGTCATTTCATCTTCATCAAAATCAAACATTCCAATCGTATTCACGCCTTCAGGAGAACAATTTGGAATATCTAAGTAAATTCTATCTGCATCTTGATAAGCAATATGAGCAGCAGGATTATTCAAGTAAGGATGAACTATTGAGAAATCGTGTTGATGATAATATCCATTGTTATTTGCTATTGTAGGGTTTTGCCCTTTTTTACTTGTCCCATTACACAAACCACAAGCATAAGCTAAGTTGATTGCTTCAAAGGTATATTCTGCATTTATATGTTTTGGAGCTATGTGGTCAATTTGTTTATCTATCCCCACTAACGATCTTTCACAATAAACACATCTATATTTTTGATAAGTATGTAATTGGAAACTGATTTTACGCTTTACTTTTTTTGTGGCATTTTCTCCATCTTTCCAAGTATCAACAGTATAGTTCCCACCATACTTCTTTTTCAACTTTTTGAGTTGATTTCTATCGCTTTTATTGTATCTAATTCTATTGGTAAGGTCAAGCATTTTCTTCTATGTAATTTTTTGCCTTTTCAATCAAAACATTCATTGGGTCTGCTTGACTATATTCTAAAGATTCAAACTTTTCGATTAGTTCTCCTATTGTCTGATAATCGTCTGAACTATTGTTTATCAGACTAATCATCTTTGATAAATCATATTCAAAGAAATGATTTCTTGTTGTCCTTAGTTTGAATATTGAATACAAGACTTCTTCTGTAGACCATCCATAGGTGTTTAAATCGAAAAATTCAGGAATAATCTCTTTTTCTCTTCGTAAACCTATAATTGATGACTTCTCTCCATCTAAATCAGAAATTAAAAAATGCGAATGAGTTGCAACAAAGAAATGATTTGAAGGATATTCTTCAAAGATCTTTTGCAAAAAACCCATATACTTCATTTGCCAATTTGGATGCAAACTAATTTCTGGCTCATCAATCAGAACTAACGAATTATGTTTCATTGTTGCAATTAAAGCAACTATACTTGATAGAAAATGAGCTTCTCCCGAACTGCTCTCGTCAAGATCAAATTCACTATTAATTTTACTTAAACTTATTGATGGATAACTAATTAAGTCTAACGCTCTTAGTTCATTAATTAGCTTGTACTCCTCCCCTTTTAATTCCCCAAGAAGAAGATCATAACCAAAACATCTTGATCTTGAACCTTGATATGTTGGTACTAACCTTGTTGTAATTTCATTACATAATTTCGCAAGTTTTTCAACCAAATCTCGATCTTTTCCTGTGTGGTCATCAAACCTTTTTTTACTCCAAGGTGGAGAACCTTCTTTTCTTCTTGTATGCTCCCAGTATCTATCGTGAAATTCATAGAAGAAGTCGGCAGTTACGTTTCCTGTAAAAAACTTATTTCTATATTTTGGTATGAAACTCACATAAAACTTCTGTTCTAATTCGAGAAATGCTAAAGTATCTTTTAACTTTCTTACAAAAACATCATCAGCTATAGAATCAACAGCATAATTAACTGTTCTTGTTACATACGTTCTTGTCCCTGCTGTTGATGGCGAATTTTCTCTTCTAACTCCTAAGTATGTGTATGGTTCAAACTCATTTTTAACAATTGGAAATTTATCAGTAAGCATAATTGAATTGGCAATAAATGCCTCTGGTAGCTGCAATTCCTTTTCCGATACAAACTCTCCATCTTTCTTAAATTCAAAAGTCGTTTTTCGACTTTCTTTATCAAGCATTTCTGCATTCTCTAAATACTTAATATTTCCAAACTGAAAAATAGAACCTTCATAAGAATATGTTAAGCTATATTCCCCACTAACAAATTGTTGTCGTTTACCTTTTTCCCTGTAATTATATGCTTCTCTAAATACATCAAGAATTGTTCTTAATATGTAACTCTTCCCTGTTCCATTTGGTCCAATAATTATTGTGGAGTATGGACCTTCACTTGTTTCTTTATTACTAACAAATTGAAAACGCTGATTACCTATGTATTTATTACCCCGAATATCTAAATTTAAAAGCTTGAAGCCCTTTAAATCAGGATTGTTTTCTATGTCTTGAAAAAAGAAAAACATCTAAATTAATTTTGAGAAACATCAATCACCTGCTCTGTAACTTTATCTGAAGAATCACTATCTAAATTGATTCCTTTTAATTCGAGTTCTTCTTTTATTGCATTTTTATCAAATTCAAGCTTTTCTAATAAGTAATTATGTTTTATTTCAAAAGTTCTAAATAAATCATCCCAGGTCATAGCATAGATTTCATATTTACCAGCTTGATGAACTAAAAACCGTTTCCCTTTATCCTTAAATGCTTCATATTGTTTTTCAATATAATCATCTACCTTATTACTGATAACGTAAAACTTCCAACGTCTTGTTTGACTATTAAATTGGTCTTCTTTCATAATGAAATCCAAATAATCATCAATCTGTCTAAATTGTTCTTTACCAATAGTTACTGATGGTCTTTTTAATTCGACCATAATATTTTCTTCTAATTGATATTCAGAATCTAATGTGTCGGGAATGTTTCGTTTTCTACACATAAAAATATCAGGTCTTCTTTTCCAATCGTAAGCATCAATCTTTTTTGCTTCAACACCATCAATTATATGTAAATAGCTTGATAAAAGCCTTTGGAAATTTTCATCTGCTGATGCCAAATGATACTGTTCTCCAAATAACCAGTAATTTTCTTCTATTGCTTTTTGAATATGGTCTCGCTCAGTAGTAAACTTCTTCAATTCAAAAACCAACACTCTTAATAGTTCAACAATCTTATATCTATTTTCAATTAACTTGATTGTTGCTAATATTTTTGAGAAACTACTTTTCTTTAAAACAGTAACAAGCTCTTTTCTCTCTTCTGATGTGAGCTGTACAATCCCTTCAATTATTTCTAAAATGTTTTCTCTCTCATCTGTATCAAGCAATAAATTAAGGAAACCTAAAAAGGTTTTCTCCTGATCTCCATTTAAACCTTTAAATACTTTTGGTTGAACACAATACAGCTCTTTTACTACATTTATTAAATCCTTTTTTCGCTCTAAATCATATTTATTATTGGCAAACTTTGGAAACACTCCTTTCGTTTCCATTTTTAATACTAACTCTTCTGCGGCATTTCCCCTTATAAAGTTTTTTTGTTTTCTGAAAAGAAATTCGTTCAAATCACTCATTAATGCTTTGAACATTTTATTATTCTTATTCTCACTAAATAAATCTTGACCTTCGGATTGGTCATTACTTATATCAAAAGAATTGAAAAATGATGATTCAATAAAAACACTGTGATGGAAGTCAATTGCATTGTTATTATAGGATGTTAGCTTTTTTGCAACTTCTCTTTTCTCATCATTCAAAAAGTAATAGTAATATTTATCTCCTATGCTATCTGCCCATCTTAAATAGGTTATGAGAAATTTATGGTCGTTTTTTTCGCTATCGGTAATAACTAACGTTTTCTTATCATTTTCAGCAATTAAATGGTCGTATTCTATTGGTTCTCCATTAATTTCTATAGTAAACTCTGAATCTTTGTTTAGGAATAAAAACCAACCAAACTCTTTTGCTAAAAAATCTTTAAAATCCTGACTGGAAAAAGAAAAAGCAGTAACATCAAATAAGTTTTCTAAAATTACATCTGTTCCCGTAGAAGTAGATTTTGATACTTTTTTATTGATGTCCTCGTAATTTTCTTTATCTGATTTATTGATAATAATATCGTACTCTAAAAGCTTATCATCCTTTCTGTAAACTGTATGCCAAGTTGCTTTGTTTGCAAAAGTTGCAAAAGAATACCTTCCTTTTCCTTTTTTACCTCTATTGTAAGAAGACCTTTGGAATGAATTCCTTTTAACGGAATCTAAAAACGCCCCAAATGTTTGGCTTAAATTTTCAAACTCAATTCCTTCTCCATTATCAGAAACAATCACTTTAGTAATATGGTCAAGTTCGTTTGATTCAAACTTGATATTGATGTTAGAAGCTTTAGCATCAAAGCCATTCCATATTAACTCTGCGACAGCTTGCTTGTAATCTTTAGGCAATCCAGCAGATTCGATACTACTATTATTAATATTTGTTTTGTTCTTCATAGTACCTCTATTTAATTGTTTTCAATTATTTTAATCTCCTCCTCACTCAACCCATACAACTCATAAACCATAGCATCAATTTCTCTATCCGTTTTATCAATTTGGACTTTTAGAGTTTGGGCTTCTGTTTTTTTAGTTTCGAAAACTTCCATCCAGTCCATTTCATCCATTTTGGAAAGCTTCTCCCCTCCTGCTTTTTTAATGGCTTTATTGAGTTCTTTAATAAAATCTCCAAATTCTAACTCGTACCACTCTTGAAGTTTTTTACTCAATTTTTCTATTGGATGTTGAGAGGTTAAATATTTTATAAAGCTTGAAGACTTCTTTTCTAAACCTGATTTTAGAGTAAGCATATTAACAGCTTTATCGGAGAGATTATTTTTTAATTCTTTATTTCCTTCAGGTAAAGGAAAAGAACCAAGTTTATCCAAACTGATTTTAGCAAATACTTTTCCTTTTATATCGTGTAATAACCTATAAAATGAAGTTGCTGGTTTTGAATTAAGAATAGCTAACAAATAATCTAAACCATAATCTTCATCAATTTGATATATACCGTGTACTAATGTGTCAAAATATAGATTTTCTGTATCTTTTGTAGCAACAAACCGATCTCCTGTTTTTCTAACAAGAAGCTTTGTGTTTTCAAATAAGTCAGGAGTTCTAAGAGCAAAATCAATCCGAGTTTGCTTTTTCATTCCTTCTTTACTCTTTATATCATCTAAAGTTAAGTTGTCCGCTAAATTGGGGTCATAATTAATGTATTGACCACCCCAATTTGAACTATAAGTATTAAACTCCTTACCCCAAATGATTGGTTTATGCTTATCTGTTTCTTTATTATCAGAAACTAAAATGTGTTTGATATTTCCAGGATTAAGCCCATTCTTTAATTTGTAATAATCTTTTATTGGCTTAAATCCGTGTAGTTTGGTCAATAATTCACTACCTCCTTTAACAATTGGCGATATTTCACAGTGTGGTACATTTAGAAAAAATGATTGCTCAATATCATTAATCACGCATTTATTACCCTCATAATCAAAATATGTATCAGCAGATATTAGTTTAATTTTTTCTTTGTCATTATTATTAGTATTTCTCTCAAATTTCAAAATTAGACTTCCTCCTACTTCGGCATCAGGAAACACTTTTTCTGCCAACATAAATATTTCGTGAACTTTAGATTTTTCTAAAAGTTGTCGTCTAATATTTTTAAAATAAGTATTAAAAAGTAATGATTTAGGAATGATGAAATGTACAACCCCTTTGTCAAATACTTGAAATACTCGTTCAATGAATAATATGTAAAGATTTATTTTATAGTTAGTTAAAGGGAAGTTCTTTTTATAATATTCTTCTTCGTTTGGGTCTAAAAAAATTCCGTAGGGCGGATTCCCAATAATCACATCAAAACCACCTTTAGCAAATATTTCAGAAAACTCATCTTCCCATTTAAAAGCTTTATCGCCTGCAACAGTTTTGCTATCAATTAAAGAATTACCACATTTAATATTGCTACTTAAATCGTTGAGTTTTCTTCGTGGTTGTGCAGTTCGTAGCCATAAAGAAAGTTTAGCAATTTCTACCGATTCTTCGTTTAGGTCAACTCCATAAATGTTGTTTTCCAATACCGTATTTTCAATGTTCGGGAATACAAAACCACCACCCAATAGTTTGGTTTGCAATTCATCTAAATACTGGTGTTCTTTAATTAGAAAATCCAATGCTTGGTTTAGGAAAGCTCCAGAACCACAAGCTGGATCAAGAATAGTAAGTTGTAACAACCATTCTCTGTAAGCTTCTAAAGTAGCCAACAGTTTCTTTTTAGTTTCCTTTTGGCGTTTCGGATGAAACTCCTCCTCTACTATCTTTAATTCGGCTTTCTTTTCGTTACAGAGTTTTCCAACGGTATTGTCAACTATGTACTTGGTAATGTATTTAGGCGTATAGAAAACACCATCTTTCTTTCGTTTGCTTTTTTGTTTATCGAAATCAGTTCCTTCAATTTCAGCATTAATGCTTTCAATCTCATTTAAGGAGTTCTCAAAAATGTGCCCCAGTATGTTTACATCAACTTCACTTTCAAAATCTCGGGCTTGTAGCGTATTAACGTGATTGTAAAGTAAATCATCATCTATCAATAAACTATCAAGAATGGCATCAGGCTTAAACAGCCCACCATTATAGGCAAATATTTCTTCTCTGGAATCGGTCTTTTGTCGTCCTGTATCTAAGTAGTTGAAATATTGTTTAAACAGGTTGTACAATGGTCGTATATCCCCAAAATCAACATCTGCTTTCCATTTGTCCAGTATTTTTTTAGCCGAATTACTTGGCAGCAAAGTGCTGTCTTCTGCAAAAAAGATAAATAAGAAACGGTCTATTAACTTTTGAGATTTCTTAAAGAGTAATCGTTTAATATTTTTGTTGGCTCTGTCGGTATCTTCATTGTTAAGCTCAGCACGAAAAACTTCGTTCTTCATATTCTGCTTCACTAAATCGCGATACAATTCACGTTTAAACAATGAATATTCACCATAAAATCGTTTGGTAATCTTTTCCTCTTCTTGCAAAGAGGCTTCTTTTATTTTAAGCGGAATGTTACTTAAAACATTGTCTTTGGCTAAACACAGATACAGCAGTTCAAATTGCTCTTCATTTATGGTAAACAAATTGAACTCTTCAAAATCAACGGCATTGTTAATGTAAAAACGAATTTTCTCAAAGTTGGAAGTAATCACATACACACAACCTGTTTGATTGGCTTTGTAATCAAATGCTTGCTGACGTACTTTTTCTAAGTCTTTAGTTTTGGTACTTTTCAGTTCAATTACACCTAAAGCATTGCCATCTTTCAGAATTGCACCATCGGCTTTCTTTGCTCCTTTTTCGTTTTTAAGTTCGGTGGTTAAATTGTAATTGGCATTTGGGTTCAGCGTGTAACCCAATACATTCACAAACAATTCTCGTAGAAAGCCTTCTTGAAATTGTTCTTCTTTACTTTCTCTAATATTCTGCTGAATAGTAGGATTGTGAAAGTATTTAGCAAACTTTATATATGCTTTTGCAACAACATCGCTATCCTGTTGCTGCAAGTATTTTTTGAGTACCGAGTTTTGAAATAATGCCATTTAATTCTGTTTGCCTTTTGAATCAATTAAATCTTTTACATCCACTTCCAAAATTTCGGCTATTCTAAACAGCACTTCCAAACTTGGTTGTGTTCTATTCTGCACATAAGAGTTTATCATATTAAAACTCTTACCTACTTTGTCAGCTAACCAAACTTGCTTAATCCCTTTAGTTTCCAACACTTCTTTGATGCGATTCATTGCTTCAATTTTTAAAGGAAGAAAGGTACTAAATGTCAGTCAAACTATCTTGAATTTTAAGATGTTTTTATTAAGGCAAAGTTGGATTTGTTGGGCGTGCCCTAAAGGTCGGGCTATCCGCTACTACTCCTCGCTACGCTGTGGGGTAACCGCTTCTATCCCTCACGCTGCTTTAAATAAGTAAAGCCTTATCAGGACTTTACACATTTATCGCATAACTTAAGCGGTATGTAAAAGTTAAAAATTTGATCTAAAGCGGTCTCAAATTTTCAACCTTTACGAGTTTGTTTTAATAAAATTTTCCTCCCTTTCTAAAAAGATTAAATTCTTAAACCTAAGCTAAGTAACATAACGCAGTACATTATAGGACAAATGCCATTGTTTGTTATTTGCTAAGAACATACCATTAGTCAACTATAATGATATTATGTAAAATATCCCAGAAGCTTTAGTGTTATTGGTTTTAGTGTGCAGTACTTGGGCATGAAACTAGAAACGGTTTGCTTCGCAGATCTAAAAAAGCATTGTTCCTATAATTTGCCGTTATGTAAAATGTCCGCCGTCAAACGCTAATTGCGTTGATAAAATCAAATTACTATTGTAATTTATTTTATATGCAATTTCCAGCCGCTTGCCAGCCGCACAATAAAAGCTACGTTTTAGTTATCATTAAAATTTTGTCGTACATGGATATTTGTACTACATATTTTTTCTAGACGATTCTCAGAGACTTGCCATAAGAGCTTAAATTTTAAGAAGGATAAAATTCTAAGCACTTATTATATTCTTTCGTCCTTTTAATCTTTTTAAAGGAGTTGTAAAATGTAGAATTAGATTTAAAACCGCATTCATTACCAATTGCTTCTATGGTTAACAAATTGTTGGCTTGTAGCATTTTTGCAGCAGCTACTATACGGTGCGTATTGATATAATTTGAAAATCCCATTCCTTCATGCTCATTTAAATATTGAGATAATTCGTGCGATTTTATGCCCAACTGCTGCGCAACATCCGAAAGTTTTAACTCCGGATTGCGGTGGAGTTCTTTTTCTTTTAAAAGCATTTCTAAGTCCAAAGATATCTTCGAAGCTTTAGTTTCGTCTATCTTTTTATTGGCATATTTTACCGTAGGTGTTAGAAACGACAACGCCGTTTTTCGTCGTTTTAAAAACCATATCATCAAAGTGATATAAAATATAAATGAAAATGATAACGCCCCCACTATATAAGAGGTATAGTTCGAGGTGTTGTAGGCTAACCAAATAATAAAACCTCCTGTCACTATGTTGATAATCCAAAAATCCAACGTACCAATCTTTTGGCTTTTGTTAAAGAGCTTACCAAACGACACACGAGCTTGGTAGCATGCCGCTAATACGTATATGGTCCATTGCGTTAACAAAATCATTCCAAAAATTCTAGGAGGTCTTCGCCACCATAGTTCGGTATATTCACGATACGGATATAAAATACTCACAATACACATAAATACGAGCACAGGAATTACATGCCACAACCAATTATGGCGATGAACTTTATTGGGTTTAGTGGCTATGCGCGTGTATAAATATAGAAATGGTCCAATAAGAAAACATGCAGTTAATCCTATACTCACAAACGTTGAAGAAGTACCCGGATAGAACGTTAAAAACACCGACTTAGTCACGCGAACGCTAATGACAAATAATAAAGCTGCAAGAAAATAGGTAGCTCTACTCCTATTCTTAATAAAAAAAGCAAAGTATAAGCTAAGAACGAGGCCATTAAAGGCGCCAAGAGCACTAAAAAAGAATAGTATTTGATGATCGAAATTCACTCAATCAAAAATAATCCTTTTTAAATAGATTCCTAACAGACTATCTTTTTCTAGAGGAAAAATATAAATTCATTTATGTTAGCTCTAGTTTATAGCCTACACCATGTACATTCGTGATTTTGATGGAATCATCGTCTTTTAATTTCTTACGCAATTTAGAAATATACGTATCTAAACTTCGTCCAACAATCACCCCATTGTCTTCCCAAACCTTTTTCGTTAAAACTTCTCGTTTCACTATTTGATTAGGATGTGCAATCAAAATAGCTAGCAGTTCGCATTCTTTCTTTGACAAACTTATTTCTTCGGCTTCTTTAACCAATTTATTCTCTTCTGGATAAAATCGAAAACTACCTATAGAAGTTGCATTACCAGTTAGATCGCTACGACGATACGCATAGTATCTACTGGCAAAAATGAAAATTAAGAATATTAGTACCATAAGGACCAAGCCATAAAATAAAAGAGGATTGGTCGAGGCCAGACTTTCTTGTTGTAAAAAATCTACCTGTATTTTATAGCAATTCTCAGGAACGACACGACCTCTACAAGCTATAATGCTTTTTTCTATCAAACGCTTTACCTCGTAACTATATGCAACTTCTCCATCACTGCATTGCATAACCTCTACCCTATATTGTTTAGGGAGGTTTGAATTTTTAAAACTGGAACGTACTTCAGCAGCCAAAACACCAGGATCAAAAGCCAGGTGAGATTGAAACGATAGTTCATATTTGGTTGGACTTAACCTAAGAACTGGCATAACTCGCGATGTACTATCCTTATGTGCTAATAATAGTTTATTACCTAGGTCACGTAAAGCAATCTTAGCTCGTTCTGGAAAATCATCTCTTTTTGACGATGGCTCACAAGACCAAAACATTAAAAAGAGAAACGCTCCTCCTAAAATAAAACACAGTTTTCTTTTCATAATTACTGCAAATAACAGGGAATTTGCTGACTTTTTACACTCCTTGACACTTCTTTTACATTCTTTTGACACTTTTGGAT
>Ga0316209_1002402_pt1 | contig 15200 bp, 16 predicted proteins | sample 6monopyrite_MG_FD_204945 | JGI IMG/M metagenome (GOLD analysis project Ga0316209, IMG submission 204945) | Microbial mat bacterial communities from mineral coupon in-situ incubated in ocean water Damariscotta River, Maine, United States -... | ecosystem: Environmental > Aquatic > Marine >...
ATGTGTGCGCATTTCATCAAGGCCAGAGAGCACATGCTGCTTTCATCAACAGGCCGGATATACGAGAGCAATCCTGTCACTGTCATTAATGATCATTGTCTTGCAAAATGGGAGGAGACCATATACGCAATGACAAATTCCGGAGTTGTTCAGGGGAGCCTTAAACTACCGAAACCAGATTTTGATATCATTAGCTGAGCATCTATATAAGGAACGCTACCAATTAGAAGGAAGTGGCGCCCCTGAGAATGGAGAGCACACCTAACCAAATCCAATTTTTATATTATTAGCTTAGTATTCTAAAGGTACTTCCCTTCAACTCAATTCGGAGAAGGAAAGCGCCTAACCAATGCTTAAAGTTTTATAGGCTTTAGCGCTTATTCGAAGTGGTTCGAGTTGATGTTATAAATGGATGAGTATTGATCTCTAACTAGTCGGTGAGACCATAAATATAACAATAATTTTCCGCCCCACCTGCCGCATCAGGTGGGCCTATATTTGTCAGGTTATTCACACATCATATGCTGGAGCTAATAGAGGCATACGTTAACTGTGCCCCTGTCCAACAGCCTGCCAAGACTACCACCACTTTCAGCACCAATCCATAATGACTTTTAACCGGTGACTTAACCTTCATTTTCATATCGCCATTTGAATTATAAATATTTTTAGTACCAGACATTATTGCGGCACCAGACTGTAGTTCCATTTTCTGACAAAGCCGTCCGTGCTCAATGAATCATAACTATCAACACCTTCGCCTGGATCAAAATCAATCGCCCAACCATAGACCTCACCCACCTCGATAACGTCCCCGACAGGGTCGATGGCAAAGCTATGCACCGCATCAGCACGACCCGAACTACCCGAAAAGCCTAATGTCTGCGTCCAGCCACCATAGCCGCCATCGCTCTTGAGGTGCGTGATAAAAGAACCAGAGTAAGGTCCACCGTTATGGATATCCTCTCCAACACCGGGGTCAAAATCAACGTATCGATTAAATGTACCACCAACAAACACGTCCCCTAGTTTGCCCACCTCAACACTGTAAGCCATCACCCCATATGTATTCATGTAGGTTTGGGTCCAGTCGTAACTACCATCCATTCCGTACTTACTAACAAAAGCTGCCGTTGTGTATTGGCTTCCCGTACTGTAACTGTCAACACCAACGCCCGGATCAAAATCGAGCGTATCACTAAACTCACCGGCAATATAAAGCTCTCCATTTTCCCCAACAGCAACCGAATGGGATACTTCATGAGCGCCTGAAATACCTGAGATTGCTTGTGACCAACCATAGCTACCATCGGAATGATACTGCGCGATAAACACATTTTTACCCCATAGCGGCATCACATGTTGTGCAACACCGACACCGGGATCAAAGTCAATGGTTCGAGTCACAGCACCCGTAAGATAGATATTGTTGCTTGCATCAATCGCAACGCCATTGCCTTCATCATACTCGGTATTGCCCAGGCTGTTTGTCCAACCGTAACTACCGTCTGTGCCTAGCTTCGTTAAAAAGATATCCGAACGCCCGACTGAAGAATAGATATCGCCAGCCCCATTCATATCAAAGTCAACCGAACCCCAGTAATAACCGGTGATGACAACACTACCGGCATTATCCAGCGCGATGCCATTCCCATAGTAGTCAAGTATTGAGCCTGATTGTGCGCCACCAAAAGTGCGCGTCCAACCATAATTACCATCAGCGCCCAGCTTCGTCACAAAGATATCCATCCTGTCCACGGCAGTGCGGCTATCAACACCGACACCCGGATCGAAATCCACCGAGGCACTATAACCACCGGTTAAATAGCTATTACCTAGGTCATCGACCGCTATCGCCATACCCAGGTCTTTACCCGTACCTCCAAAGGTACGTGTCCAGCCATAACTACCATCTGCATTTAATTTAGTCACATAGATATCAGACAAGCCCTCTGAGTAGTGCGTATCAACTCCAGCACCTCGATCAAAATCTACCGAGCTTTCAAAGTGGCCAACCACATAGACATTACCCGCCGCATCCGTCGAAACACCTTGTGCGTAGTCGCTGCCTGTTCCGCCAATGGGGTTGCTCCAGCTGTAGGTGTAATCGGAATCAAGAAAGGACTTCCATTTTCTGACAAAGCCGTCCGTGCTCAATGAATCATAACTATCAACACCTTCGCCTGGATCAAAATCAATCGCCCAACCATAGACCTCACCCACCTCGATAACGTCCCCGACAGGGTCGATGGCAAAGCTATGCACCGCATCAGCACGACCCGAACTACCCGAAAAGCCTAATGTCTGCGTCCAGCCACCATAGCCGCCATCGCTCTTGAGGTGCGTGATAAAAGAACCAGAGTAAGGTCCACCGTTATGGATATCCTCTCCAACACCGGGGTCAAAATCAACGTATCGATTAAATGTACCACCAACAAACACGTCCCCTAGTTTGCCCACCTCAACACTGTAAGCCATCACCCCATATGTATTCATGTAGGTTTGGGTCCAGTCGTAACTACCATCCATTCCGTACTTACTAACAAAAGCTGCCGTTGTGTATTGGCTTCCCGTACTGTAACTGTCAACACCAACGCCCGGATCAAAATCGAGCGTATCACTAAACTCACCGGCAATATAAAGCTCTCCATTTTCCCCAACAGCAACCGAATGGGATACTTCATGAGCGCCTGAAATACCTGAGATTGCTTGTGACCAACCATAGCTACCATCGGAATGATACTGCGCGATAAACACATTTTTACCCCATAGCGGCATCACATGTTGTGCAACACCGACACCGGGATCAAAGTCAATGGTTCGAGTCACAGCACCCGTAAGATAGATATTGTTGCTTGCATCAATCGCAACGCCATTGCCTTCATCATACTCGGTATTGCCCAGGCTGTTTGTCCAACCGTAACTACCGTCTGTGCCTAGCTTCGTTAAAAAGATATCCGAACGCCCGACTGAAGAATAGATATCGCCAGCCCCATTCATATCAAAGTCAACCGAACCCCAGTAATAACCGGTGATGACAACACTACCGGCATTATCCAGCGCGATGCCATTCCCATAGTAGTCAAGTATTGAGCCTGATTGTGCGCCACCAAAAGTGCGCGTCCAACCATAATTACCATCAGCGCCCAGCTTCGTCACAAAGATATCCATCCTGTCCACGGCAGTGCGGCTATCAACACCGACACCCGGATCGAAATCCACCGAGGCACTATAACCACCGGTTAAATAGCTATTACCTAGGTCATCGACCGCTATCGCCATACCCAGGTCTTTACCCGTACCTCCAAAGGTACGTGTCCAGCCATAACTACCATCTGCATTTAATTTAGTCACATAGATATCAGACAAGCCCTCTGAGTAGTGCGTATCAACTCCAGCACCTCGATCAAAATCTACCGAGCTTTCAAAGTGGCCAACCACATAGACATTACCCGCCGCATCCGTCGAAACACCTTGTGCGTAGTCGCTGCCTGTTCCGCCAATGGGGTTGCTCCAAGCATATTCCAGGTTATTCACCGCATCGGCATACGTTAACTGTGCGCCTGCCAGGCAACCTGTCAAGACTGCTGCCACTTTCAGCACCAACCCATAACGACTTTTAACGAGTGACTTAATTTTCATTTTCATTTTCATTTTCATTTTCATTTTCATTTGAATTATTTAGTACCAGGCATTATTGCTGCACCAGGCTGTAGTTCTATTTTCTGACGAAGCGATCTGTATTAGATGAATCATAACCATCTACATCTACGTCTGGATCAAAATCTCACGACTACAACACTCTGACACACCACCCCAAAATTATTATGCGGTTATAGCATCATCCGGAAACGCAGAAATCTCCATTCCTGTGTAGCCGCGGTAAATACCTCACAAAGTGTCTTCACACTTTCAGATAGCCACATCAAGACTGATGTGAATTACAGTGTCATAGACACCGACTTAAATTCAAGATGGAGAATGCTTATTTACACGTAGGGTTTTACTTACAAAAATATTCCGTCCACCACAATTCAGGATCAAGCCCTGCATCCAGCACAAGTAAAAAATGTAAAGTTTGATCACATAGGGCCATAGCCACTCTACAACTAACTAGACAGCCATGAGAAGAAAAGCAACTTAAATGGCCTATCAGGTTTCCTGGGCTTATGAAGAGAGGTAAATGCTAAAGAACGAAGGTATATTCTAACGGCTTATGAAGAATTGGTGGCTGACTATTACTGTCACTGCGCAATATTCTGAGTACAGGGCGAACACTCTCCTCAACAATCCATTGATTCAAAAAATATGGCAACACCCGATTAATCTTGCTATGAAAAATAATACTCACAACTGCGAATGCCTGGGGTACGTTGGTAATTCAACGCCTGGCAGGCTTGTTTCAGTTTAAAGCCGCTACCAACAAGTGACTTAAAACGGCTCTCAAAGTTATTGATGAGATACCCCCAATGATCAGGTTCAATATTTAATCGCTCCAGGATTGACGGGCACTGGTTATCAATGCTTCCGCGCTTACCCGCTCGAACGATACGACCACTCCAGTCCACTAGCTCAAGATAATCGGTTAATTTAAATGCTAACCCAGATGGCATTCCATTACGTGGGTTACCAACAAACGGAAACAAGCCTTTAGCCTGCTGATGTGGATGGTTTGCAGCATGGGTGTTTTGAGCCTGAGCAATACGTTTTTTAATACTGGTATGCCTTGATGACTCTGGTGTCTTCGCCATTCCCGCTCGAACCGGGTTGAGATCAACATACGCCAGGCAAGCCATCAATGCCGCCTCATCCAGTAGTGCCTGAGATTTAAAACGCCCTTCCCAGAAGCGCCCCGTGCATTCATCCTCTGCATTCGCCTGTCGCGCTATCCCTTCGTTAAGTACTCTCATGAACCAGCTAATGTCGATTAATCGTTCTCGCCATAGGATGACACAATCGTCCAACGCTGCGCGTTCAGTTCGGCTCAGTGAGTCTCCACGCAGATAGCGCTGAGACAATAGGTTTCCGGAAAAGAGTTGATGCCAACGACGAATCACCTCATCCACAGACCACTCTACTGCACGCGGCTGATCGACAAACAACACGACATGATAATGGTTCGACATCACTGCATAAGCACATAATTCAATTGAAAATATATCACTTAAAACGTAGAGCTTATCCTCTATCCATTGACGGCGGTGCTCAAAACTGCGAGCCGTGGCAGTATCCTCACCACACAAAAAAGCACGGCGAACGCAGCGCGAGACACAGTGATAATACGGGGTACTCGCAAGCGAGACCTGAGAACAGCGGGGTTTGGGCATTGGTCACTCCTTGACGCAATGGATGATTTAAAACTCCTGCGGTGAATTTATAACTAGTCGACTATATTGTCAATCTTTATGATGGGTGTCTTCTTAGTCGTTCTTAGTCCTTAGTCAGGGGAGGCTCACTCTATTACTACTTGCAATTCTGCAATTCTGCAATTCTGCAATTCTGCAATTCTGTTAAATAATTTTTAATGGTGACAAGACCTTCCATACATAATGGATAGAGACCACGAGGAAAGCATATAAAATCCCTGGAATCCAACTATCCCACTTACCAGCACTCCAAATCACAATTAATGGAACTGAAAATAACAGAAAAAAATTCACTATTGGTCGAAAATAAGAGACTGGATATAAGCGAACACCACAGCTTTTACATGTAATCAAAATAATTCTTACACAGATGATTTTTTCCACTAATGAGCACGCTCGTTCATTACAGTTTGGGCATGTCAATATATTCATACTACAAATTCCGAAAATGTATATTTAAAAAGTTCCCGTACACTGACCACCCCATGGCTCACCCAATAACGAAGATTGTAAAATCTCATGTGCTGAGGTAGCACCATTTTCAATAGCTCGCATAGCGTCCCCATTTGCAGCCATAAAACTAAACCCACCACCACCAATAGGACCTAGAATTGAGCTAGTTCCAGGGCCAGCTAATCCACGTCCGTATAAAAAACTGGGCCTATCTTGATGGGCCTGATTTATAATATCCGCTGACATATTAGCCGCAGTTCCCGGGTTTGAGATTATCTCCTGCATTATACTTTCATAAGTCCTCACGAAGCCCTGCACCTCACTTTGCCTTTCTTCACCATGTAGCCCGCTTAAGGACGCAGTGTACTTTAGATAATCAACAAAACCTTCCCCTACAGAATTTACTCCATCGACAAAATCGAATGCATTATTCCCCGAAGGATCCACAAACAACAACGGATTATTATGCACATAAATATACCGATTCTGCGTCACTGGCTCTGCCATGCGCCCCAGATACGTATCGGCACTTATAAACCGCCCAATCGAAGGATCATAATAACGCGCCCGCAGGTAAAGCAAGCCACTCTCAGCATCGAGCATTTCACCGGTATAACCAAAATTCTGGTTTGAACCAGTGCCCGCTGTCTTCACGTGGCTGCGCGTGCCAAAGGTGCCGTAATCATATTCATTACGCACACTGCCGTTCATATCCACCGTGCGGGTAATACTGCCGACCTTGCCCTCGTGCAGCATGTAGAGATCAAGGCTGCGGTCCTATACGCACCCCGTGACGACAGAGCCTATTCGAGTCTCACCGCCAGAGGCGGTGGTTTACCATTATTTAATTATAAACATTAATCGTCAATCAGCACCTTATTGAGATTTTATTGTTTACCTGAATTACAGGTACATATCACCTGGCTGATCTCGAATACCATGCTATAGTAGTGCATTTCACAGCTTTCATGGGTTTATTATGGACCAGGACTATTCTCATCATGATGCACTGGCCTTTCTTAATAAGAGTGCGCCGCTGAAAGAAAAGCTTATCTCTGCTCATCAGGCTGTACAGAAAAGCTATCCATTTATTGCCCGTATTGCGATTGCACTTTATTCACAGGACACAAAAGTCCTGAGCACTTACATGCACAGTAGCGGTGATGACAACCCGCTTGACCATTATCAAACGCTGATTGAGAACGCACCCTCACTCAAAAAAATGCTTGATCTTGGAAAACCTCGCGTCATTAACAACATGCTCACCTTTGAGGACGATAACAAAGAGCATATTAAACGACTTGGGCGTCAGGGTTATGCAGCCAGTTACACCATGCCGATGTTTAATAACGGTGAATTTTTCGGCTTTCTCTTTTTCAACTCTTATGAAAAAGAGGTGTTTAATGAAAGAACACTTGAAGCGCTTGACCTACATGGTCACATCATCGCCTTAATGGTGATCAATGAGATGAGTTCGATTCAGACATTAACGGCTGCGATTAAAACCACCGGGCATATCACTCATCAACGCGATCCGGAAACCGGTAGTCATCTGGATCGTATGTCACGTTATAGTCGGCTGATTGCACAGGTGCTAGCTGAGAAATATCATCTGGATGATAGTTACATCGAATATATTTTTATGTTTTCACCACTACATGATATTGGCAAGATTGCGATTCCAGATAACATCCTCCTGAAACCTGGCAGTCTTACTGAAGATGAAATGACGGTAATGAAAACTCACGTCAACAAAGGCAAGGAGATGATTGATGAACTCGTGAGCAATTTCGCGCTAGGCAGTATCAATCAAACAGACATCCTCAGTAACATCGCACTGTGCCATCACGAAGCGATCAACGGCAGCGGTTACCCTGAGGGTAAAGTGGGCGATGAGATCCCTTTAGAGGCGCGTATTGTTGCCGTCGCCGATATCTTTGATGCACTCACCAGTCGTCGTCCATACAAAGAGGCATGGAGCAATGAAAAGGCCTTTGAGGCTCTACATGAGATGGCCGGTGAAAAACTCGATGCTGATTGTGTTGAGGCGCTATTCACTCATCAAAAAGAGATTGAAGAAATTCAGCGCATGTTTAAAGAGCAGTTCAATGGTTAAAGCGTTACAAAGTTAAAACCAAATAACATTAGCCTGCAATCCCGAGGAAGACACCGCCTTCATTCCACATCTCTATATCAATCCCTTTTGCGCGTGCCGTATGCTCAGTTAATGCCTTGAAGGTTTCATGTGAATTTGTTTGATACAAGGTAAAAATCTCGCCCGCACTATTCTTTAACCTGACTTGCACAGCAATATGACCACTCAGCGAACAGTATCGTCCACCCAGAATCTCAAACCCTTTTGATCGTAATCTTTCAGGATCAGTCAACTTAAAATCAAGCTTGGTCATCACTCGACTCAAGCCAGCGTAACTCGATGCCGAAAAATCACTTGCGAATTGTTTCTGGTGATTGATCGCGATCTCTTTTGCAATGCTTGCAACAAGCTGCTGTTGCGTGGGTGCAACATTCATCCATTGAAATAAAATCAGCACTGCAAGTAGCAGCGATGCGGCGATCGAAATATTACGCTGTATTAACCAACGACTTTTCCAGTTAACAACTTCTGCTGCCGGTTTTTTTTCAGCTAACTGTGCAACATCCATCAACTGCTGTAATTTTTCAGCGGACAATGTTTTTTCCTGATAATAGTCTTTAACCGCCTTGTCGGTTACATCATGCTCACTCATGCGACACCACCTTGACCTCATTAGCGCTGAAGTAACATTGAATTTTTTTTCTGGTGCGATTCAACATACTCAATACGGTACCTCGGGCCTGCCCTGTAATCGTGGTGATTTCCTGTGCGGTGTAGCCTTCAACCGCACTAAGATATAAAACTTCTCGCTCTATGCTACGCAATTGGGAAAGCGCAGCATCAAGTCGCGGGTCTTCAAAGTCATCTTCATAATTAACATTTATTGAGTCGTGCGCCGGTTCAACAATCGATTCCAGCGGCACCATCGGCACCAGCAGTTCACGCTTATGAAGATTATAAAAACGCGAACGAATGGCACAAAATAGATAGCCCTTTTCGTGCGGTCCATCCGCCTGAATCACCGCCACCCAGGCATCCTGCAGCAAATCTTCAGCTTTAGCTGAATGATAAGCGAGCGATAGTGCATAGCGATAACCGTGCTGTAGCAATATTGCTAATGACTCAGACAAATAATAACTCCTGCTAACCAGTCGGCTAAATTACGCTATAGTTTCTCAAGGTGGTACTGACGCTTTTTACCGTTAATCGAATGCACCAGTGCCTGCGTCGTAATCAGACTATTGTTCGACTTCCGCACCATAAAATCAATATCAACTTTATTGCCATTTTGATCAATGAAGTCGGCACAGCTCACATAAAAATCACCTTTTTTAACAATGCCACTATGCAGCTCCGCCAGCTTAAGCTTCAGCAGTTTTCCTTTTACTGCATCATAAATATAAAGGTGTTCATCGATCGTCTGTTCTTTAATAAAACTCGCCATTGATTGCTGCACGTGCTTTCTCAGGTCACCCTTGATTGATGGATCATCTGCCGAAAAGGCAGCGCCAGAAAAAGTAAATGCCGCCAGCAACATTACAATGCTGGTTGTCTTAGTGAGTTTCGATAGTTTCATTGTGTTCTCCCGTTGATTAATTCACCCCTTTTAATCAGGGCGATACTATTAGTAACAAGCCAACGATTGATTTGATTGCAGTCAGGCAAAAATATTTTCAACGACGATCAAGAAACTTTAATCATTTTTTTATCGAATCGAGACCGAGCCGTTAACCAGCTGTAATACATGGATAATTTGTGTGACACAGATCGCGTCTTTTTATTTCATCACCGCTATAATGACTGCTCTGTACCAGGGAAGTATAATATGATCTTTATATATAGCGGCGAAGTACCTGCGCTTGATCGCCGCCTAAGCTATGAACTAGGTGCAAACCACCGCCTGCTCACGATTCCTTATGCAGCAGATGAATACTGGGCTGCGGAAGATGCAAGAGACTATTTTAGAAGCTGCGAGCTCAACGCCCACGCCTTAAGCAAAGTTGGCTGCAGCAATAAAGAGCAGCTACGCAATGAACTCTTCACCGCGGATGCCGTCTACCTTTCCGGTGGCAATACTTATCAGTTTCTTGCCTTCGCTAGAGAGACCGGCCTATTTTCACTGCTACAAACATTCGAATCACTCGGCGGTATTATTGTCGCGGAATCGGCCGGCTCTATTATTCTCTCACCTGACATTTCAACCGCGGCCATCCCGACAACCTGTCCAGATGAAAACACGACTGATATCACTGATTTTCAGGCAATGGGCCGTATCGCCTTTCACGTAAGCCCACACTTTGAACCCGATTCACCGCAAGCGTCCAGTGAAATGGAAGAGTTGCGGACACTTGCAAATCTATCTAATACACCCATCTTGTTACTCGAAGATGGTGCGGGAATTATCATGCAGGATGATGACATTATTTTTTCAACCGGCTCCCCAGCCTGGGTCACTGCTATTGAAATGTCACCTCAACAATTAGAACTAACAGGTACAACAGACAGAGTAGACATCACTCACTCTTTAGCTGGTTGACGCGCTAACGTATCTAACGTTTCAAGCTCTTCAATCGAAAAGCCAGCCTGCTGACGCAGCTCATAATCAAACGGCCCGCGTATCTCGCCAACAAAATAGTCGTCAATTAATTTTCGAAAAGTCTCTTCGGGATTGAGCGCTCGCTCATCACAGAAATACTTAAACCAGCGCGATCCAATTTCGACATGCCCAATCTCGTCGCGCAGAATAATTTCTAAAATCGCAACGGTTTCATCATCACCTGCCTTTTTCAGCCGCGCCATCATCCCCGGTGTGACATCCAGGCCGCGCGCCTCTAATACTCTAGGCACCAACGCCATCCTCACCATTGGGTCATTGGCCGTTTTTTGTGCCATCGTCCATAAGCCATTGTGAGCAGGAAAATCACCGTATTCATAGCCAAGTGTTTTGAGCCGTTCTGATAGCAACTCAAAGTGATACGCCTCTTCATCCGCAACGCGCACCCAGTCATCATAATATTGCTTCGGCAGGCCACGAAAACGGTAGACCGCATCCCATGCCAGATTGATCGCATTAAATTCGATATGAGTGACTGCGTGGATAAGTGCCGCGCGCCCCTCCTCACTGCCCAGACCGCGTCGTGGTACATTCGCGGGCGAAACCAACAATGGCTTTTCTGGATGGCCGACCTCTCCAATCGGTAATATCGCCTCATCCGAGACAATACCATAAGCGCCATTACGCCACTGCTGAGCCATCTGTTTGGTAAGCCTGACTTTTTTAGCCACCTGATCGGCCATGAGGCACTGCTGAGCTGCGCTGAATATATTAAGGGGAGTCGTCACGTGTCGTTACATCTATAGATAATCGAGTTAAATGGTGCGCACAGATTAACACGGTATCAATCGCCGCCAGTATTAAAGTCGCACTAAGCCCGGTAAAACTATGCATAAGAAAAAGAGGCTGATATCCTTCGCCAACGAAACAATCGTGCACAAGGATTAACCCAATACAATGGCCACTAAAAGCATCTACAAAGTAATTTTTCTCAATCAGGGGCAATTATATGAACTCTATGCCAGAGAGGTCTACCAGGGCGAGCTGTACGGCTTTGTTGAAATTGAAGAATTAGTCTTTGGCGAAAATAGCACGGTAGTGGTTGACCCCGGCGAAGAGCGCCTGAAGTCAGAATTTGCCGATGTTAAAAGAAGCTTTATCCCGATGCATTCAATCGTTCGCATTGATGAAGTGGAAAAAGAAGGCGCGGGAAAAATCACCGAATTACCGAGCAAAGGTGACAACATCACTCAATTCCCAGGGCCAATCTATACCCCCGGAAAAGATCTCTAGCGCACACTCAAAAGCGGCCTCGTCAACAAACACTCTCAGGCTTAATATTGCGCCTCGTTTGTCGATACTGAATAAAGAACCACATCACAACATGATGAGGTGGTGAATTTATCCAGTTATTTAGCGAGCTACCTTATGCAATGCCCCAAGTGCCAGCACATACGGAAAGATAACGAAGAGGCGCCTGACTGGCAATGCCCCCAATGTGGCATTGCTTACCATAAGTTCAAGCACACAAAGAAACCGGAACCCACGCCAAACAAAGCGACACCCGAACTCACCATTAGCACCCCACCAGAAAAAAAGAAAGGCACCACCTTTAAAGACCTTCGGGTTGCGATTCTATTACTGATTCTACTGTTTGTTGCACTCGATAGTTTTTTCATGAAGGCCAACACCTCTGATTGGGATCAACCGCTGCGGGTGGTTATATATCCGATTAATGGCGATCAAAGCGAAAACAGCACCGCCTACATCGCCTCATTGAAAGAAAGCGGTTTCTTTCCCATCAACCAATTTATGCGCAGAGAGGCAGCGCGTTATGGCCTCGCTATCAGTGATCCGCTCGATATTCGCATGGCGCCAGTGATCGAAGAAATACCGCCACTACCACCCACTAACCACAATATGCTCGACACTATTTTATGGAGCCTCAGTTTTCGCTACTGGTCTTTCACTGTCGATAACTATGAAGGCCCCAGACCTGACATTAGAATTTTCACACTCTACTATGATCCTGAAATACATCAACGCCTGGCGCATTCAACCGGAATAGAACAGGGCATGTTAAGTATCGTCCACGCCTTTGCGCATAACAAAATGGCAAAGCAAAATAATTTTGTCATCGCACATGAAATGCTGCATACATTAGGCGCAACCGATAAATACGACCTATCAAATAATTTGCCCATTTTTCCTGATGGCTATGCAGATCCAAAAAAAACACCTCGCTACCCTCAACAGTTTGCAGAAATCATGGGTGGCCGTATTCCACTCAGCCAGACACGGTCTGAAATACCAGAAGGATTAAATAAAGCCATAATAGGTTCATTAACAGCATGGGAGATTGGCTGGATAAAAGGTGAAGAATAGAATTAGAAGTGAATAGTACTTAGGAATGGTTTTGTAGACCATAGTGTGGCGCGAACATCCGCTAAAACTACGTGTGCTCGTTCTTTGAGTATGAGAAAATCACACCTTCGATTTTTTAGTAATGATGAGGCTGGTATGGCGAACGAGTTACAGGCGCTAATTTTTGATGTGGACGGCACCCTTGCCGATACCGAACGCGATGGTCACCGCATCGCATTTAATGCGGCTTTTGCTGAGGCAGAATTAGACTGGGTCTGGAGTGAAGCGCTCTACGGTGAACTGCTGGCAGTGACCGGTGGCAAAGAACGCATTCGCTTTTATCTAGAGAAATTTAACACTGGCTTTGAAAAGCCTGCGCAATTCGATGAATTCGTCGCCGGCCTGCATGCCGCTAAAACACGTCACTTTGTTGCGATGATGCAGCGTGGTGAAATCCCATTGCGCCCAGGTGTTGAACGTCTGATCAAAGAAGCACGTGCCGCTAACATGCGCCTGGCGATTTCGACCACCACCACACCGGCCAATGTTGAAGCATTAATCAGCAGTACCTTAGGTAGTGATGCGATGCAGTGGTTTGAAGTGATCGCAGCGGGCGACATTGTGCCCGCTAAAAAACCTGCGCCGGACATTTATGATTATGCACTGGAAAAGATGGGCTTAAACGCAGATCAATGCATCGCCTTTGAAGACTCACGCAATGGCATCCTTTCATCGCAGGCGGCAAAACTTAAAACCATCATTACCGTTAATGGCTACACCAGCGAAGATGACTTTAGTGGTGCGGTAGTAGTGCTGGATCAGATGGGTGAACCCGATGCACCGTGCAAAGTGCTACAGGGTAATGCAGACTTCACGTGCCTTGACCTAGCGGCAGTCAAGCAACTGTTTCAGGCTTAAAGGCCCGCCTTAATTGCCCAGCCTGTCATTGCGAGCAAAGCGTGGCAATCTCGGCTCTAGATGAGTAATGGGATTGCTTCGTCGCTCCGCTCCTCGCAATGACAATCAAGCAGAGACCCCTTAAACTTAATGTGAGTGACGGTCTGATGGCCGTCACGATTTAGATTTCTTTTTACCTTTCTTATTTTCTTTTGCTGCGACCACTTTCTTATCAGGGTAGCCTTTTTCAGCGCTGATCTTCACATCGATATTGTACTGCTGCAATGCGCTGGTCACATTGTAGATCATCGAGTCACCGGGAATAATGGCACGATAAGGATTTTTTATTTTGTACCAACAGGGGTTATCCGGTACCGCCGAATGAATAGCGAGTGCATCCATCGCCAACGCGTACCAGCCATAGCGTTCCACTTCATTGGCAAAACCAGTCATCTTTGTTGCCGTTGATTCAATCACCATCTCAACCGCTTTATCATGCACCTTGTTTTGCTGGTCGATATTAAGCTTATTAAAAGTGTATTTAGCAAAGACCAGGTTACTGGCCGCTTTATGGCGACGCTTCATCGCAACCAGCTTTACAGTGATAACCGTAACAACCAGCATGCCGACGATATAAAACAGGGTCTCCACGTCACTACTCCTTAATTTTTGTCATCCGCTTTTATTTTCAGCAACATAAACTCAATGTCATTTTTTCTAAGACCCGAACGAATTTGGTTAAGCGTGGGCATTTCGGTGATGGGCCCAATCCGCACACGATGCCAGGTACTGTTGTTATCAATCGTGATCGTTTGAATTTTCGACTCAAATCCCTTCAATGCAAGCTGCGCCTTAAACGCATCGGCATCAGAAAAATTCCTGAAAGAACCGACCTGTAATAGATAGGTGCCCGGACGTTTAATCTTCGGCACTCGCAGCTGCGCCTCTTTATCTTGCTCGGGAATAAAGATCTCCATTTCAGGCAGCAAGGTGTAAAAATCGAAACGAGATTTCTCCGGCGCGACTTCGTCAGCAGTTGGCTTGCTAACAGAGACCGGCGGCTTTGCACCAGCCACTACTTCAGGCTGTGTTGCCACTTTGCTGGCGGGGCTGTTCCATTGCACATAGAGATAGGCAGCCAGCGCAATCACCAGCCCGATCAACATCCCCACTGCCAAAGAGCCCCAACCAATACCGGCGCTCTTTTTTACTGCGGCCTTTTTTTTGCTCGATTTACTCGACTTGCCCCCCGAGGGGACCTTGTAATCTTTTGTCACGGCTACATCTTTTCAGGTGAACTAACGCCTAACAGAGCAAGGCCGTTACTAATTACCTGGCGTGTTGCCTTGATTAAAGCGACACGCGCATTACGCAGCGCCACGTCATCAACAATAAAATGATGCGCGTTGTAATAGGTATGAAAATCATTGGCCAGGTCACGCAGGTAATAAGCGACCTGATGCGGCTCATG
>Ga0316209_1002404_pt1 | contig 15182 bp, 15 predicted proteins | sample 6monopyrite_MG_FD_204945 | JGI IMG/M metagenome (GOLD analysis project Ga0316209, IMG submission 204945) | Microbial mat bacterial communities from mineral coupon in-situ incubated in ocean water Damariscotta River, Maine, United States -... | ecosystem: Environmental > Aquatic > Marine >...
TATTATTAGTTACATTTTTAGAAATAAGGTTTTCTAAACCATTATGGTTCGTGTAAATGTGTTTCAATCCCTTTATAAAATAGCTTAAATCAATACTGTTAAACGTTCTATGTACAAAACCATCAAATTTTTCAAGATGGTCATCTTTATAGTTCATAATGAAATCGTAAGGAGAATTACCCATCAATTCCATCATTCTATTTGCATTATTGATGATACTCTTTCTATTGCCCCAGGCAATGGTTGCCGTTAAGAAGGCACTTATCTCAACGTCTTCCTTAACAGTGAATTTGTGGGGAATTTGAAGCGGGTCACTTTCCAAGAAATGTGGAAGATTATACTGCTCGACTTTTGAATCTAAAAACTCCTTTAGTTCTTCATGGGTCATAGTAATGGCCGGTTGGTAAAATCCGTCCACTCAATACCAACGGAATCTGTAATACGCCCGTCGACCATGGTAAGCTTACGGTCGGCCAAATCAGCCAATTCCAGGTTATGGGTAACAATAACAAAGGTCTGCCCAAATTTGTCACGGAGCTCAAAAAAGAGTTTATGCAAATTATCCGCACTTTCAGAATCCAAATTACCGCTAGGTTCATCAGCGAAAATGATAGAAGGGCTATTGATCAAAGACCTCGCCACAGCAACGCGCTGCTGCTCGCCACCTGAAAGTTCATTCGGTTTGTGGTGAATGCGATGCGAAAGCCCTAAAAACTCCAGCAATTCTTTGGCTCTTTTTTCAACCTCACCTTTTGGAGTTTTTTTAATGAAGGCAGGTATACATACATTTTCCAAAGCAGTAAACTCCGGTAATAGCTGATGAAACTGAAAGATAAAACCAATATGCTCATTCCTGAATCTAGCCATTTCCTTATCGGACAGATCACTCACTTCAATATCATTGATAAGCAATCTACTATCTAATTTGTTGCTCTGAACATCCAAAGTTCCCAATATTTGCAAAAGTGTTGTTTTACCAGCCCCAGATGGTCCTACAATAGACACGATTTCACCTTTTTTTATATGAAGGTCTACTCCCTTTAGTACTTGTAAATCACCGTAAAATTTTTGGATATTGGTGGCTTGGATCATGTAAGCTTTTTTTGCAGCTTGAAAATTAAACAATAGTGTGGACATACGAAAGCGACTATGTCTATAACAACGAAAGAATGTTGTTTCATTTTATCGATTTTAACGTAAATTGCCATCGTGTAATTTTCATGGTAAAATAGTGACTATAGTTATTGTAAAATGAAATTCACTTTAACTAAAACAAAAGTATGGCATCATATAAAAGTTTAGAAGAATACGACATAGAAATAACAAATGATGTAAAAGAGAGGTATTCTAAAATCATTGAAGAAATAGGGGAGGATGTCTCTCGTGAGGGGTTGAAGAAAACCCCGGAGCGAGCCGCTAAAGCAATGTTGTTTCTTACACAAGGGTATCACCAGGATGCCGCGAATATATTAAAAAGTGCTATGTTCAAGGAATCTTATAATGAAATGGTAATTGTAAAGGATATTGAACTCTATTCGCTTTGTGAGCATCATATGTTGCCCTTCTTTGGAAAAGCACATATAGCCTACATTCCCAACGGGCAAATCGTTGGCCTAAGTAAATTGCCGCGAATTGTAGATGTCTTTGCACGAAGATTGCAGGTTCAGGAACGATTGACAGAACAAATTTTGGATTGTATCAATGACACCTTAAAACCGCAAGGGGTTGCCGTGGTAATTGAAGCTGCGCATATGTGCATGATGATGCGAGGGGTGCAAAAACAAAACTCGGTGACCACCACATCAGGGTTTAGGGGCAGTTTTGTAAAAGAGGAAACCCGCAATGAGTTTTTAAAATTGATAAGTTCTAATCTTTCTTGAGTAGTATGTAATTACGCTTTGAAAATTGGCACCTTTGTTGCAGTGCTAAAGGGGAATTCATAATTTAAAGATGTCAAAAAACAAAGATAAGAAGTACCAAACCCTATTATTGGGATTGTTATTTGATGGTATAGGAATGCTTTCCTTTGCAGCGCCATTTATTGGCGAATTTTCTGATATTATATGGGCGCCTTTGGCGGGCTGGTTGATGACCAGATTATACAAGGGGAAAGTTGGTCAAGCTGCGGGAGTATTCACTTTTATCGAGGAAATTATGCCAGGATTGGATGTAGTGCCCACCTTCACCATAATGTGGATATACACCTATATCTTTAAGGGTTCAAAAAAAGGAAGGATAATCGAGGTCGATGCCGATTGATCAGCTTCCCTTTTTAGTTTTACAGAGGTCAGTAGGCAACTACATACTATTAGGGCGATGGATATAGTGAATATTGCCCCCCCCCTTTCGCAGGGGGAGCCGGCCTGAACGGAACGGGCAGGGTGCCGTGAGGCGGAGGCTCGCCCGAACGGTACGGGCGGCGGTCATTTAGAAATTTTAAGACCCATAATAATTGCGTATACCCAAAATAGCGGGTAATAAAGATAAATTCAGGCTTGGTGGTTAACTACTGACCTCTATAGTTTTATAATGGAATACTTACTGCCAATGAGATATTCCTTCCAATATTGGCAATCCCGTCAGTCTTCAATCTTGATAAATGCGAAATGTATGTTTTGTCAAAAATGTTTTGGGCACTCAGACGTACTGATAGCGATGTATTGAATACCAAAACAGCACCGCCAAAACCTAAATCGATCAAATTATAACCCTCGGAAGAATCTTCGAAATCACCAACCTTATCTTGGTCCAAAACTGATTTTAAAGTAATATAGGCATATCCATTTTTGAGTCCCTTTAGCGTACTTATGGATTCGGCTCTTAAAGTATTCATAATGCTGTTTGCGGGAATGAGTGGCAAATACGTTCCATTGTTTTGTTTGCCGACAACGGTTTCAAAACTACTTTCGAAGTGAAGCCAATCCAATGGGTGCGGATGTAAATGAAAACCAATTTCACCCCCATATAATTTGGCGTTTTCTTGTTGGTATACAAACACATCATCCTCACCAATGATTTCACCGTTGGGTTCAATAAAAATATAATCCTTTACTGCATTATAGAATCCGTTTATGAAGAACTCTATATGCTTGTTTTTATATTCCAAGGAAATATCTGCCTGTACATTTTGTTCATTATTCAAATTCGGATTTCCAATCTCATATCTGTTAGTTCCTTCATGAACTCCATTAGACGTTAATTCGGCTAAATTTGGTGCTCGGAACCCCGTTGCCAAGTTCAAACGGGCAATACTTTTTTTGAAGAGACTGAATTTATAGCCGATAGCGGTATTAAAACTATTAAAATTACGGTCTAATTTTTCATAAAAACTGCTCAGTGGGGGACTAATACTTATATCTCCATTAATATTTCTATGGTCAAAACGTATTCCCAATTGCATTCCACTTTCATTTTTAAAATGAATGTGTGAAGTAGCTAATATCCCTAAATCATTGGTATTGGCATCGGGTATCAACTGTTCTTCCCCAAAGTTCCTATTTGTTTGACGCATACCTTGAAGTCCTACGACAGTCTCAAGATTGCCCAACTTGGGCATCTCATATTGTAAATTGTAATTGAATGTAGTTAAATGCATATCCAAGGCCGCATTACTCTGGTCGTCCTCAAATTCCTTACGATCGTTGAACAGATAACCAAAGGTGCCTTCCAGGCTTGAATTTTCAAAGAACATTTTGGTTTTTGAACTTAGAATATGATTGTTGATATCTTGATATGGTAATATGGGCGAACGTGTTTTGGTCTGCTCTCCTATTTCTTCGGGAATTCCCAAATCAGATGTATTGAAATTATACCTTAACTCGGTTATAAATTTAGTGGATTGGTAACCTACACCAGTTTTTAAGTCATACTCTTTGAAACGGGAATTGGTTAATCTTTCATCATTTCCTGTTTTATAATCAATGTGTGAAGCATAACTCCCCCGTACTAGGAACTTTAATTTTTCTCCTGATGTTTTAAACCCTGCGTCTGCACTTAATCCTTGGGTATTTGTAAAATAATTTAAATTCAAATCACCTTCAGTGTCATTGGCTACAGCAAATTTTTCTGGGTTGAAATAAAGTACACCGCCCATGGCATCTGAACCATAGAGTAGGGACGCAGGACCTTTTATTACTTCAACACTTTCTAGCCCGGAACCGTTGATTCCCAATCCATGCTCATCACCAAATTGCTGATTTTCCATTCGAACACCTTGGGTATAGACCAAAACTCTATTGGCACTTAATCCTCGGATAACCGGCTTGCCAATGCCAACACCGGTTGAAACGCTTTCAACGCCTGCAATTTTTGTAATACCGTCAGAAAGGGTAATAGCTCCCAATGTTTTGAGCTCTTTCATATTGGTGCGTTCCACTTTCATAACATTTTCGCTCTGCAACTTATGAAAAGGTGTCGATACAATGACCTCCTCCATTTCAATCGCACTTGGGGTCAATGTAACATCAAGCGTATTTGCCCCAATATTTATATTTATGGTCTTTGAAAAAGTTTCGAAACCGATGGATGAAAAAACAATTATAGAACTTCCGCTAGGTATATCCATCAGTTCGTATTTACCCATTTCATTCGTTGCGGCACCCTTTTCCATTTCTGGAAAATATACGGTAACCTGTTCAAGAGTAGCCCCAGTTTCTGCATTCTTAACAGTCCCTGAAATTATATTTTGTGCAAGGCCTATGTGCAAAGGCATTACAATAATTATATATAGTATTAAACGCTTCATAATATTTGATTCAAAATTTTAAAATAATTAAATCGAATAATCTATGAAGCTGATGGAGGGCCCCTAAGGGCAAAATGCAGTTTTTGGTATTTGCTTAAAAAAGTATATTGGGAAGCAATTTTATTTGAAATTTGGGCTATCAAAGGCCTTGGCACTTCAACTAACGTAGAATGAAATTGCGGTGACAAGTTGAACGCCTGAAAGTCACAATCCAGTTCAACTTCATGAATGTGCAATTGGCCAATGGCTTTACATTCCAAATGTTCGTGTTCAATGATCGCATGCGCCATTTTGACTATTGATGGAAGACTCAAGAAAGCTACCAATAGTAGGCAAAATGTGAGTATGAAATTTTTATTGCGAAACAATTTCATACTATAAAGTTAGTCATTAATTCAATTTAGTTACTGTTAAGAAAAGTGTAATTTAATTGAGTAGAAAACCTAACCCTAATCGTCGTAGCATTTTCTTTTCAAAATTCCAGAAAAACTTGAATTGGCCGAAAAGCCATCCAAATGCAACTAATAAAACCTGATAAATTGGAAAGATAAGAAGAATACGAATTATCCAATAAAACCATGCATTGGTAGTTTCCTTGTCAAGACCAATCAATTCAGTTACAGGGCCAGCTACTTTTGTCGCTGCGGAGCCTGTGACCGCAAATACGACAAAAATCACAATTATCTGAAAATTGGACTCGATACCCCAGCGCTGTTTTAATTTTTCCATATAAGCATATTATAATCGGCAAATATACTTTTTAAATCCGAGGGATGAAAGGTCCTAAACGTTGCTTGTACTTGCGTTGAAAATATATTAAATAATTATAGAGTATATAATTTACTTCATAGCCATAATCAATATTTAGGGAATAGTCTATTTGTGATTCGTATAAATTGGGGTCATAAAGCTGTGGTTCCAATATACGTTGGTTCCATTCAATTACATAAATATTGTTCCAGCTTTCCAGGAACGACTGTGTGTAATAACCTTCGGGATTGGCTATACTTTGTAACCAAAAATTGAAACCAAGCTCAATTATTCTTATTTCATATTCGGTTTTGTAACTAGCAATTTAAATGGTATCTCCCAGTTGTTTTTTAAAGGCTATTTTTTCCTCGGCGGAGATAGTCACTTGCTCTTTGGCATTACCGCAACTACTTATAATTAAAGCAATTGCGACCAATAGTCCACAAGTTTATAAAATTAGAGTTTTCATTTCTAGAACTTTTTTATTATATGTACCGAGTAACCAGTTCCTTTTCAATTCAATTACTTATTTAGGTTACATTTAAGGATACGAATAAAGCCACCCTGACGATTCTATCAGGGCGGCTTTTTTATTTAAATGATAGATTTAAGCTTATTTCCCGAAAAGACCTCCGAGTAATCCGCCAATACCACTCTTCTTTTTACCACCTCCCATTACCATTCCGGCAACATCGTCAAGAATACTACCATCGCCATCGGCGTCTAACAAAGTGGTAATCAAGCTTTGGTTTTGTTGTGGTTGGCCACCAAGCATGCCGCCCAACAAACTGTTCAATCCATTAGCATCGCTAACATTACTTTGGGCTTTTTGTTTTCCTAAGAACCCCATTACTATAGGAGCGGCTATTTTAAGAATGTTGGCAATAGAACCTGCATCCATTCCTGATTTTTGACTTAAAGCATTTTCGACTTGAGGTTGTTTTCCGCCAAAAACGTGGCCAAGAATACCTGCGCCATCATTCATTACAGAATCATCCACACCACCACCGAATAATCCTCCAAGATTATCCAATATACTTCCGTCGTGTTTAGAAGAAAGGGCACTCATTAATCCTTCTGCACCTTGAGACGAGGATACATTTTTTTTCATGGCGCCTAGAAGTAATGGCATTGCCATACTCAGTACATCAGCGGTTTTGTTTTCAGGTTGACCAGTTTGGCCAGCTACTCCGCTAATAAGTTGTTTGCCCATTGGGCTGTTCAGTAAATCTAATAATCCAGACATGTTAAAGTTAATTTAATGTTCAGTTTCGTAATTTACAAAAAGTGTTCCAGTATTCTAGATATGTGGAATATAATATTATTTCAAAAGAGAAATAATCTGAGAAGCCAATTCACTTCCAATCCTATCCTGTGCTTCCCCCGTTGCTGCACCTATGTGCGGAGTAAGGGAAATATTAGGGTGCATAAGTATTTTTATTTCAGGATTAGGTTCAGATTCAAAAACGTCTAAACCAGCGAAGGATACCTTGCCTTTTTCCAATGCACCAACTAACGCTACTTCATCAATTACTCCGCCCCGTGCAGCATTAACAATACCGACGCCATCTTTCATGACGTTAAATTCATTTATGCCGATTACGTATTCTTTTTGTGCAGGTACATGAAGCGAGATGAAATCAGCATTTGGTAAAAGTTCGACTTTGGAGACACTATTAAAATGAAAAGAGACTGATTGGCCGTCATAAAAGCTAACCTCAATAGATGCCTTGTCGATAAAGGGGTCTGTATAAATTACTTTCATACCTATACCCAAAGCTATTTTAGCTGTCGCCTGACCGATTCTGCCAAAACCAATAACACCTAAGGTCTTTCCCCTAAGCTCTGAACCACCTGCGTATGCTTTTTTGAGTTGTTTGAATTTACTATCACCCTCTAAAGGCATATTTCTATTGGCATCATATAAAAAACGAACACCACCGAATAAATGCGCGAAAACCAGTTCTGCTACAGATTCCGAAGAAGCGGCTGGTGTATTGATTACATGCAATCCTTTTTCCTTTGCATATGCCACATCAATATTATCCATACCAACGCCGCCACGACCAATAAGTTTTAGTGATGGACAATTGTCGATGATGTCTTTACGTACTTGAGTTGCACTACGAACCAATAATCCTATAACTTTGTTCTCATTGATGTAGTTTACTAATTGTTCCTGGGCTACTGTTGTCGTAATGACTTCAAAGTCTGCTGCCTCGAGATCATTTATCCCTCTATTTGATATGCCGTCGTTTGCTAATATTTTCATTTTCAAATTTTAAGTTTTGAATTTTAAGTTTTAAGTATTTGAATTGAGTTGGCTTGTTTTGACAATTTTAGTTAGGATTTTAATTATCTGTTCAATTTCCTCAAGATAAAAATCTATATTTTCATTTAATAATTCACTTTCTTTGAGAAGTCTCAACCAAAATCTGGTTTCACGAGATTCTTTGGAAGCAATAGCCATTTTTGCTATAAAATCCTTTTTTGATTGTCCGGCACCAGCTTCAGTAACATTGGTTCCAATACTTGTGGCTGAACGCAAAAGCTGATCTGCGAACACATACTCAATCTTGTTTTCGGAGTACTTTGACAAGTACAATAATCTTTAGCGCAAATTGAAAACTCCGTTCTTCTATCAATTTCTAATATTTAACACTTACCACTCAAAATTCACCCCTTACGTTCCATTTCACTCATTATATCCACTAAAACACCAACGCTTTCAAGGGATAGGGCATTGTACATAGATGCTCTATAACCCCCAACAGAGCGATGTCCGTTTAGTCCGTTGATTCCGGTTTCTTTCCACATGACGTCAAAAGTCTCCTTCAATCTATCATCTGTTATGTTGAAAGTTGCATTCATGTTTGAACGATCTTCTTTCTTTGCAAACCCATCAAAAACTGGATTCAAATCTACTTCTGAGTACAATAGCTGGGCTTTTTTATTATTTATTTCTTCAATAGCAGATATTCCACCTAAGTTTTTGAGCCATTCCAAAGTTAACATAGAAGTATATATTGCAAAAACAGAAGGTGTATTGAACATACTATCCTTGCTGAGATGTACTTTATAGTCTAACATTGAAGGAATCTTTCTAGATACCTTACCAAGTATATCTTCTTTTACGATAACGAGAGTAGTCCCAGCAGGTCCCATATTCTTTTGGGCCCCAGCATAAATTAAATCGAATTGGGTAAAATCCAATTGTCTGGAGAATATATCTGAACTCATATCACAGACCAAGGCGCTATCTACCTTTGGAATTTTTTTCAACTGGGTTCCAAAAATGGTATTGTTAGACGTTAGGTGCAAATAATCCAGTCCTTTGGGAACACTATATCCTTTAGGAATATAATTGAAATTTTCATCTTTAGATGAACCTACTTCAATGACCTCACCAAAAAGACGGGCCTCTTTTATGGCTTTATCGCTCCAGGTTCCCGTATTTAAATATCCAGCCTTGGTTTCCAACAAATTATAGGCAACCATTAGGAATTCAAGACTTGCACCACCTTGTAAAAACAAGGCCTTATAACCTTTTCCGTCAAGGCCAAGAAGCTCTAAGGCAAGAGCTCGGGCTTTCTCCATTACCTCAACAAAATCTTTGCCTCTATGTGAAACTTCAATAAGCGAAAGGCCAGAGCCATTAAAATCCATTATTGCCTCTGAGGCTTTTAACAATACTTCCTGTGGTAAAACACAAGGACCCGCACTAAAATTATGTTTCTTCATTTTTTATTGAAATTTAGACCGCAAAGGTCATGAATTATAAGGGAAAAATTGGTATGATTTCATTAATTGTTACACTATGTTTTTAACAGGAATTCAACAGTGTCAACACCATCTGCATAATCGGTTAAACTTGGTTTTTGTGTTTGACCGAATTTAATTTCATCTTCAAGAAAACCATTTGCGACTACACATTGTATTTTCTCAATATCTGTTATAAGGCGCTGTTTTAATTCATTTAAAGAACTGTACTCCTCATAAAATAAAGTTGCGATTGGTGAAGCGTAACTTTCATCATTTTTGAGCATTAAGAAACCGTTTTCCAGAATTTTAAACTCGCTCATTAAGTAAACAGCCTTGTTGTAATCGTAATTGTTGGCATATTTTGCCTGATTTATTATGGGATTATAATCGAATATGGCCTCAAAGAAATTATCAAATCTATATCCTTTGGGCACAAAGAGCTTTGAAACACTTCTACAGCCCAGACCATAGTATCTAAAAACATCCTCGCCCAATGCCATAAACTGTTCTTTAGATTCTTTACCGGTAATTATGGCAATAGAATTCCGGTTTTTGCGAATTACATTGGGCTTATGACCAAAATAATGTTCAAAATAACGGGAGGTATTGTCACTACCTGTGGCAATTACAGCATCAAACTTTTTCAACGTACTTTCAGTAAATTCAATTTCATCCTTGAGGGATGGCATTTCTTCAAGTAGATAATTTGATATAAAAGGAAGTAAAATGGCGTCGTTTGATGATAGTTTAATGACCGCTTTATTACCTGAAAGGATAACGGATACAAAATCATGGAACCCGACCAGGGGAATGTTCCCAGCCATAATCAATGCCACGGTTTTATGCCGGTTCTTGGCTATATCATAGTTAGATAACCATTGCTCCAGATTTGCCTTGGTCAATAAGTCTCCCCAACTTTTTAGGGCATAAACTATATTTTCTTTGGTAAACCAACCATTTTTATGGCCGGCAAGTATTATGGCATCATTTAATTTTGTATGCCATGTTTGTTTTGATGTGTCAAAGTGGTCTTTATTATTGATTTCGCAATACTCTTTAAAGAATCCTCCGAGTTTTATAAAAGCCTTTACTCTTTCTTTATGTTCCATCATAATATTTGTGCAGAAATCCAATTGGGTTTACCTTTGGGCAAAAATAAGCATGCTGAAGTTAATTCAGTTTAAAAGAAAAAGAAAATTATGGCAATTATAATAACAGATGAATGTATAAATTGTGGCGCTTGTGAGCCTGAGTGCCCTAATACTGCAATTTATGAAGGCGCAGATGAGTGGCGATATAGAGATGGTACCTCTTTGAAAGGTGATGTAGTTTTACCGAATGGTAAAGCGGTTAATGCTGGTGATGTACAAGAACCCGTAAGTGATGAACTTTATTATATAGTAGCGGATAAATGTACAGAGTGTAAAGGTTTTCATGATGAACCACAATGTGCAGCAGTATGCCCAGTAGATTGCTGTGTGCCTGATGAAGATCATGTTGAAACCGAAGAAGAACTTTTAGGAAAACAAAAGTTCATGCATCCTGAGGACTAGAAATATTTAGGCTTTTTTTCTATGATCTTTGCTGTTATTTCTTTTAGGAATTTAGCGCAAACCATGGCTGTGACGCCATTGATATCCCTTTTGGGATTATATTCCACAATATCAGCGCCAATAATAGGAACTTCTATTTTTTGTATAATTTGAAGTACTTCCCTAGTGCTAAGACCACCAGGTTCGTGGTGGGATACACCAGGGGCAAAAGCAGGGTCTAATGCATCTATATCAAGGGAGAGATAAATTGGTTCATTGAAATCAGGTATTGAATCAAAATCTTTCATCGCCAGGATTTCAACTTCAAATTTATCCGCCTGTTCTTTTTGATGGGTTGACAAAGTTCTAATGCCGATCTGTACCAAACGGTTTGCCAATTCTTCTTCCATAATCCGGGCAAAAGGGCAGGCGTGGGAATATTTATCTCCCTCAAATTCATAATAAAGATCACTATGCGCATCAATATGTAGAATATTCACAGGCCCATACTGGTCGGTGACCGCTTTAAGAATTGGGTAAGTGATAGAGTGATCTCCGCCTAAAGTAATCAATGGTTGTTTTGGACCAAGATTTCTGACCGTAATTTTTTCAATATCAAAATAATCATCAATTGTAAAATCACCCAAGTCATTAAATACATTTGGCCGAAGTTCTATTCCTGATTCTGAAAAGTAATTTGCAGAATCACTTTTGTAGGCATTTCTGATTAATGGAGGAGCTAAAGCTGGACCCCTCATATAAGATGATTTAGCATCAAATAATATCCCTTGTAGTCCAATTTTACCGTTTCTCATAGCTCCTTTATTATCATGGTTTAATGATATTTAAAGGTAATAAGATATTTGTTTTCTTAACTATGATAAATATACATTGGTAAGACCTATATTTGCAGCGTTTTTAAATAATTTAGCATGAAAGCTGGTATCGTAGGGCTCCCCAATGTAGGTAAGTCAACACTGTTTAATTGTTTGTCAAATGCAAAGGCACAAAGTGCAAACTTTCCGTTTTGTACTATCGAACCCAATATCGGAGTGGTGAATGTTCCTGATGCCAGATTGGAAAAGTTAGAGGCACTTGTAAATCCAGAGAGAGTATTGCCAGCCACCGTTGACATTGTTGACATTGCAGGTTTGGTAAAAGGGGCAAGTAAAGGTGAAGGTCTTGGTAACCAATTTTTGGGGAATATCCGGGAAACGGATGCTATTCTACACGTGCTTCGATGCTTTGACAATGAAAATATTGTTCATGTGGATGGTTCGGTAGACCCTATTAGGGATAAAGAAACCATTGATATGGAACTGCAGTTGAAAGACTTGGAAACTGTAGATAAGAAGCTTGATAAGGTTAAAAGAGCTGCGAAGACGGGGAATAAGGAAGCCCAAAAAGAGGAAGTAGCCTTGTTGAAAATAAAAGGTGGGCTTGAAGCAGGAATTTCTGTCAGGGCCATTGAGCTTTCCAATGATGAGAAAAGGGATTATGTGAGGCCATTGCAGTTCATTACTGACAAACCAGTGATGTATGTTTGTAATGTTGATGAAGAAGCAGCTGTTTCTGGTAACGCTTATGTTGATAAAGTAAAAGCAGCTGTGTCCAATGAAAATGCAGAGATAGTAGTTCTTGCCGTAGGAACAGAGGCTGATATCACCGAATTGGAAACTTATGAAGAGCGTCAAATGTTCTTGGAAGATCTAGGTTTATCTGAACCTGGTTCTGTAAAATTGATTCGTGGGGCATATAAATTACTTGATTTAGAAACTTATTTTACCGCTGGGGTCAAAGAAGTCCGTGCCTGGACAATTCCAGTAGGTGCAACCGCACCACAAGCTGCCGGGGTAATTCATACCGATTTTGAGAAAGGGTTTATCCGTGCTGAGGTTATTGCTTATAATGATTATGTAACCTATGGTAGTGAGGCCAAAGTGAAAGAAGCCGGTAAAATGCGGGTAGAGGGCAAGGAGTATGTTGTTCAGGATGGTGACGTAATGCATTTTAGATTCAACGTCTAATTTAAAGACTTAAAGCTAATCGGATTTGAGGTTTTATTGATACTACTAAAATCACCGAATTTCAAGAATTCGGCAAGTCAGATTTAAAACTTATTCCGCCTGGCAGTCTATACTATCAACAAATTTGGTAATTTTGTTGTTAATTACTTTCCAAGCCAAGTGCTTTGACTTTTGCTTTGAAATTTTATATTAGCAGGGTTAAACCCTGACGCATTATGGCACAGTCCCAATATACAGAAGATAATATTCGATCCCTCGATTGGAAAGAGCATATTCGTTTACGTCCTGGAATGTATATTGGTAAATTGGGCGATGGTTCATCCGCCGATGATGGCATTTATATCCTATTAAAAGAAACGCTTGACAACTGTATCGATGAGTTTGTGATGGGTGCAGGTAAAACCATTGAGATTACCATAAAAGACAATATAGTTCGCGTTAGGGATTATGGTCGGGGCATTCCTCTTGGAAAGGTGGTCGATGTGGTTTCTAAAATGAACACTGGTGGAAAGTACGACAGCCGCGCGTTTAAAAAATCTGTAGGATTGAATGGGGTAGGTACAAAGGCGGTTAATGCCTTGTCCAGCTTTTTTGAGGTGCAATCCTCAAGAGATAATCAAATAAAGACAGCCGAGTTCAACCAAGGTAATTTAGTTTCTGAGGAAGGGCCTGTAGAAACTTCAAAACGCAAGGGTACAAGAGTTTCTTTTACCCCTGATGAGGCCATTTTCAAAAAATATAAATATAGAAATGAGTATGTAGAACGCATGCTCAAGAACTATGTGTATTTAAATCCTGGTTTGACAATAGTTTTCAATGGGGAAAAGTTCCACTCAGAAAACGGATTGAAAGATTTACTTGAGGACAATAATAATGCTCAGGATCTTTTATACCCCATCATACACTTGAGAGGGGATGACATAGAAGTTGCGATTACACATAGCAAGACCCAGTATAGTGAGGAATACCATTCTTTCGTCAATGGACAACATACTACCCAGGGTGGTACACACCAGGCGGCATTTCGTGAAGCGTTGGTAAGGACGATTCGTGATTTCTACGGAAAGAATTACGAAGCAAGTGATATTCGTAAGTCTATTATTTCTGCGATTGCAATTAAGGTAATGGAGCCTGTCTTTGAAAGTCAGACCAAGACCAAATTGGGATCAACCGATATGGGAGGTGATTTCCCTACAGTACGTACATACATCAACGATTTTGTAGGCAAGTATTTGGACAATTACTTACATAAGAACCCAGAAACGGCTGAGAAGTTACAGCGCAAGATCATGATGGCCGAAAAGGAGCGAAAAGAGCTTTCAGGTATTCGTAAATTGGCTAGGGATCGTGCTAAAAAGGCAAGTTTACACAATAAAAAACTGCGCGATTGCCGTGTACATTTAGGGGATATGAAAAACGAACGCCGATTGGAAAGTACCCTTTTTATTACTGAGGGCGACTCGGCTTCAGGATCAATTACTAAATCCCGGGATGTAAATACCCAAGCGGTATTCAGTTTAAGGGGAAAGCCTTTAAATTCATATGGAATGTCTAAAAAGATTGTATATGAGAATGAGGAATTCAATCTTTTGCAAGCCGCATTGAACATTGAGGAATCAATGGAAGATCTTCGTTACAATAATATTGTAATTGCAACTGACGCTGATGTAGATGGTATGCACATACGATTGTTATTAATTACCTTTTTTCTACAATTTTTCCCTGAATTGATAAAGGAGAACCATCTATATATTCTGCAAACACCTTTATTCAGGGTTCGCAATAAAAAGGAAACATTTTATTGCTATAGCGATGAAGAGCGTAGAAATGCAATTCAAAAATTAACGGGCAAACCAGAAATAACACGATTTAAAGGTTTAGGTGAAATTTCACCTGATGAATTCCAACACTTTATCGGAGAGGATATTCGATTGGAACCAGTAATGCTCGATAAGGCCATGTCAATTGAAAACCTACTAAAATTCTATATGGGTAAAAACACCCCCGATCGTCAAGAATTCATTATCAATAACCTTAAAGTGGAAATTGACCTTGTAGAAGAAAACCAATTATAAATCAAGATAATACGATTCTTTCTTTATGGAAGAGAATGAAGAACTGAACGAAGCGCAAAACGAAGATCAACCTATTGAAGATGGTGCAGTAATAGATGATTCCCAAGATGCCCTGACCAAGGTTACGGGAATGTATAAGGATTGGTTCTTGGATTATGCCTCGTATGTGATATTAGAGCGTGCGGTTCCTGCCATTGAAGATGGTTTTAAACCTGTACAGCGCAGGATATTACATTCACTTAAAGAGTTGGATGATGGTCGCTACAATAAAGTAGCTAACGTTGTTGGTCAT
>Ga0316209_1002406_pt1 | contig 15174 bp, 11 predicted proteins | sample 6monopyrite_MG_FD_204945 | JGI IMG/M metagenome (GOLD analysis project Ga0316209, IMG submission 204945) | Microbial mat bacterial communities from mineral coupon in-situ incubated in ocean water Damariscotta River, Maine, United States -... | ecosystem: Environmental > Aquatic > Marine >...
GGAAAATCCAGACCAAACGCTTCACGTAACGGCAGTTTATCTTTACCTATATGCGCCAATAGCCACATTTCAGCTATAAGAACACCTATGCAACCCATGAACACGACCCAGCCTTCAAAGTCATGCAAGAAACCATCAGCCATTTCTGGCCCCCAATATTCTACTGTCACACCAATTACGCCTATCCTAAAGCTATTCAAAAATATAGTAATGGGAATTGAAGACAAGAATATTATGGCTTTTTTCCAGAAAGCTCCTGTAAAGAAATAAGCAGAAATAAAGGCAAGAGTCATTAAAGGAAATAAATAATTCAGACCGCTACAAGCTTCAACCACCTGTAACTTATACACACCTAAATCAATCACATTACCTTCAAGAAACACACTGATATCAAACAGACGAATAACTGCTACACCAATTTCAGATGAAATAAGCTGTAACTGTGAAGATAAATTATTAAAGATAAAATTGGGTAGAGGAATCATGAAGAACAACATGATTAGTGGAACTAATATAATTTTAAAGCCTGGTCGCCCCATGAGTGAAAGCGCTACACCAAACACAGCGACAACAAAGCCGTATTGAATAATGGTATAAAGAGAGCTTAACTCTCCAGCAAAGTATAAAAACAAACCGAAGAGTGTTAAGGCTACACCTAACCATGAGCCACTAAATTTTATTTTTTCTAACTGGTCACTTTTTTGCCAAATCAAAAACAAAGCTATAAACGGTATAACATAACCATGGCCATATTCCTCACGTGTAGACCACGTATACTCCATATACTGAAGTCCGTCAAAATATATGAAAACCAGAGCTAAAAATGATACCCCAAATACTCCCCAGTAAAAAACACTCTCTTTCCACGCCAACGACTTATTTAACACTTCATACCCCGTGCATTTCCTGTAAATTAGAATATTATAACTTAGTTAATATGCGTCCATATAATATTGATCAATATATCGGTAAACAATCTCAAATAAAACTATAAAATGCCACTATAACATTTTAAAAACAGGACAACTAATTTTATATCTTTGTTAGTAGATTCTCCCATCTATCAATAGCAATAGGCTTATCGTAGTTTTTCATGAACAACTCTCTAGAATGTTTCCCCATATAATCCACAGCATCATAATTTTGGCTTAATTCTATCAAATAACTTACTAACCCTTTTACATTAGATAACTCAAGTGAAATACCACAATTGCTATCAGTGAGTTTTCTCGCTATTTCACCATCCTTACTTCCTAAGAAAATGACAGGACGACCTGCTGCAGCTATTCCATAAAACTTACTCGGAACAATTAAGCCTTCCAATGTGGGATAAAGCGAAATAAGATGAATATCAGGCACGCATAAACTATGCATTAACTGACTACGTTCCTGATAAGGTTTAAAGATAACATTATTTAAATGGCGACTTTTTACTTGCTCCTCTAACCAGGATTTCTTAGCTCCACCACCTATAAAAATGAATTTTATATTAGCGCTGTCATTTAACTCTTCTACAGCCCCTAAAATAGTATCAAATTCATGTGCTCGCCCCATATTTCCAGAATAACCAACAACAAACTCATTAGAGAGCTGCCAATCCTTCCTTAATGAATTATTAGCGCGAACTACTGGTTTAATTGCACTACCATCAGACCAATTATCAACGATTATAATATTATTATTTGATACACCTTGCGCCAACAGTCGCTCTTTCATAGTTTCACCAATCACAACATTCATTTTCGCTGTTTTGAGTGAAATATTTCTTAAATAAATTAATACATTTTCAAATATAGAAAGGCTCTTCATACCTAAGGCACTGGCTACTTCAGGAAAAAGATCCTGTATCCAGTTTACTAATTTAGCGCCTTTTACTTTACAAACAAAAGAAGCAACCAAAGAAATTAATGGCGGATCTGTTTTAGAAACCACAACATCGTTCTTACTGACAAGAAAAAGAAGAACGAATAATGCACTGATATAAAAGCTTAAATAATCAAAAGAGCGACCGATTAAATTAGATCGACCAAAACTTGTTGTCCATATACGCTTTATATGGACTCCATTTATTGTTTCATTAGCTGGTAATTGTGTAGAACCATCATACATAAGGCGACTACATACAACCCAAATATTATCCTTTTTATTCGCAAGCTCAAAAGCCAAATCCGTTAATATTTGACTTGTAGCCGATTCATCAGGATAAAAGTATCTATTTATAAATACAATTTTCAAAACTTACCTCAATATAAAAATTTTAAATTTGAAAACCTTTATTTCTTCTTTTCAACTCACTAACCTTAATATCAATCATGTATTCATAGATACTTCGTAACACACTGAATTTAAAACCTGCTCGACCATCCAAAAAACCCAGTTTAATAAAATACAAACTAATAAACATAATCAAAGGCCTCCCTGGCATTTTATACACCAACGATTTAACGGTCTTTCTGCGTACAGTTGGATCCTTATTTAGTAAACCAAGAACACTCACTTTAGAAGAAACTGCATTTAGCTTTTCATGTGCTTCCATAGTAGAGTACCTATTGTGCTTGATAAACCATGCACTCAACCCATTATTAAATGGATAATGAATCAAATGCTCTTTCAAATATCCAATATCACCATCCGCATGATATTCCTCATTTATAGCTCTTTCCACACGAACACTGCCAATTTTCATTAATCGACCAAACCAGGTAGGGTATCCGCCACTGCGTTTAATCCATGTTCCAAAAAACATATCCTTACGCCTCATACGATATAAAGCAACAGGGTTTTCCTCACTAAGAACATTATTAATTTCACTTAACAATTCTGGCGTCATGCACTCATCTGCATCAAGCATTAATAACCATTTATGCTTATAGCTAATATCATTAATACCGTAATTTCTCTGTGAAGCATAATCATCAAACTTACGTTTATGCACTGTCGCACCATTTTTAATAGCTAACTCTTCAGTTGCATCATCACTATATGAATCTAGTATAACAACATCATCACACTGCTTAATCGAGTTAATACAATTTTCAATATTAGCCTCTTCATTAAGCGTTAATATTAATACCGAGAACATTGTTTTTTCACTAGTCACTAGTCACCACCATGTTTATGGCTTCATTAATCACATCATCAAGACTTTTAGTATTATTAATAATTTGAAAGCGCTCATAGCTTTCTGAATAATATAATTTATATCTGCGTTCAAAATTCTTATCTATTTTATGATCATCTCTCGCATTCAACACCGAGTCATAATCACGATATATAACAAAGCACTTTGCGTCTGCGGGGATTAACGCCAGAAAAATACGCGACACAAATGTATTAGTTAAATTAAGCCTTGTGTCTATTTCTAAATCTATCAGTATATCAAGCACCCACCTATCACAAACAATAACGGTATCGGTAAAAAAACGAGGTATGTACACAAGAAAAAATGTAGTTATTAATGTATCGATATAGGTAAGAAAAATAAATAAATATGATATTGTTTTCGATTTATAGAAATCATGATGACCTATCCTCACCCCGTCAACAGTATGATAACTTGTCAAGCCAATAAGCCTGCAAAAGACCAATAATAACTTAGTAAAATAATGATTATATCTTAGCCATATGTATCTGGTTTTGTGACCTTTTTTTTGTAACGCATCGGACACACCATCAATAATCGATGTTTTACCTGAACCATCTATTCCGCTATAGGACAAAATTATATTTGTTTTTTTCATGTTATTTTTATTTTAAATGAATTATGCAATTAAGAAACAGTCCTACCAGCCACATCAAACCATTTTTTTGACATCTCATTCCATGTTGGATGTTTATCATAAGTTGACCTGGCATTACTGCATTTCTGCAAATAAAAAGACTCATCCTCTATCAACTTGAGCAACTTATCTGAAAATTCAGCAATTTTAGACAAATTAACAGTCACGCCATACTGCTCAACATATTTACCCGAACCGCCACAGTTAGTTGTGATAACAGGCTTACCATATGAAGCCGCATCAATCAAAGCCAATGGTATTTCCGATGGCACAACCACAAAGGGCAAAGCTATTGCATAAGCGTTAGCAATAAAAGCCTCTAAAAGCGGCCGCTCTAGTGACTGCCAAACAACATATATTCGATCTTTGTTTTTAAGTCCCGAAATAAAAGCTTTCATTGAACTTTGATCAACACCAACATCAGACCTAAATAGACATACCAATCTGATTGAAGTACTAATATCTGCGACACGGTCAAAGGCTTCTAACAGCTCAAAGCCACCTCTTATCGGGGTAGGAGGCCCCATAAATATCAAATATTCTAAATCACCGAGCCACTGCTTAAACTCATCTGGAATATGATATTCATCATTATGAATCACATTTTCTTTACCCGGCAGCGCCACAGTAATTTTTTCCTCTGACCATCCATATAGCTTTACGCATTGCGCCGTCCAGTCCGTTAATGTAATAAGCTCTTTAAAACCGCAATGCCTAAATCGACTAAGCTGCCTTTTTTTAGGGCTTAACGCCTCAATAACATAAGGCAGTGAAGCCTTTAAACCTATACTTTTTACAGCATAAATTACATCTTTAACGGAATACATACCACCCGGAAAATAACCTATAAGAGGCTTGTTTGTATTCTTAAGTGCTTGCAGGCGATAACTTGCCTCACGCCAACTAACCGGCCAAAAAATTACATCTATTGCATGCTCTTTAATCAGAGCATTGATATCATCATACAAAAAGGCTTTATTCTTACGAATTTTTTTGACTAACAGGTTTTCTTTTTCTAACGTAAAGTCACCTAAAGAATTTTCAATAGAGACAACAATAGCATGATGCCCATTACTATTAAAAAATTCCGCAGCCTCGCACACATATCGCCAGGGCATTAAATGTGATTTTTCAGATATTAAATTATAACTTGCAATAAGAACTCTCATTTCTTATGAGCTTGCCTTATTATTTTCGAGACTTTCAAACAGCCAATTTGCGGTTTGTTTTATCATAAAATCGCTGGTGAACTCATTAACAAAACGACGTCTTGCATTCTTTGCCAATGTATCTCTTAATGCAGGATCCGCTAACAATCTAGCCAATGCTTCAGATAACGCAGTGGCATCTGCTGATGGCACGACTATCGCCTCTTCACCATCACGCACAGACTCTGTATTACCCCCAACATCAGTCGAGATAATCGTTTTTTCTGACCTCATGGCTTCTAATAAAGCAATAGAGTGATATTCAGCTAAAGATGGCAAAACAAAAATATCCAAAGCGGCCAAACAATTGATAACATCTGAACGATAACCCACAAACTGCGTTACATCTGTTAAGCCTTTACGCTCAACCATTGACTTCAAGCTATCTGTTATCGATCCAGAGCCAATAACAATGAACTTAACATTTGGAAATTTTGGACTTATTTTTTCGAATGCCTCTATTAAATACTCAATACCTTTAACAGGATCAAGTCGAGAGACCACACCAAATATTATTTCATCATCCTTAATATTCCACTCTTCTCTTAGAGCCTTACCTGCCTGATGATTTACACCCATCATTGGAATACCATTATGAATAACATCAACCTTATTTGGGTTAACACCATGCTGAATTAAATGCTTTTTAGAATAAGACGCAACCGATACAACTCTATTTACTCGCTTCTTGAACAACCAGATGGTTAAATGATTAAATATCTTTCCTGCCACTCTACGAATAGCTGAATTGCCATGGTACTCACCATGGTACGAAGCTAACCATAAAATCTTCTTTGTCGAAAACAGAGAAGCCCACCAATAAACAAGATGCCCATTAAACCCATGAGTAATTATTGCATCAGGTTTTTCCTGTTCTATATATGCCTTGAGTTTTTTAATCCAAGATAGATCAAGTCTTGAATTAATGATAATAGATTCTAAATCAAGGCTAGACATTGTCTTTGTATCTAGCCCCCAATTTTCACCATGTATACAAATAGAATTTATCTTTATATTGCGATATTGACCCACTTGTTCAAGCAATTCTGCATATTTAGCCACACCGCCTAGTGAAAACCCCCAATGAATGCTTAATATTTTATACTGTTTATTATCTTTCATAATTTCAACTTTGTTATATTACGTGCATGAGGCATAACATTAATTAGCACCTCCAAATACATATCACCTTAAACCACTTAAATCGAATATTATAATATTGTAATACTTTGTTTTCAGGCCCGAACTACTGTTTAAACACGTCAATATAGATATTTAATAAAAAATTTTAACTTACCAAAATTAATGACCTACCTACAAATACTTAAAACAACATCGCGATTACATTGCACTTAATGATTATTCGAAAATCTAATTTTGAATCTATATCCAACTCATCGCTTTCATTTTATTTAAAATAATTCAATAAGCTTACCTTAGTAATAGTCATAATAGCTACATTACAATAGCTAAAGTAAGTAATAATTTGTTTAAATTTCAATCTTGCTATCTACAATCAAAATTGTAAATGACAATATCAATCATAACAATTGCCTAATATATTAATTTTACAAAGATAAAATAGCCAACCTAAACGTACCGTAATACTCTTAACACCTAATATCTCTTAGTAGAATAGCCTGAATACTTTTAACTACTCCATTTAGCATGTGAATTACATCTCAAAAAAAGACAATTTTAGCAAAAGCATACAATTCATATTTAATATTTATCCAACCCTAGACCAAGCCTATCTAAAATAAATTGCTTAATAAAAGCTTCTAATAACATGCTTTTACTTAATCAACTTCAACACCAAATAAAAGACAATTCATTGGACAAAGCTATTATTAACACTACAGTCCGATAACATGTTATTTCGTGTTGCTACCACTCTATAAATAGATATATAATTATCGATTATTAACTCAAAAATATAAATAAAATTATGATCATATGTTTAGCAGGAATGCATAGATCAGGTACATCTCTAATGTCGAGCTACCTGCATGCTAATGGTATCTCCATGGGAGAAAACATGCTTGGTGCAGGTCAAGGCAATGAACTTGGCCATTATGAAGATGTTGAGTTTTTAGGCTTCCATAAAAATATTTTGAAAAGCAATAAATGTAATACTCTAACACCAAAGCAAAATTTAACTATTTCTGAAGAACAGGCCTTACTTGGGAATAAATTAATCCAGCATAAGAAAGAAAATAATGGAGACTGGGGCTGGAAAGAACCAAGAAGCACCCTATTTCTAGACTATTGGTATAATATTGTGCCTGATGCAAAGTTTATACTAATGTATCGCGACCCACATGAAGTTATAGACTCAATTTACAGAAGAATGAGATCTCTCTATTTTTACGGCAAACCATGGCTAGCACAGCAATCATGGCTTAGATACAATCAAGACGTTATAAAATTCTACGACAAGCATCCAGAACAAACATTTCTAGTAAGCATAAATGGGCTCAACTCAAATATTGACGCTTCAACAAAAAGACTATCTGCCGCCTTGAACAGACCTCTTACAGCTGATTACACCAAAATATACAAACCACAAAATCTTGGTAATAACCCAACTAAGCAAAAAGCTCGTTTTCCTACAGACATCTATAAACGAATATTAAATAGCTACTACTCTCAAGAATTAAAAAAAATGTATAATGATTTACAATTTCGTGCAATCATTAAATATGAGGGAAAATAATTAAATCTAGAAATTCATCACGAATTATGCATAGCGCTTACCCACTACACTAAAATACACCCTTCTTCAGAGCCGTCTAACGCAACCAAAACAATAAATAAATCATTATAGACTGCTAAAAAACACCTGCTTGTTAAATGGATAGTTTTTAAAATCGATGTAGTTCTTTATAACCTTCCTAATATCACCAGAGGCATCTTTAAACAACAAAGGAGCCTCCTTATCGTCCAACCTATCAAAGACATCAATATTGTAGAAATACAATTCAATAGGCACCATCGTAACAAATGCAATAAAACGCTCCCTAAATCCAAAAATATATGCTCGAAAGAGATTAATATATCCATCTTTTTTGCATAGAAGCACGTCAAGGTCAGAGTTTTCTGTAAACTCACCCCTTGTCAAACTCCCAAACATCACACAACCATCAATAGCCCTACTATTATGTACACGTTTATCCAAATTATTAAAATAACTCAAAATACGTTCTGGAGTATTCTTAGCCATTCTTCTGTTATCACCAATTGATAAAGCCCAAAAGTGGCCGTTAAAAGTCCACATATATGTATGTGCTAGAACCACCGCTAAAACAATTTCAACATATTGACCATAGCTAGGTAATATATATAGAAACAATGCGACCAATATTATTTCCAAGAATATTCTGAAAATTATTTCAGAATATTCCATGTACAAAACACCCTGAAACACCCAACTACGAAACAGTCGAAATGCCAGTGAATCCATTATTTTCTCTGGCAATAGAAACTTCATCGCAGCCTTGCCAGCATCAATATACTTGAAGTGCTTTACATTCAATTTTGCCATAATACGTTTGACCTCTTATTTTTTGTTGATAACAAAATAGTATTCATTACTATGCATCATCGAACAATCATTCAAATCAATACTTATCTTAAGGTTACGGTTACACCCTGCTCTTGCTTTATATTTTTCTTTTTCAAATTATCTGGTTGATTTTGATTGAAAGCAGGTATTGGATTCTTATTTAACACACAATAAACAAAAAGCGCAAGTAACAACATTCCCGCCCATGAATGATTAACCATTACCGATCCTGTAATGGATCTAAGCAGGATGACCAATAGAACTGCCATTACCTCTATATGCGCATTACTAGCAATATCGACACTATTTTTTAGATTCCGCCTAAAGTTTTTTGTTATATATACAGAAACCATTATTATAAAAATAAACCATGGGATAAAACCTAGAAGGCCACTATTTGCTAGAACTTGAAAATAGGAATTATGCATATGGGTTTTAATGCCATATTCAGCCCCCCCATAGCGGACACCAGCATCAAACCCGTGACCAATAAGCGGATTGTCAAAAAACATTTCCAACCCTATTCCCGTCCACGCATTAGCTCGTCCTTTTATACTTCTCAAACCAGACTCTTCTTGGCCTCGCTGTAGATATTCAGCGCCACTGCTCACAACACTCAATTCTGTTACATCCCCTACAGATGCAACAAATATAATTGAAAAGAATAAGAGTACGATTGGAATAACAGTATACTTTCGATAACCAGGTGCAAACCACAAAATAAAACCAGCCGCAAAAACAAATGACACTATGGCTGTTCTAGACTGCGCTAAAAATACCACAACTAAAGCCAAAGTCATTATCGCTAACCATAATGGTCTATTTTTCACCCTACCCTTAAATTTTAAAGAGCGGGTAAACGAAACTATTGCAAGCACGGCAGCTAAAAAACCAAGCTCATTCGCATTCAGAACAGGAAACGTCCCAAAAAGGATTACACCTATTGCTCCGCCTGAAGGCAACAACGCATCGTGAGGCCTTATAAAAATACCTATAAGCGAACCAATTAAGAATACTGCTAATATACCATACACTATATTTGCTAAATACAGCCGCATATCAGCCTTCCCATCCAATATTTTTATTGCTGAAGCAGCCAATAGCACATCAACTATTACAAGCGTCGCCTTGTATGCCGATAACATTGGCGTTGGAGAGAATATAGATGTGAGAATACCTGATAAACCATACAAAAACAGTAAAATTAGCGGCAAAGAAAATGCTTTATTATAAGCATAATATTTATTGCATAACAAAATCGATAACACCCCAGCTAGAAACATAGCAAGCAATTGATTTCTGCTGCTGCTATCAATTGCAGCAACATTTGTTACTTGGCCTACCTGCTGACTAAAAACAGCTATACCTACAAACATAACTGACCACGCAACAAAGAGTATTTTATTAACTCTAAAATACTCTTTTATTTTCCCAAAAATAACTTTAATGTAAGAAAAAATAAAAACGCCAACCATTGAAAGCGTAATAATAACCAACATCTTCACCATAACATTACACACTCATCCAAAGTTTTTACGCAAAAAAATTCTAACAATCGCTAACCGTTATTGACTATAAACCGAATTATTTAACTCCAATGCTTGAATAGCATCTGCAATTTTGCCCCTTATACTCTCATACTCATTGATAGGTATACCATTTTGAAGTTTTAAATTTCCACTAACAATATACTTTCTTCCTTTTTTTATTCTAGAATCCCATCTTCCTTGCGCCGCTACATCTGACACACCATGATAATCTATCTTGCTCAAATCCGATAAAATGCTACTCCATAAATAATGAGCTTTATATTTCAACTCTACATTATTAGTTTTTTTTGCTTTCAAAACCATATTTTCGAGTGTTTTAAGATATCTGAGATCCGAAATACCATGTGATAACCCAACATATGCAATTGAGTGCCCGCCTTTTACTCCATAATTAGAAGGATAGCGCAACATATGGTAACGAGGAAATTTATATACTTTACTCGCATTACCTTTAAACACAAATTCGACAGGGACCTGATAAGACCACTGCAACATACCTTTAGCTTTTGCATGAAATAGCCCAAAACCAAACATAAATCTCATTGGTTCAGGGTGCCATCCAGTATTGTCTAGGTTATAGAACCATATTTTTTTATGATCCTTCTCTAGCTGTTTAACATGATCAGTCCATTTCTCAAAATCATTCTGACGGTATCGAACAAATGGCCCTCCATGAAACGTCATAACATCTGTCCACTCATAAATGGTCTTACTCAGATGACCATATTTATAATTATTAATATCATTTATTTCCGTTGAAGTCCCTTTTATTCCTTTAATCAATAGCAAGGTTTCTTTAGCCATACCCAATCTTCCATCATTATTAAATGGCTCATCAATAGGTTGATAAATTATATTTGGCCAATTATTTTCTAACGCATATGATTGTATTTGATAAATCACTTGACGATAACAATCAGAAAAACTGAAGCCTTCTGACTTTTCTAGAAATTTACATCTATTATATACATCACCTTTATCTTTACCTGCCATGAGCCAGAGAATTGATGTATTTTGAAAGCCAACATCTACCGCTGCAGTCATAGCCGTTTCCAGCCCCCCCTCACCTGACCAATTTATCGACACTTTAGAATCTTTGTACTCAATATTCTCGCCTAAGTCACCGATTATCGCTATGGATGTCAAACCTTGATTCTTCATATCAGTGTATATTTCTTTATAAAATGAATAGTCACGTCTTATATGAAGATAAGAATAAACGGCAAGAAAATAATTCGGAATCTCATCTAGTTTTATAGGTAAAACATCGATTGTTATTTTTTGAAAATACTTCAATCCGTTTTCAGGAGTTACATAGACGCCACCTTCATACACACAAGGCTTTACATTCTTTTCTATAGAAAACTCGAGCCAAATCTGTTGCGTATAATCTGGCTTAATATCAATTTCAGAAACTTCATGAAGAAATAGTGGGACATTCATAGATACATAATGGTCTTTACCCCAGTACTTCTGACCTTCGCGCACACCATATTCAATCGCAGATACATTAATAAATTCAGGTGAAAGCACATTATTCCCACATCTAAATTCCTGGATGTCTAAACTTGCTTTCTCCTCTGAGGCAATGCCTCGCAAGCCAAAGGCAATACTTCTTTTTTCACCTTGCGCTAGAAATGTTCGCAAGGGAATCATAATTTCATCTTGCTCTGGAATTGTTCCAGGAAACGTAACGTTCAAACTATTTATGGGAAAGGTAACAAAACCGTATTTTTCAAAATCATTTGAAATAATTAGTTTGTTACGCGATTTATATACTTGAACAGGTGCATCAGACAAACACTGGCCTGAAAAAAAGACGCTAAACACCAGAAAAAAAGGGAGTAATTTCATAAAATAAAGCTAAGTAGAATGATTTTCAACTGTTATGTCGACCTTGCAAATACTACAGGTATAATTAAACACCATTCACACAAGCCTCTTCCTTAAATAACTCCATAAACCACCTTTATATCTTCTCTTTATGATTATCCATGCCTGCACTGCAAAAACAGGTAACGTCAAAACAGACCTGAACAGTGAAATAAAACTAGTCAATGCAGCCTTATTTGACTGATAACCATACTGCCGGATACCTTTTCTACAAACATATTCACAAACATCTATTTCCCACGAATCCAAATCCTTATTCTTATTCTTATCAAATGAAGAATTAGAACCCCCTGGCAGGTTTATATCATGTGAAACTTGCTCACCCAAAAATTCAAAAAGTTCATTCATAACCTGCGCTGTATTATTAACCACATCTTCATAACGGACCTCAATACAAGTATCGCCACCAATTCTTGATTTTGATCTGGAAAACGCGTCGACAGATGATTTCCAGAGCCGCGACGTAACATATGGATGATAAAGTTTTTTAGCACTTTTAGGGTTTTTGGCTCCATGCACGGACCAAGAAAATTTATATGATTTTAAAAATGACCTGGGATCTCTAATCACATGTATAAAACGGGCATCTGGAAAATCAGCTGCAATTTCATCCATATGAAAGACATGATTAGGCGTTTTCTCCCCCCATCGAGTAGCACCTTTGATTTCTGCTGCAGAACTCATAAATGCATCAAAAACCATTGACAGCGTGATGTCTCCACTCATAGCATCAAGCTTTTTATTAAATTCAAAAACTATAAATTCACGTTCATTTTCTTGAATAACACATCCAAAATCTTTAGAGACTTCTTTTGAAACAGTAAATTCAATTCTATTTATTAGGTACTCAGATGCCGATTTAATTTGTGCAGGCGTTATACTTTTATTTCTGCCCAGCCCTGCTGCATAATCATAAAACACCGTCTCATTATAAACGAATAAATCAGAATGCTGACTCAATAACTGTGCAACTAACGTTGTTCCCGAGCGCGGAGAACCAACAACAAAGACTGGACCATTTTTATTCATTAACACACCTTACAATCAATATTAACTATTTTAATCAAAATTAATTCACTGCTGTTTTTGTTGGCATACAGCGTTTAAATGCCAACCAACACATAAAAAAACTTATCAGAAGAGCCACAACCAACATTGCGTAACTTGCACCTATCATCCCAAAAGCATTAATAAAATAAAATAATAGTACAAGCCCAGAAATAAACTTTACTGTGGCAATCCATATCAAATCACCGGGCTTCGGGCCATGCTGAATCAAAGCACGAAACGGAACACTGGCCGATGTAACCATAGCTACCAGTACCATAATAACTGTGACAGAAGATGCTTTGATATACTGCTCGCCAAAAAGGTAAACAATAGCCTCCTTATGATAGACAAGCACAACAACTGCCATTACAAACTGAATTAATAAATAAAATGATGCCATATAGATATACTTCCACCACTTATCAACACTCGTCATAGCTGAAGCAGCATTAGGTATTAATATAATAAGTGAGGCCGATGAAAGAATTGCAACAACGAGTCCCATACGAACAGCTACCGAATAATAACCGACGCTTTCAATATCCAACATGGCACCGATAAAAAAAACATCAAAACGGCTTGATATGACCGTTAATGCAGAGCTCATCATAATAACGATGGCCACTTTATAAAATTCTGAAATCTTTTTATATGATTCAGCCCATTGAATTTTATTTTCGACCGTTAGTTTATAGATCGCCATAACAGATAAAGATATCGACACCCATATATAGATAGACACCATATCAGAAACATCAACGCCATTGAAAAATATTAATGCAATGACCACGCTAATCAGCACCAGTGCATTTAAAGTTGCCCTTAATACAGAAACAATTATAAATATTTTATCTTTTTGATATTTTGCAGCCAGCGTTAAAAAAACACTGTATATAACACCTGCACCTACTCCCCAGACCATGACATCGGTTATATGCCCAACATCATCAACAAACCCTTTAACTAATGTCGAAGCCATAACAACAAACAAGGTTAGCACACTAGCATATATCAGCTTTGCATAGACAGCAGTTCCTAAATATACATACTCGTCTGACTTACATTTAGAGTGTTTATTAGCAAATCTAATAAAGGTATTATCAATTGAATTTGATACATCTGCAGCTATCAAAAAGAATGTTATGAACAGGGTAAACTCACCAAAGTCTTCGACACCTGTATTCCTGGCAACCAGAACAGATGTAATCAACATCATTAAACGAGAAGCAACCAGTCCTGTAGAGACGCTAGTTAACCGAAAAAATGCTGAATGAATTGCTTTTTTATATTTGCAATAGTTATTTAATAAACTCATCATATACAACAGTATTGAATTCTACCTTCAAACAAAGCAATCACACACTATAGTTCTGTGTATTAATAATACATTGAGAACAACATACCTACATCTATTTAAATCACTCACAATATTTAATTGCATTAAGTAGATCATTATCTATACTTTAATAAGCATAGTTAGATCCCTCTAAAATTCTGTTCATTATCAAGATACCAAGCATAAGTATCCTTAATACCCTGTTCAAGTTCAATACTGCTTTTCCAGCCCAAAGCATTCAGTTTACTTACATTTAAAAGCTTTCTCGGTGTCCCGTCTGGTTTTGTTTCATCAAAAGATAATTCACTACTATACCCTGTAACTTTTTTCACCAGTTCGGCTAATTCTCTAATAGACACATCATGACCAACGCCAACATTAATGAAATCGAAGCCATCATATTGATTCATTAGGTATACAGATGCATCAGCCATATCATCAACATGCAAAAATTCTCGTTTTGGTGTACCTGTTCCCCAGACCGCTACTTCTGATAAGTTATTAATTTTTGCTTCATGAAACTTTCTAATTAAGGCAGGTAACACATGAGAGTTTGCTAGATTGAAATTATCACCAGGGCCATATAAATTTGTTGGCATAATAGATATTGCATTAAAGCCATATTGCTTTTTATAGGCCTGGCACATTTTAATTCCCGCAATTTTAGCAATTGCATACCATTCATTTGTTGGCTCAAGCTCACCTGTGAGTAGATGCTCTTCTTTCATTGGCTGTGGCGCAAACTTTGGATAAATGCATGATGAACCTAGAAACAATAACTTCTTAGTATTGT
>Ga0316209_1002407_pt1 | contig 15147 bp, 18 predicted proteins | sample 6monopyrite_MG_FD_204945 | JGI IMG/M metagenome (GOLD analysis project Ga0316209, IMG submission 204945) | Microbial mat bacterial communities from mineral coupon in-situ incubated in ocean water Damariscotta River, Maine, United States -... | ecosystem: Environmental > Aquatic > Marine >...
TTCAAAGGAATTTTAGATAGTTTTCTTAAAACCATTTGTTTGGCTGAAAAATAATATCCTAAAAATGCAATTAGGCCAAAAACGACAACTATTATTGGAATAATTATCATCAATTCATTTGAAGTGACGAGTATCATATTAATGGTTATGTATAACATATTAGTATATTGTTATGTTCTAATGTTACAGAGTCTATGAATCGCGTTTTACCAAAGCATAATAATCATTGTCTAAAGGTAAATACCCTTGGTCGTAAACAAAGTAGTAAACTGTTCCTGCCTTTGTGGTATAAATACTTGTAAAGTAATTAAAATCGAAGCCTTTTTCAATCAACTTAGCACGTGAGGTTTTTGTTTTTTTATCTGGATTAAGGTCTTCCAGTATCCTATAATTTTTACGTAATCTATTGTTAGTATTACGTATTAAATTTTTACTATCCTTATTAACTCTGTTGTTATAAGAATTTCTGCAAGCATCACTACAAAATTTTTTATCTATACGACCTACAATTTTATCGCCACACTCAGGACATTCTTTTTTCATGATTTTCTATATTTCTTACTATTTTCCTTTGCTCTTTGTATGGTCTTTTCTCTATAATTTTCATCTTCATGATATCTATTCTTAGCTTTTTCCAATGTTTGCTCTTTATAGTTTATATCTGTTTGATATTTTTCTTTATAATATTTCTTGGTTTTTTCCCTAAAAGCCTTGTCATTTTGATAACGTTCTTTTTTTTGTTTCAAAATTTTTTCTCTGTTTTTAACATATTGCTCCCTTCTTCTTTTCTTGTTTATAAAGGTTTCGTAATCTTCTTTGGTTAATTCATACCATGATGCTTTTGTGTCTTCATATTTAAAATCTTCAATATGCTTCAACCCGATTTTTCTCAATACATTATTGGAGCCAATATTTTCAATAAGTGCTATTCCAGCGATGGTTTCATATTGTTTCACTTTAAAACCATAATCTAAGGCCACCAATGCCGATTCGGTGGCATATCCTTTTCCCCAATATCTAGGTATAAAACGATAACCAATATCATAAAAATCTTGTTTTTCATTAAGGGAATCTTTTTCACCTGTATTGAACTTAATTCCAGACCAACCAATAAAATCACCAGATAATTTTTCAATGACTGCCCAACGACCAATACCTCTTTCATCATATTGTTGTCTAATAAACTCAATTATTTTTTCTGTTTCACTTTTAGTTTTAACAGGTTTATTTCCCAAATATTTGTGTACAGTTGGATTTGAATCCAACTCAAACATACCTTCAATATCTGTTGGTAATATTTCTCTTAAAATAAGGCGTTCTGTTTCTGCAAATACTTTCATATTAATCAATCATTTTTGATGCTAATTCTTTAAATAGTTTGTAAGCTACCATAGCTGTTGCATTATTTATATCTCGTTTAGGGTTCAGCTCTACAATATCTGCTCCAACAATTGGCACATTAATATTTTGAATAATATCAATTAGCTGTCTTGTACTCATACCTCCTGGTTCATGATGCGAAATTCCTGGAGCAAAAGCTGGATCTAGCACATCCATATCTAATGAAATATATAAAGGAGCTTGTAGTGAATTGATAAAATCGGTATTAAAATCTTTCATTTCAATAACATTGATTCCAAATTTTTTAGCCTGTTCTTTTTGGTGTGTATTAAAAGTTCTTATGCCAACTTGAGTTAAGGAATTGATGCATCCTTTTTCCATGAGTCTTGCAAATGGTGATGCATGAGAATATGGGTTGTTTTCAAAATTATCATACAAATCGGCATGAGCATCCAAGTGTAACACATTAAGTTTTTGATACTTTTTAGAAAATGCTTCGATAACAGGAAACGATATTGAATGGTCACCTCCCAAACTTATAATTTTACTACCATCTTTTAATTCAATCCTAATCGTTTCTTTTATTTTTTTGTACGCAAAAGCCGCATCAATTTTAGTGAATTCAATATCGCCACAATCACAATAATTAACACCATCAATAATTTCTTTTCCAAACTCACAAAACCGATTTGCCGAACCTTCATCATCCATTAAACGTATGTGTTTTGGTGCAAGTGCCGAACCTCTTTTATAAGATGAATTCGCATCGTAAGGTATTCCTATTAATTTAAGCATAGTGTTTAATGTAAATTATATTATCTGGAAAGCCTTTATCTTTTCTATTAATATCCAGCGAGAAATCAAACTTCTTGAGCAATGTTTTTGAACTCTTATTATATTTGCTTGTAAATGCTTCAATAGTTTTTAACTGAAGATTATCAAAACCAAAATTTAACACAGCATTAATTGATTCACTCATAAATCCTTTTTTGTGATAATCAGGATGTAATTCATAACCAATTTCCGCAATAGTTTTTTCATCATTAAAATTCCATAGACAAATAATTCCTATTAGCTTTGAATAGCCTAATTCTGAAATTCCCCAAAAACAAATTTTACCATTTTCTACATCTTGAATACGATTCAAAATAAAAGCTTTTAATTCAATTTTATCATCAATGATATCTCGCTTAATATGTTTAATAACTTCAGGGTGAAATCTGATATCGAATAAATTCTCATACTCATCGACCTCAATATTTCTAAGGACAAGGCGTTCAGTTGTTAATGACTTTTGCATCTTATTCATTTGCACTCGACAATATTTTACAAACTCTTGAAATTGATATAATGTCTTACAAATATAGTAAAAATAGTATTTTATTCGTTTACAAACGACTACAAACATTTACAAACGATTTTAAATGTGTAATAACCGATTTTTGTTTTAATTGCGTTCATATTTGCAGTGTCGAAACATAAGAACTCGATAGTATTAACTGTTTAACACAAAAATTAAAATTATGAACACATTAAGAAACAAAGTACAGTTGATTGGAAACCTTGGAAACGATCCAGAAATTATCAATCTAGAATCAGGAAAAACATTAGCTAAATTTTCTGTCGCTACAAACGAAAGTTACAAAAATGCAAGCGGAGAAAAAGTAACAGACACACAATGGCACAATGTGGTTGCTTGGGGGAAAACCGCACAAATTATTGAAAAATATGTAACCAAAGGTAAAGAAGTGGCTATAGAAGGGAAATTAACATCAAGAAGTTACGAGACTAAAGAAGGTGAAAAACGTTATGTTACAGAAGTGGTTTGCAGTGAGCTATTGATGTTGGGGAAATAATTATATCTGATTAAAAAGACTCTTATATGGCAAATTCATATAAGAGTCTTTTTAATTTCTAAATTTATTCAAAAAATTTAATCGTCTATTTCTAGATACTGGTAGTTTAGTGTTATTGGTTAAAACCACATAACCTACATTTAAGTACTTTTCTATATGGCTTAAATTGATTAAATGCGATTTATGTATAAGATAAAACGATTGATTTTCCAACAATTTATTAAAATAACCAATACTATGAGAGCTTAAAATGGGTTTTCTGTTTATCTACGTAACTTGGCTGTGGACTGACATAAGTTTAAAAGATCCTGATGGTCATGAGGTTATTATTTACCATGCAGGTGAAAATAAGAAGAATCCGCCTTGGAGGGTTGGTTAGAGCTTTAAATTTGGTTTTAATTTCAAAGGCAATTACTTAGAAAACCCAAATGCTGGCAAGTTTGATGTAACTAAAGCATTTGGGTTTCATTTTTGATAGTGGATTTATCAGCATAAATTTTGATAAAGCACTATAATCGATAGAATTATGCTTATTGAGCTATTATAAATTAATATTGATATCGATATCTATTTTTTTCCAAAATTTAAAAACTGTTAGACAAAATCCCCATTTACAGAGTCTGATTCGTATTTCTTGTCTGTCTTTTTCACCATCTTCATTCGTTTCATTAAGCATTTTTTCAACAACAGATAATTCGTTTAATATTTCTGAATTGTCCTTAGCGTATTTTTTTACTAAATCTCTAGCGTTATTAAAATCATTAGCACGAATAATTAATTTAGCATTTGAATCTTCACATTTTTCATTAATGAGTTCATTTTCATTACACATAATATTTAAAGTTTAATTTACCTACTCTATTTAAAAAGGGCTTTTCGGTTTCCGCCTCTGATAATTCTATTTTAACAACAACTTGTTTTGAAGGCAGCAAATTCAACAACAACTCTTCCAGCATCTCCACCTCTTGGTCTTTGTAGTTTTATATCTAGTTGAGTAATTGGAACTGCATTAGTAACACAATCAAGAATAATTTGTGTTCCTTTTTCGCTTGGTTCTAAGTCAGAACCTACATCAGAAGCTCCGTCGATGCCATTCCCCCATTCTAAAGCATCTGCTCTCAATAGAACAGGAAATTTTTCACCTTCTTTAACTGTAAATGTTCCGATTTTTTGATTTAAATTAATCCAGCCATGCTTTGGGTGAATTTTCAAGGTTGTGCCTAGTCCTGGCGCAACACCAGATTGCTGGTTAGCATATCCCATCAATATTAATCCTCCTTCAGGATTCCAATCACTATTGTTTGTTAACCAGCATCTTGAGATATATACTTCAAAGCAACACTTCTTGCATTTATCTTCTTTCTCCAGTATAACATATCTTGAATCTTTTTCGCCTTCTTTTTTATCACAGCAACTAGAAATGTTTACAATATTGCCTTCATTATCTCTAGGGCAACAAGGATTTTGATCTTTTTGATTATCCATAATATTATATTTTAAATGTGCCTACTCTTTACACTTTTCGGCTTCCGTGTTATTTCTTCACAAATCTCTTATTACATTCCCTTTTAATCTCGGAGTCATCAACCCTAAAGACTATGTGTAATCAACTAAAAATAATTAGGTTTTCTAACCTTATGGATTTAGGTTTTAACACTTACAGTAGAAATAGTATATAGCTGTTCCTTTGTAAAAGAATTAAAATGTATTTTTAAAAAACTTAAACTCAGTATTATGAAAGCAAAATTTTTAACTTTAGTATTATTTACAGGAATAGCAACTCTAATGATTAGTAGTTGTTCGTTTCTAAGAGGAAAAGGAAGTGTAACTACTGACAGTAATTCTATTTGTTCTAATTATAGTCAAACTACTCAAAGTCAACTAGAAGTTGGGTTAATAAGAGAAATGACTGACATATATCAAGATAATTTAAGCGAGGGGGATGTAAAAGCTATTAGTTTTGACTTTGAAACACTTAAAACATTTTTATATCATATAGAAATGGAAGCTGCAAAAATCAACATTCCAAGTAAAGATTTAGGTTTACGTATTTATTACGCCAGTTATCCTGATAAAAACACTTGGCGTCCTGATTTTAATAGAGATCTTTCAGTATTTCTCGGTAACCCAATAACAGAACAATATGAATTGAAGCATACCTTAATTATAATACCTACTAAAAAAGAACTAAAAGGTACAAATACTCAATATACTGACTTTGATCCTTTTGATGCTAACACGCAAAATGGAATCCCTATATATTATACAAATCCAACATTGGATAGATACAACGCAAATAGAACTATTACAGCATTACCATTATATGGCGCACAAAATCACGGACAAATGTATCCACCATATCCTGAATCTGGAATGACTTTTAACTAATAATATGTTAGAAACCCATACTTTATTAAACAGTACTCTGGTTGTAATACAGTTTATCGCTGCGCTACTAGGTGCTGTTTATCTTTTAAAACTTAAGAACAGTTATTGGAAGTGGTTTTCAATTTATTTGATAATCATTTTTATTCAAGAGTGTTTTTGGAAGTTTAATGTTTCTATAGAAAGACAATATAGAGTTGCTTATTATGTTTTTTTTGGTGTTCCATTACAATATCTATTTCTATATTGGTTATACGCACTTAAATCTCTCAAAAACAAAAATTTGTTCTTTTTATCAGTTATAGGATATGTACTAGCTATAGGAGTCTCTTTATTTTTAAAAAATATAAACGAAGTATTTTCAATTAGCATAAGTATTGGCACCATTATACTAATTGTATTAATAATTCTAGAGTTTATTAAACAAACTAATACAGATAATATTCTTAAGTTTAAGGGAAATAAGATGTTTTATATAAATATTGGATTGATTTTATTCTATGTAGGAAGTTATCCATTTCATTTACTAGGTCCAGAACTACATAAAAATCATTTAGATATTTGGAATATGTATTTCACTTATTTCTTGATTGCTAATTGTAGCATGTATTTATTATTTTCAGCTTCTTTTATATGGGGAAAGATACATTAATATTAACCTTAATTCTATTTAACATATTCTTTATTGCTTTTATAAGTGGTATCATAATTTTCGTTAGAGAATATCGTAAGAAGAAGAAGCTACATTTAGAAGAGCTAGAAACAATTAATTTACAGCATAAAAAAGAGTTATTAGAAACTCAAGTAGAAATCCAGACTCAAACGATGAAACACATTGGGAAAGAAATACATGATAATGTTGGGCAGAAACTTACTTTATCCAGTCTTTACTTGCAACAACTTGTTTTTGAAAATAAATCACCTCAATTAAATGATAGTATAAACGATGTAAATAATATCATCAACGAATCACTAAATGAGTTAAGGCATCTTTCAAAATCTTTGACCGATGATACTATTGAGAACAATTCAATTACAGAACTAATTGATATAGAATGTCAAAAAATAAATCAATTAAAGAAATGTAGTTTTAGCTATGATGACAGCCCATTAACGATTAACATCAATTCATACCAAACTAAAAGTATACTCTTACGAATTGTACAAGAATTTATGCAAAACAGTCTAAAGCATTCTCAATGTAAAAATATTGATATCTCAATATCAAATCTAAAAGATGAATTACAGATGACATTGAAAGATGATGGTCAAGGTTTTGATATTATGAATTTAAAATCTAACGGTATTGGACTAAACAATATAAAGAAGAGAATTAAAATCCTTAATGGTACTGCTACGCTACAAAGTGATAAAACTGGTACAGTACTAAATCTAAAAATTCCTATATAAATGAAACATACTATTGCCATTGTTGACGATCATATTTTAATTGCAAATGCATTAAAAAGTATTATTTGTAATTTTAATCAATTTGAAGTTATTCATATAAGTGAGAATGGAATTAATTTTCAAGAAAAATTAAAATCAAAACCCATTATACCAGATGTTGTTTTATTAGACATAAGTATGCCTATTATGGATGGTTTTGAGACTGCACTATGGGTTAAAGAGAATCATCCAAACATATTAGTGATGGCATTAAGTATGCAAGATGATGAACAAAGCTTAATTAAAATGATTAAAAATGGAGCCAAAGGCTACATGCTTAAAAATGCGCAACCTATGCAATTAGTTGAAGGACTAAATAACCTTATTGAGAAAGGGTACTTCTTTCCAGATTGGGCTTCTAGCAAAATACTAACCTCTATTAGTGAAAACACTATAAATGCTGATTTAAAAAATAATTTATCCGAAAGAGAGGTTGAATTCTTAAAGCACACAACTACTGAAATGACCTATAAGGAAATTTCAGAAAAAATGTTTTGTAGTCCTAGAACTATTGAAAATTATAGAGATAGTTTATTTGAAAAGCTAGAACTTAAAACAAGAGTTGGACTGGCGGTATATGCCCTAAAGAATGGTTATGGAGAGTAATATTCATCTATTTTGTGATCTTATATTTACTAAAAACAGAATTATAGAAAAGTTGTCGGGTTATTAGGTTTTTAACAGCGGTTAAAAATATAAACGGCAAACTCTCTCCTCTTACTGCTACGCACAATGTGGTTGCTTGGGGGAAAACCGCACAAATTATTGAAAAATATGTCACCAAAGGCAAAGAAGTTGCTATTGAAGGGAAATTAACGTCACGTAGTTACGAAACCAAAGAAGGTGAAAAAAGATATATTACCGAAGTGGCTTGTAATGAATTACTTATGCTAGGGAAATAATAACCAAACTTAAGAAACTCTCTGAAAAATGATTTATAGTGTCATATTGAACCTTTCGACTGTCGCTCAAGACAGGCTAAAGTCGAAATATCTAACATGCTAAATTTATGATTCTTCGACTGAGCTTAGGATGACAGAGTATAGTTTTTTATTACTTTTCAAAGAGCTTCTTATTCAATTTAAATTAAAAGTATAAATACTATATTTGGTGTTGTAAAAACATCTATATGCTAACTAACGCCACCAAAATTGCTATTCGAGCCATGCTATACTTAGCAATGTTCTCTAATGAAACCAAAAAGTTTGGCGTTAAACACATTGCAGAGACTTTGCAAATACCAAAACCATTTTTATCAAAATTACTTCAGAAACTTAAAAAAAGTAATATAGTATCTTCTACAAAAGGCCCTCGTGGTGGTTTTTACTTAAACAAATTAAATGCTAAAAAAAGTGTTTGGGATATTATTGTTTGTATTGATAATCCTGAACGTTTTGACCACTGTTTTTTAGGTCTAGCAAAGTGTAGCGACGAAAACCCATGTCCTGTTCATTTTACAGTAGCTCCCTTTAAAAGAAAAATTATGCAAGATTTTAAAGATAAAACCATTGTAACCTTAGCCAATGAAATTAAAAACTCCGACAAGGTTATTATTTCATTAAAAGATTTTGATTCTATAGATTCTTAGAAAGAAGATTTGAATGGCTTATACTTAACCCGATTAGCAACCTTATTATTCTCATTTAGATTTTCAAAAATCAAATATGGTTTAAAACGTGATTAAAGTGGAATCTTATTAAAGAGAACTATATAGTTAGACGATTTATTTACTTCCAGTAAAAATAATTTCATTTATCAGTTACTTTTTAGGGCTTTAAAAAGTGCTTTAATTAAAGTTAATGATAACGTTGTGATTGAAATTGCCAAACCCAGTCCAAAAACAAAAATGGCAATATAGGTTGTAAATAAACTGTCCTGCATTTCTGAAAAATGAACATCTTTTGTAAAATACATCCAATTACTTTTTATTACTCCTGCATAAAGCAATGTGCAGAAAAAAAGAAACAACATGATATTAAATAGGTAATAACTTCGCTTTATAAAAAGTGTTGTTGTTTTAAAACTAGGCAGTATTTTTTGTACTATAAAAAACACTGATGCCATTAAAATAGTTGTATTAATCCCTATAGTGGTTCCCATGGAATGTGCTACGGTAATATGTGTACCATGGGTGAAAAAGTTTATGGCGGGAATAGAGAATAATAATGCTAGAATTATGTTTATAAAGACCCAAAAATCGGCAGCTTTTAAAAATTTGTAGGCCATACTGTATTCTTCCTTCTCTTTATTTGATAAAGACTTAATCCAACTATAAATAATGTGGCCTAAAACAATCCATTCAGTCATACTTACACCATACGCTACATAACGAATCCAGGGTTGCGTTGGAATAATATATGTATGGTGTGCCCAACCAAACATAAGATTAGTCAGCCCTAAAAAATAAAAGAAGAACACCATTTTTCCGTGTGCTAAATTGCTGTCTCTCTTAATTTTTGACATCAAATAAATGGCTGTTCCGTAAACCAACATATTCCATGACCCAACAAATGATCCATACGACTTCCATTGCACAGCAATATCAGTAATAAAGCGCTCTCTAAAGCCTGGAATAAGCCAAAAATGTGCTTCACACAAATGGTAAATCATAAACACAATTCCAGTGCCCCACATCCAATAATAAACAGGCCAATTTTTTACGTTTTTTGCGATTGTTTTATAGTAATTAACTCCAAACAAAATCCACCCAAAAAGTATTGGAATTGTTAATATTGGCGTATAAGATAGGTATTCTCTACCTTCCATTTTTCCAGATAAAAATGACACGTAAATTCCTATAGCTGTAATCATAAAAACTACAAAATGTATTTTTAAAAGTTTTTTTGAATACAATGCAAACTTTTCAATGTGAGTTATAAAAAAATAGATGCTTCCTGTTACACAAAGTAAAATCCAAGAAATTACAGTGGTAACATGAAATGGGCGCATTTTATTAAAAGGGATATACTCTTTTAGAAAATCTGGAATGATGTATTGTAATGAAGCAAATAGCCCAAAAAAAACACCCAGTAACAATGCCAATAATGCTGCAATTATAAAAAGTAAAGGCGTTTTATTTTTCATTTAAATCGTTATACTTATACTTTAATTCCACCCAACCTGTTGGCTTAAAAACTGCGTTGTAGTTTGGGTAATAACCTGTACTATCAATATGTTTTAGATAAGAAACAATAGCATTTTTTTCTTCTTCTGAAAAATTAAATTTTGGCATCGACTTTATACCACTATTTAAAAATGCCTTTACATACTCCGAACCTTTTGATGGATGTGATATTACATTTGTTAAATCTGGACCTAAATAACCACCAAGACCATATATTTGATGACATGACCAACAATTATTTTCTTGCCATAATTGTTGACCTGATACTGCTTGAGAAGATAACTTTATTGAAGTTGGCGACTCTTTTGTGGAATAGATACATATATTATACACCGCAAAAAGAGTTATTAAAACAATAATGATTATTCGATACCTTACAAACATAGAGGACAAAAAAGTCCTCAAATGTAATAGGGTTGAATTTTGCAAGACATGACTTTTGTCATGTTATGCTAATATTTAATTAATGAACTGGTTTAAACTTTCTGGATTGTGGCAAAAATTAGCGATTTTTTAGCCGATTGAAAAAGTTTAAACCAGTTCAATATAAAAAAAAGGAATTGCTAACTTATCATCAACCCATTTGAAACCGCTTCATTTTTATCAGGGTTTACAAATACCAAATTTCCAGATGCATCTTCGGTCATTAAAATCATGCCTTGACTTTCAACACCTCTTAAAGCTCTTGGAGCAAGATTTACCAACACTGTTACTTTTTTCCCAACCACTTCTTCAGGAGAAAAACTTTCAGCGATTCCAGATACAATCGTTCTAGTATCGATTCCTGTATCTACTTTTAAAACCAATAACTTTTTAGTTTTTGGCATTTTTTCGGCTTCTAGAATCGTGCCAACACGAATATCTAATTTTGAGAAATCGTCCCAAGTAATTTCGGCTTTTTGAGCCTCTACTTTTTTGCTAGCAGCCTCATTGGCTTTTTTATTAGCTTCTAATTTATCTATTTGTGCTTGAACCTCGCTATCCTCAATTTTAGAAAACAACAATTCTGCTTTTCCTATTTGATGATTTGCTGGAAGCAGTTCTTGTCCATCAGAAATACTATTCCATGTATTCTCGACTGCGCTCGAACTGACATTTAGAATCTTATTCAATTTGTTAGACGTAAACGGCAAGAAAGGCTCGCTCAATACAGCTAAGGCTGAAGCTATTTGCAAAGCTACATACATAATGGTTTGTACTCTTACTTCATCTTCTTTTATCACTTTCCAAGGTTCTTCATCTGCCAAGTACTTATTACCAAGTCTTGCTAAATTCATGAGTTCTTGGCTTGCTTCCCTAAAACGATAACGCTCAATAGAACTTGCAATAACTGCAGGAAATGCTTTTAAAGTCTCAAACGTTTCCTCATCAACTCCAGAAAAATCATTTGGAGTAGGTACAACACCATTGTAATATTTATTAGTAAGAACTACGACTCTATTGATAAAGTTTCCAAAAATAGCAACTAGTTCATTGTTGTTTCTTGCCTGAAAATCTTTCCAAGTAAAATCGTTATCCTTAGTTTCTGGTGCGTTTGCTGTTAATGCATAACGCAGCACATCTTGTTTATCTGGAAATTCTCGTAGATATTCATGTAACCAAACTGCCCAATTTTTAGAGGTAGATAATTTATTCCCTTCAAGATTCAAGAACTCATTAGCAGGCACATTATCTGGTAAAATATAACTGCCTTCTGCTTTTAACATCGCCGGAAATATAATACAGTGAAATACAATATTATCCTTTCCAATAAAGTGTAATAGCTTAGTATCTTTATCTTTCCAATAAGGCTCCCAATCTTTACCTTCACGTTCTGCCCATTCTTTAGTTGATGAAATATAACCAATTGGTGCATCAAACCAAACGTATAATACTTTGCCCTCTCCTCCTTCAACTGGAACAGGAATTCCCCAATCTAAATCTCGCGTGACTGCTCGAGGACGCAAACCATCATCAATCCATGATTTTACTTGTCCATACACATTAGGTTTCCAATCTTTTTTATGACCAACAAGAATCCATTCTTTTAAAAATGCTTCATGTTTATCGAGTGGTAAAAACCAATGCTTGGTTTCTTTTAACGTTGGTGTTGCTCCAGTAATTGCCGATTTTGGGTTGATTAAATCGGTGGCATTGTGGCTCGTTCCACAGTTTTCGCATTGGTCTCCATAACTTTCTTCATTGCCACATTTTGGACAGGTTCCAACAACAAAACGATCTGCTAAAAACTGATTGGCTTCAGCGTCATACAATTGCTCTGTTACTTCTTCAATAAACTCGCCTTTATCATATAAAGTCTTAAAAAATTCAGAAGCTGTATCATGATGAATCTTTGCTGAAGTTCGAGAATAATTATCAAAAGAAATTCCAAAGTCCAAAAACGACTGCTTGATAATAGCATGGTATTTATCTACAATATCTTGAGGCGACACACCTTCTTTTTTTGCTTTAATTGTTATAGGAACACCATGTTCGTCACTTCCACAAATAAATGCCACATCTTGGCCTTGAAGTCGTTGGTAACGTGCATAGATATCAGCTGGTACGTAAACGCCTGCCAAATGACCAATATGAATTGGACCATTCGTGTAAGGCAAAGCCGCAGTTATGGTATATCTTTTTGGTTGATTCATTGTTATTTCTAATGTCAGGTCGAGCGCAGTCAAGACCTAATTAAAACCTCTCGCAAGCTGCGCTTTTATCTTCAAATAAAAATATATTTTCATTTTAAATAATGCTCGAGGAGACATAATCTCGTTATTCATCTTATTTTGAAGGCACAAAAATACACAATTTGAACCCTATTTAGAAACCAAATTAATTAGAACTTCGTTCTATACTTAAAACAAATAGTGATTTAAGTTTTTTAGTTGTTTCTTTTTCCTTTTTCTATTTTAAAATTTTAAACCGTAGCTAAGGCTATGCTTGAAAATTTTGCCTTGATAAAGAAAAAAACCTTGCCTTAAAATTCTCAAAAAACTATTTACTTTAAGTATATTTACAAAAAGCCTATTATATGATTTTTAAACGCATTACATACATAGTAATAATACTGACTTTATTTAGTCAAAGTGTGGTTTTAGCGCAGTCATCCAATTCATCTTATTCAAATACCAAAATGTCTAAACCTTTTATTAAACCACAGCATTTAAAAGTAGGTGATTCTGTTGCTATTGTTGCGCCTTCTGGGATTTTAAAAAATCGTGAAAAAGAAATAAATCAAGCTAAAAAGTTACTTGAAAGTTGGGGATTAAATGTTGTTATAGGTGAGCATGTGTTTAAAAAAGCACGCCATTTTGCAGGAACGGACGACGAACGTGCTGACGATTTTCAAGAAGCATTGGATAACCCAAATATAAAAGCTATTTGGTGTGCACGTGGTGGCTACGGAACCGTTAGAATGATAGATAAATTGGATTATACCAATTTTAAGAAAAACCCTAAATGGATTATTGGTTATTCAGATATTACTGCGATTCATAATCAACTTAATATTGAAGGCAGCGAATCTATACATGCAATGATGTGTACAAGTTTAACAGATGACTTAAAAGACATTGAGCAAACCGTTGCAACATTTAAATGTGCCTTATTTGGCAACCCATTAAGCTACACTATTGAAGGCTCCTCGTACAATAAATTAGGGACTGTAACTGCACCTTTGGTTGGAGGCAACTTGACTTTGCTACATACCATGTTAGGTTCTAAAACTAGCATTGACACCTCAGGAAAAATTTTGTTTATTGAAGAAATTGGCGAATACAAATACCATATTGACCGAATGTTGCAAAGTTTAAAGCGAGCTGGTTATTTTGATAACTTAAAAGGGCTTATTGTTGGTGATATGAGCAACATACGAAAAAACACTACGCCTTGGGGAACATCTGTTGAGCAATTAATTTTGGATGTGGTTACTGAATATGATTTTCCTGTTTTGTTTAATTTTCCTGCTGGCCATGAAGATGATAATCGCGCATTAATTTTAGGCAGAACTATACAGCTAACAGTTGGCAGAGAGCAATCGACCGTTGTTTTTAAGAATTAATTATAAATGAATAATCTATAAATTTTGCAGGATGAGATTCCTGCCTTCGCAGGAATTTATGGCACAACATAACGAACTAGGTAAAAAAGGTGAGCAACTTGCAGTAGATTTTCTGCTTACAAATAATTATGAAATTATTGAACGTAATTATCGCTTTGACAAAGCCGAAGTGGATATTATTGCCAAGCAAAAAGAAACCCTTGCCATTATAGAAGTTAAAACAAGATCAACCTCAGATTTTGGTAGTCCTCAAGATTTTGTAAAACCAAAACAAATACAACGCCTTGTAAAAGCTGTTGATGCCTATGTTGCTGTAAATGATTTAGATGTGGAGATTCGTTTTGATATTATTGCTATTGTAAAACAAGGAAGATCTTATAACATTGAGCATATAGAGAATGCTTTTTATCATTTTTAATTTTCGAAGTATTCTTTTAAAGTAGTAATATCGTAAGGTTTTGCAAGTATTTTTTTCTCGCTATCTAAAATAAAATATGTAGGTGTTGCACTTATATTATAACTTCTACCAATTTTATTTTCCCATTTTCCTAAACCAAGTACATGCATAAACTCTGGGTACTTAGCAATTTCTTTTTCCCACTGGTAAGCATCATCTTCTAAACCAATGGCTATGACTTTATAGTCCTGATTATTCAAGCCTTTTAAGTATGCTTGCAATTGTGGAATTTCTTCTAAGCAATGTGAGCAGGAGCTGCTCCAAAAAACAACGATGTATTTTTTGGCTACATCTAGATCGTAGAGTGAAATAGGTGTTCTTTTTCCATTTTCGTCAACAAGCACATCAAATTCTGGTGCCTTGATACCTATTGACACCCTTTTAAATAATTTTAGGCTATTTACTAATTCAGTATCTTTTAAAGATTCGGCTATTTTAATTAAATAAGTATCGGAAATGTAATTGGCAACACTATCAAAATTTGTATCTA
>Ga0316209_1002409_pt1 | contig 15135 bp, 16 predicted proteins | sample 6monopyrite_MG_FD_204945 | JGI IMG/M metagenome (GOLD analysis project Ga0316209, IMG submission 204945) | Microbial mat bacterial communities from mineral coupon in-situ incubated in ocean water Damariscotta River, Maine, United States -... | ecosystem: Environmental > Aquatic > Marine >...
ACTTGCTTAACAGTTCATATGACAGATGAAGTATTCGATTTTGTTAATTGATTTGTTTTTTAGTTATGTAAATAACTGAAAAAACTTCTTAATGCCTATTGACTCGAGAACGGCTCATATGTGTTATGAATAACTTTGCAGACTTTTGCACCATACTGGGGATAGAGTTTATTGAACAACTTTTCCAGGTGTTCGGCATGATCCTGACGTTGAGCAAAAACAATGGTTTTACCGACAAGTGAATCAGTGGCATCTTTTATGCCATTGTTCATCAGGTTTTCAAGAATAATTGTATCTGTACTTTCACTGAAAATTTTGCGGCCAATATCTTTACCTTTAATGCGTGTTCTTTTGGCTTTTTCTTCACCAAGGTCTTCTTCTAATTTTCTTTTTTGATCTTCTGACAAATCTTTGTAGTGGATACCTTCTCGTAAGAATTCAGTTGTAATATCCTTTACTTTAAAATCGACCAGGTAAGGTGGTTCATTATTTACTGCATCTGCAAGACTATATTCAAAGGTCGGGTCTTCATTTTCACAACCAAATAAATCAAACGTATTTCGTGCAATAAACTTCACAGGTGTTGCCGTCAGCCCCAGTTGTAATGCGTCAAAATAATCGAAAATATCCCGATACTTGTTGTAGATAGAGCGGTGAGATTCATCTGCAATGATTAAATCAAAAAAGCCCACATCTAATTGTTGAAAGCGGTTCATCATACCGGGATAGGTAGAAACATATATTCGGGCTGCCTGATCAATTCTATTTGTGTCTCCAATTACACAACGTGGCTCGGATGGCAGATGCTCTTTAAAGGCATCATCAGCCTGACGACGAAGTTCTTTACGGTCACATAAAAAAAGTACGCGTTTGACCCAACCTGTTCTGGACAATAATTCACTGATGGCAATGGCGACTCGGGTTTTTCCTGAGCCAGTGGCTTGTTGAATAAGTGCTTTACGGCGTTGCTGTTGATAACGACTGGCAACCGCTTTTATAGCTTCTATTTGATAAGGCCGACCAGCAATATCCACATTAGGATTAAATTGCTCGACTTTAGGTTCTCGGTATTGTCGTTGATAGATTAAATAGTCGAGGCTTTCTTTACTATAAAAGCCATAGACAGGACGATAGCTGTTGTAATGCACATCATCCCAGATAAAAGTTTCGTAACCGTTGGTATAAAAAATAACTGGGCGCTGCCCCGTCATTTTTTCTAACCCATCGGCATAAAATCGCGCCTGCTCACGACCGATCTGTAAATTTTCTACACTGCTGCGTTTGGCTTCTATTACGGCAAGCGGTTTGCCGTTATCACCTAGTAATACATAATCTGCTGATCCATTACCTGTTGCTGTAGGCTGATGAAGTACTGGCATTTCATGAACAACCTGTTCTTCATCTTTAATATCCCAGCCTGCCTGGATAAGCATTGCATCGATCAATAGCTCACGGGTTTTGGCTTCATTCCATTGCAGTGAATCAGCTGTAGCATGGCTTTGTTGTTTGGCGTTTTGTCGCTCAACCTGCGTTGACTCAATTTCTTTTTGTTTTGCCCGTTCTTTGTCCAGTTGCTCTATCAGAACATCGACTTCTTCTGCTTTGCTATTGAGTGCGCTCTTATATTCGCTCAATGATTCTTTAAGGTTTTTTAATTCATCACTATCATCATGAATATCTTTGAAAGCTGGAATATCTGATTTTTTTACACTGTAATAACGTATAGCCATGTACATGACTAACTGGTGAGCTGTACCCAGTACCAAATGTGCTGTGCGAGTATCCCCTTCAGCACCGTGTGCGGCATTATTTCCCTGTATACGGATGTAATCAATCTGGTAAATTAATGATTTATCGACAAGTGTGACAAAAGAAGGATCACGCATTAAGTCATAGAAGCTTGCCTGTGGAATAAACGGCAAACGCTCCAGCTTATGAATCGCCTTAGTTAAGGCCTCAGCAAGGCTACGCAAACGAGTTAATGAGCTACCCGGGTCTATATAGAGCAACTTCTCGGCATAACCACCAAGGTTTGCCATCGCCTCATTATAGGGTCTAATAAACTCAAAATTCGTTGATTGCATAAATAATTTACTGTCCATAACCCCGTGATTGCACGGGCTGTGCCATTTTTTGTTTTATTGGTATTTCTTTTCCCAATTCTTTAACGTCTGATAATTAGCCAAGCCTAATAGCTCAGTCGCTTTTTTCTTATTCCCTGCTGACTCTTCTTTTGCTTTGTCGATATAATGCTTTATCACCTCGGAGATAACCTCCTGAATATTAAAGTTATTTCCTAATTTTCTGTTCAGAACACCTTCCTGTGTTTCAGGCATATCGAAACTGGCAGCTTTTAACTCTTTCTCTGTAATCTGTTCACCCGCTACCCACAGAGAAGCTCGCAACAATGTTGAATACAACTCTCGTATATTACCTCTCCATTGTTGCATTAGGAGAAAATTTCTTCCTTTTACAGAATATTTTTTATACTTATACCCCGGCTGACCAGAGGCCTCCATATTAATTTTATCAAGTAGCATATCCGCTAGCAGGCCAATATCACCTTCTCTTTCCCGAAGTGGTGGTAAGCTTAATACACCAACAGCTATACGGTAGAACAAGTCCTCACGGAATCGCCCTGATGCAACTTCCGTCATCAGATTACGATTAGTCGCAGCAATAATCCTAACATCCACCTGCTTAGGCGTGGTTGCACCGACAGGTATTAGTTCACCACTTTGTAACACTCGTAATAACCTAACCTGAGCGGCAGGAGGTAACTCACCAAACTCATCAAGGAATAGAGTACCTCCATCTGCAGCTTCAAAATAACCAGATTTATCGCTAGTAGCACCTGTAAACGCACCTCTTACATGACCAAAAAGTACTGAATCAATAAGATCTGCAGGTATGGCTCCACAGTTTACCGGAATAAAGGGCTTTCTTTTTTGAGCACTAGCATTATGGATAGCAGTAGCAAATAGCTCTTTACCAGTTCCTGTCTCTCCATAAATCAGCACAGGTATCTTTCTGCTAGCCATCAGGCTTGCTTGAGCTTTGAGTTCGAGCATTTGTGGGTTTTGGGTAATTATGTCGTCGAAAGCTGCATTGATGGAGGGTTTGGCTTCTACAATCGCTTTTAACTGCTGATCACTTCTAGCTACAAGACCAGGTAAAAATTCTGCTGAAATATCAAAAGGAATTTCAATATTTTGTACGCCCTGCTCAACAGATGCCTGAATGAAGTTTGCCGGATATTTTGCTTTACCCAATAAAACCCATATTGCCTGCATTGCGGGAGTTCCAGGGCTGAGCAGTATATTTAGCTGAAAACTGCTTTGCTGATTCCATATTTCATCCAAAAATGAATCTACAGCTTTATAAATATCGCCAAAATGAATGGGGGATCTGAGCTTTACCGATGAAGCATCAATATTAATGACTGTTTGCGATTTTAGCCATTTTAGGTATTCAGTAACCTCTTTTCTGGGATAGTTATAAAGAAGATAAACTTTATCGAATGTGCCGCTCTGAATAGTAGAAAATATAGGGCCTTCTCCTCCATGATATTTAGGATGAGTTGGCTCAGCCATTAAGTCGTTTCCACCAATCCAGCTTATTAGAATTCTTTCCACTAATTACCCTTAACTATATTTTTATAATTTTACCTGTCTTTATCACAATAACTAATCAGGCAATCTAAGTAGCTACTTAAAATACACGTCAACTTTATGCTGGCTAGCTATTTTTTTAAGCCCAGCGGATATTATATTTTTAATATCGTTACTTAACCCATCACTTATCATCTTCAACCTGCTCAAATAATTCACAAACTGTGCATTCAAATAAATCACAAAGTGCATCAATAGCATCTAGCTCTATTCTCTGGGCTGTTTCTTTATAAAGCGATGTAACAGTATGACGATGCAGGCCTGTTTCTCTGGCTACATCCACCACTTTCATTTTCCTTTCTCCCATTAAACGGGACAAATTACAACGGATCATTTCGCACTCCACCTCAATATATGTATTCATTCTACACAAAATGTATTTCTAACGTACTTTTTTCTTGACAGGAGTACTTCTAATTAATATTATGTACATCAGAAGGACATTTATTACGTCTGAAGGACATTATTAACTATATTGGAGAGTTTTTATGAATCTTACTTACCTAACAACACAAGAACTGGCTGAGCGAATTAAATACAACGCTAGAACCATTCGCACCCGCCTGAAAGATAGCGTTCTGTTTGAAGGCCGTCATTACATCCGCCCATTTGGAGGTCGTAAGACCTTATATATCTGGGAGCATGTAGAAGAAGATATGGCATCCACCAGTGCCTCAAATGACTTTGCTATCCCTATGGCTAGCGGAGGCGTTTGCAATGGTTAAAGTACGTGCACGCAAAGAAACAGGGAATTTGTTATTTGATTTCAATTTGCAGGGCATTCGTTGCCGTGAACAGACTGCCTTACCTGATAACAAGGAAAACCGAGCAAAGCTTGAAAGCGTCGCGAAGAAGATTGATGCCTCAATTACTTTAGGGCAGTTTAATTACGCAGACTTTTTTCCACAAAGCTTAATGGTACAGAAATTCACTCAACGCGCTCAAAACATTAGTCCTCTAGGTTCTAACAGTAACGCGCCGACTGTTAGTGAATTTAAAGAGCTGTGGCTTGATGAAATGTCACCTACATGGCGTGCCAGCTACGTTAATAGCGTGACTTCCATTTTTAATGGCCACATTCTTCCAAAGTTTGAAGATAAAGTGGTCAGCCACATCACTAAAGCAGATATTTTACAGTTTCGGGCAATACTCGCCAAAGCCTCACCCGAGACAGGTAAATCGAAAACTGCCACCACCGTGAATAAAATCCTAAAGATTTTCAGACTGATGATGTGTGAAGCAGCTGACCGATATGATTTTACCAATCCTTTCACAGGAGTGAAATTACTAAAGGAACAAAAAACAGATATTCATCCTCTATCACTGGATGAAGTCTATCTGTTTTTAAAACATATCCGCGCAGATTTTCATGATTATTTTAAGGTTCGGTTTTTCTCTGGGATGCGTTCTGGAGAAATTACAGGGCTACGCTGGGAAAATATCGACTTTGAACGCAAACAGATTCTTGTAAGAGAAACCATTGTTCAGGGCCAGGTGGAATACACAAAGAATGATGGATCGTTTCGTGTGATTGATATGACATCGCCTTTATTCGATGCATTGACAGCACAAAAGAAAGCGACAGGAAATAAGGACTATGTGTTCTGTAATAGCCGAGGTAATGCCCTGGATAACCGTAACGTCAATAACCGTGTTTGGCAGCCCATGTTAGAGCTATTGGGTTTAAAGCGTCGACGTCTTTATGAAACTCGTCATACCTGTGCCACGTTATGGATGGCCTCAGGTGAAAACCCTGAGTGGGTCGCCAGACAATTGGGACACGTGAACACGGAGATGTTATTCAAAGTCTATAGTCGTTTTGTTCCTAATTTAACCCGTCAAGATGGTTCAGCGTTTGAGAACTTAATGATCAAAAATGAAAACGAAAAGAAGGGGGATTAATTATGAACGATAACATTATTTTATTTCCAGGTGTTAAACGCGAACAACATCAACCATTACGTAAGGTACCCACTCAAGTTCGCCACCTTGCATGTGTGTTAATTGGAAAACTTCAAATTAATACAGATACATCTCTGGTTTCCTGTCTAGGCAGGGGAGATGAGTTATCCAATCAGTCTGCCATTGAAACCTGGTTACTGGAACGCTTTGGTGAAGATGTGATTCGGTCTATGCGATCCCCACTTGAGCCATTAAGCAAAGCACTAACCAATCACTTAAATAATTGTTTTGAAAATAAGGAGTAATCATTATGTTAAATAATTTTAACCCACATACTTTCGTTTGTTTTTTCTCTGATGTTTTTATGTGTGAACAATATCATTTAGTTAATGACCCTAGTTACTGGAACTTACGCCTGCTTGTTAATGGCAAGTTGATCGATGCGTTCCATTGGGATCATGCTGAGTACCCGATGTTAGAGTATAAAAACCATGATGGCATCATCGTATCTGGTCGCTGGACGACTAAACGCAAAGAACGTTTTCAGGTTCTTCAATCTCGCATCATCACTTCGTTTGCTGCTAACGATGATGTGTATGACCCTAATCAACCGAAACAACTTGAGTTTGATTTTGGTGATGAATTCAAAGCTAATAAGGAGGACTAAGATATGGCATTAACAATCGATGATGTTTTTAAAGCGGCTTACAATGATGAGACTGAATGGCGAAAAGTTCTTTTGCTTACAGGAATGCTTTATGTAGGAGATAAAGGGCTTGCATTAAGCCCTCCTCCTTCATCTAATAGTGAATATGAACAATATAAATATAATTTAAATATTTTATTACGTTACCCTAATAATAATCATTACTACAAGGATGTAGTTGATGCCTTAAAAAAATACGTTAATAAATGATTTCCTATCAGTAGCTATTCAAGTGTTTTTCTTGAATAGCTACTATCCTCTTAAACTACTATTCATTACTGATTTAAAAACCTCTGCTATCAATCAAAAGCGGCTGTTTAACTTTTTTGCCTGAACTTCGTGTCCTATCCTGAACCCGAAGCCAAAAATTATTTTATTGCCTTCCGAGCACAGCCATAACCAGATGTTATCGCAGCCAATTTATAGGATCTTTTTCTTCCAAAAAAACACTATATGAGACTGCTATCTTTGAGATATCTGACAACATTAGCTTCACTTCCTTTATTAAATAAATTGCAACAATAACAGTTGTTATTCTGGTTTACTTCCATTTTACTAATAGTTTTAAGATGTCCTCTATAATTTAAAAAACGGGACTGCAATTTTGGATCAGTAAGATGTAATTTAAATTCCTGAACACCGAGCGAAGCGATAATCCCATTTAAATCCACTACAGATGGCCCGGATCCGATAGCAAGACTGCTTTTATCAACCCCATAAACCTTCGCTTCATTTTCCAATTGTTGTTCGCTAGCCAAGTATCTTCTGACTTCCGTTTGATCAAGTCCATCAGCCATACAATATAAACATCCTTTCCCATCTTTCACTACAGCAACGCGACCACCGAATAATCCATCTTCAAATACTTCACTAGCTAGGTCAATGTACGTAACGCCATAAGCAATACACAATTCATTTAATATTGCTCTGGCTCCATCGCTGTCCAGACAACCAAACACAACGTCTGCTTCCATGATTGCGTTGAAGGCTTCTTGAGATTCCAGTTTCTGCTTAATCACTTTAATGCAGATATCGGGATCAATACCCTTGGCTATTCTTTCCGCTACGAGTACTTTATCAATTCCGATATCTGTTTCAACATCGAAATCGCTATGTAAAAATCCCAAATACCTGTTCCTGTTGGTAGCCGAAAATGTCTCATGTTCAATGATAGTAATATGCTTAACACCAAGTAAACATATCTGAGGGAGAACAAACGTTCCTAGCCCTCCATATCCAACCAGCACAACCTTCGTTGACTGAATTTTATCTTGTCCTGCGATTCCAAATATAGCAATCTGCCTATCGAATCGTTCATTTTTCGTTAACATGTTTATCTCCTAATGTCATTTTGGTTGGTTGTAATATCTCTCCATCGATGCGTAGCGCAGTCAGGCATTCAGGTGAATGAGGGTCTTTCAACCAAATCAGTGAATCAAACCCACAAGGCGCTATTACAATTGCTGCATAAGGCCTGCCTGGTAATCTCCACCACATATGCGGAACTGTCTCTTCAAAACCATTCATATCCGCAAGAGAGAACGCAGCCGCCCATGGACTATTAAATGGATGGGAATGTAGCTCAATGAGTACTGTATTCGTCTGATGTGCTTTCTTGATAATGGAAACTCTGGTCTCATCAGACAGTTCGATAAAATCATCATACTGCGCCTTGAAACCATCCTGCCCGACAAGGAAAAAGTCTTGCGCTGTAAGAACCAATGAATGGTTTGATTCAACAAATTCGGCAAAGATAAACGCTGCAGACTCATTTAATGCACCTTCAGGTAAAAGATGCTTCCAGATTTCCGTATACTGGTGCTTTGTGAGGTCAATAAAATATTGCATTATTCACCCTCCAATAGGCGACAGCGAAAACTTCTCGCCCAGCCCCATAGATTATCGCCAGACGTGACATCGACCCCAGGCATCCAATTTTCCGGGTCCCATGAAACAAATCGCCAGCTACCATCAAATGGTGGTTGATGCTGAGGATTGTTCAGAGATAAAACCCTATCGCCATGTCTAATACCTGAAGGCACATAAAACCCATAGGGTTTGGGAACTGGATGGCCAGCGGTGACGCTAAATACGATTGACACCTTTTCGGGATTTAAGGGAGAAGGAAGGGAGTAGCCATCAATTTTGAACCAGTGCAGATTATTTACTTCCTTGTAATCAACGCCTTCAAAATTTTTCTGCAACAGGATCAATTCCCTTCCAATCCGTGAATCATTGTCAAAGCCTCGCTTGAAGCGCTGCTTTTTACAGAAACTATGTCCATGCTTGAGTTTGATTACTTCACCAGAAGTTAAGATATGTTCATTCTGATCCTTATCAACTTCTACCGCTCCCTGACTAGCATCCCAACCTCCAAGTTGGATAATTTCTTCGGTAGTGATCGTTTTCTTCAACCATTCAAATACTTTTCCTTCAATACAGATAGAGTATTTGGCTCCAACCCTGAATTTTTCGATTCCTTCGCACGTGAGATCAACTAAATCATGATCGCCAATAAGTTTGTCTTCACCTTCTTTAGTTTTCTGCCAAATTCCAACTTCACTAGGATCATTAGCATCAGCAAGGCGTTTAATTGCTCGACCAGTGATAAAGTCCGACCCCCATTCCCGTGACTTACCGTCAACTTCAAGCCGGTAAATAACATCTGTCCTGAAGGTTAGGAACTTCTCAATACCGCTTCGCTGTAGATCAATTACCTCAGTGGTTCTGATGCTTTCCATGTCACCATCTTCCAACAGAAGATAAATGACATGATCACCAGGAAATTCCTTGCCAGCCAACGTGAGTAGTTCTTTGCCTGAAATGGCAGGTTTATCGGTTTCATGTACATCACCATTGATTTTTAATTTGTACAAAACATTTGTATTCATAACTGTATCTCCAAAATAGATTAATGAACTTTTCGAAGTACAGTATTGCAAATGGCAGGGGGGTGAATTGAGGGAGCAGAGGGGTGAAAATCGGGGTGATTTTATGAAAAACGTCTAATTATAGACCAGATTATTCCTATTTATTAGGTTTGCTTCAATTTTTAGTATTCAAGCCAGTAATTACCATTACCATCATTTTTTATTATCTCTCCCCACGCCTCATGCACTTTCCCACCTTTACCTTTAAACAGTGCCCGCAGTTTATTTCCCTCTTGTGAACTGGTATGAGAAAGAATTTCGGTTTGATGCATAAGCTTGCTTTCATTATCCATAAATTCTAGCGCTTCACTTTGCATCTTTGTAAATTTATAAATTTTACCGTTTGAATTTAATGTTCTGTAACCATTACTGAATCCTGGCTTACTTATACTGCCACCCATTTTACCTGCAAGTAGGCGTGTATTTAGCTCAAAGTTATCACCCTCAATTAACATAGCTTCTTCGAGCCTTACCAATACATTTTGTTCTGGCAAATGTAGGTAGTCTGGAATATTTTGATCTAAAGATAAGACTAATGCAGGTTCACGCGCCTTATGGTAATTATTAAGATATTGATAAAGCGAATCAAGCACAGAGCTCTGCCTGATATTTCTTGCAATAATTATCTGTATGTTTTGCCTTTCGATCCTGTGTTGCCCTAACACCCAAATATTGTCGTCAAGTATTACTTTTGGCTCATGGCGATCCGCTATGTCCAAGGCGTTCATTATCTGCCTAATTAACCACTTGAAATTGATCTTATATAAAGCAATTTCTTCATCCATGACAGCAACCCAACCATCTGATGAAGAAAAATACATATTTTTTCCATCTCTCCGTTGGATTTCGGCAATATATTCATGCTCACCGTCAACAACCTCAATATCCTTTAAGTTCTTGAAATGCAGCAACACATTGTTATCTATGGCGCTCTGAAAATCATCACCGAATTTTTTTTTCGCAATCCTTTTTATAATGGTAGCCTCGGAGATTACACCAATACTTAGTAATTTCTCAATAATTGATTTTTTAACGCGGGCACTCATTGTATCGTTTTAATCAACTCCCACTGCTCTAAATATTTGTCACCAATCAATATCTCCTTTCGCGACTTACTTTTAAGATCGCATCCGCCTTGATCTCTTATTCTTACGTGCAAAATTTTCCCCCTTCGGCTTTCGTTATCCGGCATAAACTTTATGCTTATACGAACTTGTTTCAACCTGAACCCAGCCTTCAGAGGATCATTATCACCAAAATATCCTTTTGATACATCGTAAATGCTACGCTCCTCCTTAGTACCAACATCTAGTGTTACGCTGTTATTACTGTTAGGTCGAGCGACTTTTAGCATTGTAACTCTTACAGATTCTATCCCATCATCTGGATCAAAAGATAAGACTACTGGCTTTAAAAGTTTTTGAATGTCATATTCCTTTAAAGGAATATTTTCGCCTTCAACGGGTGATTGGAGTAGAGTCTCAGAAAATATTTTTGTAATAGCTTTTCTACTTTCTTTGCCTTCCGCAATAATTTCAATATACCCTCTCTTTGGCTCATAAGTTAGGGCAACTTCTTGTACAGGTCTTACTATCTTTGAAACCAGATCTTCATTTTCAAAAGCAAGCTGGGTGATGGCCAAATCTTCCCGGTAAACCATTATTTGTATGATTTCAATTTCATTATTCTCACCCTCTGAACGAGTTCTTTCGTAAACATTCACTTTAATTTGTCCTACGGCGCGAAATAATTCCATCAATTTATTTTTGAAAGACGATAAGTTATCTCCATCTTCACTAATTTTAAGACCTTCTGGTCCAACGAAAGCTTCCCACATACGCCCCTGTCTTCTCGTATCGGTAAACCAGCAATCTTCAACTTGTAAGAATCGATCAGTATCTTTCAGATACATCCATAAAACACGATCAAATTCATTCTTTAGTTGATAATATTTTTTAAGCTCATCATCTCTGACGAAATGCTTTAATATGCTTTGACCCAATTCATCCGTTAGTGCATTAACACGTTCTGCATCAGAGGTTAATAAAGCTAGCTTTTCACCAGTGACACCTTCGGATAAGCTCAGCAGAGATTTTCTGACTGACTTATCGTCTGAGCCCCAGTCCACTTCTTCAACTAAATCATTATGGACGCTATCAAAATATTTTTTCAGGGACTCAATCGGTATATTTTTTATAAACTTGGATATTTCTGAGCTCATTAAATCTATCCTTGTAGTGGGGAGAGCCTTTGGATCGTTTTCAAAAGTCTAACATAAAAACTATGTAGGCCTGTTTTTGGCTAATACAGGAACGTACATTAGAAATTACTAAATGACTACTATGTGGTGTTTGCACTCATTAAATAACTGTCCCGCCAATGCCCGCTTTGTGAAAGTCGCCTGCCAATCAACAGCTGCCATTACCCTTCTGACATAGCAAGTCCCAAGTTGGTCGAAAGCAGATGTTTAGATAATTGTGGCAATGCGCCGGCAACCCAAAGTGGACATTATATTTGCATTGAGGAAATTTCGATTTCTAATTTAGATATTTCTGTTTTTGTCTGCTTTACTATCGAGTCAGTACATTCAACACAAAACATTTTTTTTGACGAAAAACCTGCTGACATCTTAGGTATTTGAAAACAATCCTGATCCATTGTGATTTCATTTTTACATCTAGAACATTTCGTTTTTTTCTTGCATGTGTAAACAGTTGGTCTTCCTGTCGACATTGATAGAAGAGATGGAGTTTTTCCTTTAGGTTTCATCACTTAGTATTCCTTTCCAAGTTTTAGTTAATTTATTGAGTAAGCCTTCTAAAGAATCATGCGACTCTTTGAACTCTTCTGTAGTCCAATCTTTTCGATCTTTTGGGTTAGCTTTCTTTATTTCCTTGTTTAGCAACGTGACACAAGCGATGAAGTTATTGCCTGCCCTCACACCCTTTTTAACCATATCCCTTCCCGCTCGCTGTATATTGAGACGATTAAGTAATAAGTTTGCAGTTCTATTTACTTGATCATTCAGCCCTTTCTTCAATTGTTCCCATTCTCTTTGAGGTAAGATTTTGAAAGGCTCAGCCGCTGGGCTGAAAGTGTTTTCTTTTTTCTTGCTTAAGACCATATCCCGAGCACCAGCAGGATCAAGTCCAAGTGATTCAAGCTTGTCCTCCAATTCGCGGATAATGTCTTCGTCTTCAGCGGTAGTAAATTCTTCCTCAATTAATGAGTCGACAATTTCATAGTTTGCTACAGCAGGCTCAGATAGGCACATTCTTGCGGCGCCAGAAGTAACGTGATGAGCCAGCTCAGGCTCTTGTCCGCTAATTACGCTGTCCCAGAATTTTTGATCATCATTTTCGAATAGCTTGAATTCTTTTAATCTTATATCTAGATTCATACCAGCATGTGTTACAACATGCCCATAATTATCAGGATGGGTTGGATTATTTTGTACTATTACCCTTAGTACTCGCCCCACAAACTGTATATATGGAGCTAGCGTTCTAAAAGGGCGGAATATAGCTGCCACACTTAGCTTTGGATGGTCGAACCCCTCTCCAAGCATTTGCACTTGGATTATGCAGTCTAGCTCGCCACTTATTAGGCGTCTTTTGATAGTTTTTTTCTTTTCTTCTTCAAGTTCGCCATAAATAACATCTGCACTAAATCCTCTCGCTTCATACAAAGCGCGAATTTTTTTTGCATGATCTACAGTGCATGCTACTGCAATGAGTTGATGGTGTGTTCCTGTTTCGCGTAATTGTTCAAGCTTCTCCAGACTATTATCCACAATCGATTGATTACATACGTCAGACAATGCAATGCCTCTACTAAACCAATCTTTTTCTTTCATCTTTAAGACTTCTTCTAAATTATAAGTCTTTGTTGTCCCTTTGGCGGTGAATTCAATTTCAGATGGAGCAACATATGAGGCTTTAATTCGCTTGATATATCCTTTGAGAGTGGCTTTTTTAAACGGATACCTGTAAACCAGCTCTCCATCAATTTCCTTATTGTCGCTACGAAAAGGAGTGGCGGTCATGTTAATTATTTTTGCGCTATGGAAGTGATCAATGACGGCTTGCCAGCTATCGGCTGGAGAATGATGAGCCTCATCAACAACAATAAGATCAAAAAAATCGGAAGAGAATTTTTTCAGCCATTTTTCAGGGCTGGTGGCTAACTGATGAACATTAGAGATAATAATGTGAGACTTTTCGCATACCGATATGTTTCCGGTGTCCAATGTGCATGCATATGGCCCTGCTGCCATATCACTATCTTTTAAGATGCCCCTAGTCCGCCAAAAACATTTTTGACGGTTAGTAATATCTAGTGACTCAAACAATCCATCCTTAATGGTTAGATTAGGGGCAACTACTAAAACCCGCCCCTTCGCAATACCGAATGGAGCAATAGCTGCAATGCCAGATTTTCCACATCCAACAGGAATTTGAATGATTGCGACTTTCCCCCCCTCATAAAAGAAGTTGTACAGTGCCTGATAGGCTTCAATCTGAGGTTCCCGTAATTGAGGGTTTTCTTCAATGTCAGCGGGTGTTTCAAGGAAGTAACTTTCAATAGGTCTGTTTGCTCGAACCCAGTTATCCAGGTCGCTTTTATTGAACAGCCACTTACTACCGACTTTATTAGATGGAATGCCCCCTTCTCTTGCCAGATTGTAGAGAACAGTCTTCCCTAATTGTACGTACTTTGCTGCCTCTTCTACTGTCATCCATCCATCCATAAATCACCCATAACTTATCATTTGATATCATATAATACCAAATGATAGGTAAATATTTAGAGATTGCAAGTTTTTAATTGAATGCTAAGAAAAAATTGGCCTCGGCGTCGTATAGTTAGGTGATTTACTAGAAGGAGAGATAGGGATATCCGGAACGCTAGGAATTTAACTTTCTTTAGCTCCAAAGGCCGCTTATGGCTAAATACTAGCCTTATCATGACTTCTCGCAAACGGCCGCTATGGGTCAAATATTAGATATTGCTAAATGACTGCAATGTGGTGTTTTCTGCCTCTCAAAGCCAGTCTTACGACAGACCGCTATAGAATTGTTATCTGCCTGCTTCTGTGCAGACTGACTCCTGTTAACCCTATATATTGTCCTTCAGTTATAAGAAAGCTATTCAATCATTATTGCTCTCATCTTCAAAATCAATAGTCAGCGTAATATTAGCGGGGGGTTCAGATGGCAACTCACTTCTTTTTATGTAAATTGAGGATACAGGTGAATCAGCTTCGCTATTTGCGTAGACATGCGTTCCCTTAGTTGATTTGCTAAATTCCATTATGATGGTTTTTTTCATTTTTTACCTACGTCTATTTATTCCAATATTTTTTCATTATAAACAACAAATCATTCAACAGGGGAGTGCCAGTATTTTTGTATGAAGCTTGACTAGTTCATGTCTGAGAGCCCAGCTCAAATACGATCATTTTTAATTCTAAACAGGATATTCAGGAAAACAGTGTAGTAGTCAATTTCAGCCCAATTCACGATCTCTAAATTCTGCCAAAAACACACATTGTCACAAATCGGTCGCAATTCTGTCACATGGCTTTTTCGAACCTCAAAATTTTACCCCGAAAACAACTTTTTTATGTGACAAGAAATTTTATAAGGATTTTTGAAATGCCTACATCACTGAAATTTTTAAGGCGTATTTTTAGGTTGCAAATTTACTCAATAAAGATGACCTAATCATTTCTGTGACAAGGTTTTTTTTGAGCAGAAACAAAAACAGCCGCTTACGTAAGCGGCTGTTTTTGTTGAAGAATATGGTGGCAACACCTAGATTCGAACTAGGGACCCCATCATTATGAGTGATGTGCTCTAACCAACTGAGCTATGTTGCCATGATCTTTTTTCTCTGTTGAGTGATTGGGTCAAAATCCATCCAT
>Ga0316209_1002410_pt1 | contig 15131 bp, 7 predicted proteins | sample 6monopyrite_MG_FD_204945 | JGI IMG/M metagenome (GOLD analysis project Ga0316209, IMG submission 204945) | Microbial mat bacterial communities from mineral coupon in-situ incubated in ocean water Damariscotta River, Maine, United States -... | ecosystem: Environmental > Aquatic > Marine > Coastal...
CCCGGCGTGCAGGTCAATCCGATCGAGCATTCGAACCTTCGCTACACGCTCTCGAGCGATGTCCTCTTCGACGACGTGCTCATCCCGGTCGAAAACATCGTGGGCGGCGAAGAGATGTGGAACCGCGGCTGGAGTCTCCTGGCGGGTCGCGCCCTCGACGTCGAGAAGATCGAGATCACGGCGGTCACCTTCGGGATCGCCCAGGCCGCGGTCGACGAGGCCTGGGAGTACGCGGGCCAGCGCCGTCAATTTGGCAAGCCGATCTCGGCGCATCAGGCGATTCGCCACGACCTGGCGGAAGCGCGGACGAAACTCGAAGCCTGCCGGCTGATGCTCTACCGCGCCGCCTGGCTCGCGAACGAAGGCAAGCCGTGCTCCGTTGAGACCTCCATGGCCAAGCTCTTTGTTGCGGATACTGCGGTCGAGATTGCCCTTCTCTGCCAAAGAGTATTAGGCGCGTATGGTCTTGCCGAGGGATACGACATGGAACGCCACGTTCGGGACCTGCTCGGCATGCCGATCGTGGGCGGTTCCTCGAACATGCAGAAGAACAACATCGCGAACCGACTCGGGCTCGCGACGGAGGACGCGAAATGAGTGACGCCATCGACACCCGCGCGGCGGCGACTGCCTTCGCCCCGGAGCTGCGCGAGCGCGCAGAAGAAGTCGAAGCCGAACGAAAACTGCCCAGTGACATTTCGAAGCGATTCGCCGAAGCGGGGCTCTACCGCATGTGCGTCCCCGAAAAGTTCGGTGGCCTCGAGCAGGCCCCGGCGATCACGATGGAGACGATCGAAATTCTCGCCCGTGCCGACGCGGCCCCGGCCTGGGTCACCTTCATCGGCGCCACCTCCGGCACACTCCTCTCGCTCCTCCCCGAAGCGACCGCCCGCGAGATCATGGCGACGCCAGAGACCATGCTCGCCGGCGTATTCGCGCCCCGCGGCAAGGCCGTCGTTGTGGACGGCGGCTTCCAGGCGGAAGGCCAATGGCAATGGGGGAGCGGCACCCAGAACGCCGACTGGATCCTCGCCGGCTGCCAGATCATCCGCGACGGCGAAGTCGAACTCCTCCGAAATGGCACCCCCCGCTCGCGCATGATGATTGTCCCCGCTTCGGACGTCGAGTTCATCGACACGTGGCACGTCTCCGGGCTTTCCGGAACGGGCAGTACGGACTTCGCACTCCGGGATGTCTTCGTTCCGACGGAGCGCGCCGCGGGACTCGGCGTCGATGGCCCCCTTGAACGCCCCCTCTATCTCTTCCCGCAATTCGGCTTGCTCGCCATGGGCATCGCCGCGGTTGCGATGGGCCTCGCCCGAGCCGCAATCGATGAACTCGTCGATATCGCCGGCGGCAAGAAACCCTCGGGCAGCGCCCGCCCTCTCGCGGCACGCCCCGCAGCACAAACCGACGTTGCTCAGGCCGAAGCGTCGCTTCGGTCCGCTCGCGCCTTCTACTACGACGCGATCGGGACGGCCTGGGAGGAGGCACTCGAAGGCGCGCTCTCGACCGATTCGAGACGCGACATCCGACTCGCGACCACCCACGCGGTCCATGCAAGCGCGAGCGCCGTCGATCGCATGTATCACCTCGCCGGCGGAACCTCGGTCTACCGCACATCGCCGCTGCAAAGGATCTTCCGCGACGTCCATGTCGCGACCCAGCATATGATGGTCGGCCCCTCGACCTACGAACTCACGGGGCGCCTCTATCTCGGTCTCGACACCGATGTGGCGATGCTATGACGACAGACCTAACAAACTCGGATGGCCCGCTCCGGGTAGGCACCCTCGCCGATGACGATATCCTGAAGGCCGACTTCGACCGCCGCCACGAACTCCTGGCCCGCGTCCGCAAAGCCGGCATCGATCATCTCTTCGTCGCCGACCACATCAGCTTTCACACGGGCTTCGGCCTCGACGGCTTGATCCAGGCTGCGACGATCACGGCGCTCGATCCTGTACTGCCGATTCATATCGGCGTCTACTTGCTCGCGCTGCGCCACCCGCTCCCCGTCGCCCGTCAGATTGCACAGATCTGCGAATCCGCGCCAGGCCGACTCCATCTCGGCATCGGCGTGGGCGGAGAAGATCGGCACGAGATCGAGATCTGCGGCGTCGACCCGTCGACCCGCGGGCGCCGCACGAGCGAATCGATTGTGGCGCTGCGCAAGCTGCTGACTGGCGAAGCCGTGAGCCACGACTGCGAGTTCTTCCAGTTCGAGGACGCGATCATTCAGCCCCCGCCCTCCCCCGCCGTCCCGATGGTGATCGGAGGTCGCGCGGATGCCGCGATTCGGCGCGCGGCACTCCTGGGCGACGGATGGCTCGGCGTCTGGTGCTCACCCAAACGGTATCGCGCCGTGACCGAACAGATCGAAGCGATCAGCACGGAGCGCACGATCGACAAGCCGGCGACCTGGGATCACGGACTTCAGGTCTGGGTTGGCCTCGATGAAGATCGGGCGAAAGCCCGGGAACGCCTCGCCGCGCGCATGCAGGGCATGTACCGCATCCCCTTTGAACCCTTCGAGCGCTATTCGCCCTACGGATCCCCCACCGAGATCGCCGACTTTCTGGCGCCCTACGTCGAGGCCGGCTGTCGCCACCTAAACGTCATGCCCGTAGCGGAATCGACGGAAGCGAGCATTGACGGCATCGCCGAGATCCGCGAGCGCCTGCTCGCCTAACGCATCCTAGACGCCGATGGGCCCACCGCCTTAGGGAGCGACGATCTCGAAGTTCGGAGAGAATCGCTCAAAGAGCCCCGCGAACCGGGCCATCGCCAGAAGCCCACCGGAGACGCTCGCCCGTCCCTCGCCCACGAGCGCCGGAAGCGATGCCTGCCCCGACAGCACGCGCATGAAATCCGCGCGATCGAGCTTGAGCGTGATCGAAGGATCGTCGACACGGCGCGTGGGATGAGCGCGAAGGACGCCGTTGCGGATCTCGAGCAGCCAACGTTCGCCTCGGTCGGGGAACGCTACGTCGAGGGTCAGATCCGCATCCGCCGCCTTCTCCCCATCGAGGGCGACCGCCATAAAGTCGAAGATCATCTGCGAGGGCATCCCCGCGATCAAATCCGGACTCGCCGTATCGACGATGCCCGCGATATCCGGAATGCCGCCTCGCAGTTCCTGCGCACCGGTCAGGTAGAAATTGCGCCAGGGACCGGACTCTGCCTGGTAGCCCAACTGTTCGAGGGCATCCGCAAGCAACCAACGCCCCGCCTTGTTCCTAGGTTCTGCAAAGACGAGATGCTTCACCACCTCGGCGACCCATCGGTAGTCGCCTTTCTCGAACGCCTCTTGCGCGTTTGCGATCAGCGCGTCCGCCCCTCCGGCGAGCTCGACGTAACGCTTGCCCGCCTCGACCGGAGGATGCGGATTGAGATTCGACGGATTGCCATCAAAGAAGCCCAGATAGAGCTGGTAGGTCGCCTTCGAGTTGTGGCTCACTGTGCCGTAGTAGCCGCGATTGAACCATTGCTTCGCAAGTGACTCTGGAAGCTCGATCTCTTCGGCGATTTCGAGCGGAGTCAGCCCGCGGTTGGCAAGATGAAGCGTCTGATCGTGGATGTATTTGTAGAGATCGCGCTGGCTCGCCAAGTAGGCGATCGCCTCTTCGCGCCCCCATCGCGGCCAATGGTGTCCGCCGAATACGAGTTCCATGTCATCGCCAAAGAGATCGATCGCCTCATCCAGCCAGCGCGCCCAGTCCGCTCCACTCCGTACCTGCGCCCCGCGCAACGTATAGAGGTTATGCAGAACGGCATTCGCCTCCTCCGCCGCATAGAACGCCTTCTTGTGCGGGAAGAAGAACATCATCTCCGCCGGCGCCTCGGCGTTCGGCGTGTTCTGAAAGACGATTTCGATTCCGTCGAGCACGAGCTTCGTTCCGGTCGTGTCGATCACGTCCGTCGGTGGGATCAGCGATACACGCCCGACCGAGGTCGTCTTCCCAAGCCCCGAATCGACCCGCGCGGTCGCCGACGCCGGGAGCAATCGGCCGAACATATAGGAGGCACGACGCGTCATGACGTTTCCGGCCACGACATTCTCGGAAACCGAGTGATGCATGAAGCCTTCGGAAGCGACAACGCGAACTCGACCGGACGCCACATCGTCCGAGGTCACCAGGCCACCGATCCCGCCGAAATGATCGACATGGCTATGGGAGTAGAGGACGGCCTTAACCGGTCGTTCGCCGAGTGTCTCGTTGACGAGGGCGAGGGCCGCTCGCGCGGATTCGACTGTGATTAGCGGATCGAGCACGATCCATCCCGTTTCGCCCGCGACGAAGCTGATATTCGAGAGGTCATACCCACGGACCTGGTAGATCCCCTCGGTCACTTCGAAGAGCCCATGGATGTTATTCAGACGCGCCTGTCGCCAGAGGCTCGGGTTCACCGTATCCGGCGCGCGTTCCGCGTCATTGATGAACTGGAACGTCTGCATGTCCCAGGCGGCTTCCCCACCCCCATCTGCGGCAATCGTGAGTTCTTCTGCCGAAACGATCCGGCCGCGCTGAGCTAGCTCGAAATCGCGATCGTCCTCGAAAGGCAGTGCCTGACGGACCTTCGCCTGGGCGCGTCGTGTCGCCTCCGTCGCAGGCTTCGGCTCCGGCGTCAGAACAAGGCCGTCGCCCGTCACCACCGGGCCGCCCATCAGAGCCGCACACCCGAGGAGAAACGACACACTAAGGCTCGCCGCGGCGACCCGAACGCCTCGTCGGACAGGTGATGATTCGAATCGCATCAGGAACTTCTTCCTCGGCGTAATCGCGCCGAACACGCTCGCGAATTCGCGGCGCTTCGAATGGGGGAGGCAACAACGTGCCGGACCACCGGGCATCTTGTTAGTTGACGCGGCGCGTCCGCCCTTCCCAATAGGGCTCACGCAATTCGGTCTTGAGGATCTTGCCCGAAGGATTGCGCGGCAGGGCCTCGATCCGGTCAATTGAAGTCGGGCATTTGAAGTGCGCGAGATTCTCACGGCAGTAGGCGATCAGGTCTTCATCGCTCCCGGGGTTTCCGGGCGCATCGACGATGATCGCCTTCACCGTTTCGCCCCACTTTTCAGAGGGAACGCCGATCACCGCGGCATCGGCCACGCACGCGTGCGCCATCAAGACATTCTCGATCTCGGCGGGATACACGTTCTCGCCCCCCGAAACGATCATGTCCTTCACGCGATCATGAATAAAGAGGTAGCCATCGCGCATATAGCCGGCGTCGCCGGTCCGGAAATATCCGATCCCATCCGCATCACGCCCATCGGGGAAGGCCTCGTTGGTCGCCTCAGCATTTCGCCAATAACCCTTCATGTTCTGCTTCGTCGCGCAGAGGATCTCGCCGACTTCGCCGTCGGGCAGCTCTTTCTTGGTCTCGGCGTCGACGATGCGAATCGTCACGTCACCCCAGGGCTTGCCGGCGGAGCGCAACAAGTCGGCCTTCGGGCCACCGGGATCATGGTCCTCGGGCTGGAGTTCGGTGATCGCGCCGGTTGTTTCTGTTAGGCCGTAGACCTGCGTAAAGCCACAGCCGAAGGTCTTCATCGAACGAACGAGCACCTCCTCGGAAATCGGCGAGGCACCGTAGATAATCTTCCGAAAGGAACTGAAGTCCGTCGTCGCCGCTTCCGGCATCGCGCTCAACACCTGCAGTACCGCAGGCACGAAGAGCGAGTTCGTCACGCGATGCTTTTCGATGAGCGAGAGCACCTCGATCGGATCCATCTCAAAGACGAGGATCATCTCCGCGCCCTGGGTAAAGCCGGCGACCGCCCAGCCACTTCCCGCAATGTGAAAGAGAGGCATCGCCACCATGCAGACGCTGTCGCCGTCGATGCTCCAGGATTCGGCACCGGCATCCATCGCGGCCATGAGGTTGCGATGGGTGAGCTCGACACCCTTCGGCAGACCCGTCGTGCCCGAGGTGTAGAGCTGATAGCAGACGTCATCCTGGGTGCAGGGAAGCGCGGGATCCGTCGCATCCCGGTCCGAGATCCAATCGGCGTAGGTCGTGTACTCGCCAGCGTTGCTTCCGAGCACGACGACCGTCGTCACCGTCTCGAGACTCATCTTCGCGAGATGCTCAAGGAACTCCTCGCCGATGAAGAGCACCTTCGCCTGCGCGTGATTGAGGATGTATTCCATTTCCGGCGCAGCGAGCCGCCAGTTCACCGCCAGCGTCACGCCATTGATCATGGCCGCGCCGAAGAGCAACGTGAAGTATTCGGGCACGTTTCGATCGAGAAAAGCGACGCGCTCCTGGGGGCCGACCCCGGCATCGAGCAGCCCATGAGCGACGCGAGCGGACTCTGCTTGGATTTCGCGATAGGTCCAGGTCCGGTCCCCGGCGCGCATCGCGATCTTTTCGGGGCAATCCGCTGCATGGGTTCGCAGGACGGCGTCAAGGGTCTCGATGGGCACGATTCTCTCCTTCAGGTCGGTCGAACAACTCTGCGGTCAAGCTAACATGCAGCCAGCGGTCTGGGTACAGAATCCCAGTCCCTTGATTCCAGACCGCCCGACGCCGACCAGGAGCCCACTCATTGCCGAGCGCCTCGCCCGACGCTGCCGACCCATCCCTCGCCCAGAGCCTCGACCAGGGCTTCCAGAAGATCGCGGACGTCGCCGAAGGCATCGTCATGTTCGAAGCGCCGATCGCCGGGGTCGATGTCCCGCTGATCGTGGTCTGGCTGATCGCCGGGGCTGCATTCTTCACGGTTTACCTCGGCGGGATCAATATCCGCGGCTTCAAGCACGCGGTGCGAATCGTGCGGGGCCTTGAAGACGATGAGGACGAACCGGGCGACGTCAATCACTTCCAGGCGCTCACGACCGCCGTGTCCGGAACCGTCGGAGTCGGCAACATCGCGCACGTCGCCGTCGCCGTTTCCGTAGGCGGAGCGGGCGCTGCTTTCTGGCTCATCGTGGCGGGCTTTCTTGGCATGGCCTCGAAATTCGCCGAGTGCACCCTCGGTGTGAAGTACCGCCGCGAGAACCCGGACGGCACGGTCTCGGGCGGCCCGATGTATTTCCTCGAACGCGGACTCGCCGAGCGCGGCTGGCCCGTGTTAGGCCGAGGCCTCGCGATCTACTACGGCGTGTGCGTCGTCTTCGGATCGATCGGCGTCGGCATGTTCCAGGCGAATCAAGCCTTCGTTCAATTCGTCGCTGCGACGGGTGAATCGGAATCGTTCGCTGCCGGCCAGGGCTGGGTGTTCGGACTCTTCCTCGCAGTCACCGTCGCCGCCGTCATTCTCGGCGGCATCAAGGTCATCGCCCGCGTAACCTCGGGCCTCGTCCCCACGATGGCCACCCTCTATTTGACGACCGGGCTCTACGTCATAGGCAGCAATATCGACCGCGTCCCCGACGCCCTCGTCCGCATCGTGACCGAAGCCTTCACGCCGACTGGCGCCGTCGGCGGAATGCTCGGGGTCATCGTCCTCGGCTTCCGACGCGCCGCCTTCTCGAACGAAGCCGGAATCGGCTCCTCCTCGATCGCGCATTCGGCCGTCAAGACGAGCGAGCCCCTGACCCAAGGCTTCGTGGCGATGCTCGAACCCTTCATCGACACGGTGATCGTCTGCTCCGTCACAGCGCTCGTCATTACGACCGGCCTCGACCCGAACGAACTCGGTACCGGCGCCGTCAGCGGCGTCGAACTCACCTCCAAAGCCTTCGCCTCAGTCGTCTCGTGGTTCCCCCCGGTCCTCTCGATTGTGGTCTTTCTCTTCGCCTACTCGACCTTGATCTCCTGGTCCTACTACGGGCTCGAAGGCTGCGTCTACCTCTTCGGCCCGTCCAAGCGGATCCGGATGGTCTTCAACCTCTTCTACTGCTTCTGCGCGATCGTCGGTTGCGCGACGACCCTCGCTGCGATCCTCAAGTTCTCCGACGCGATGATCTTCGCAATGTCCTTCGCGAACCTGATCGGGCTCTACTTCCTCGCCCCGGGACTGCGCCAGGATCTCGACGAGTACTGGACGCGCATTCGAGCGCGCTCGACGAGCACCGCCTAACTTCGAACCCGCTCGGACTTCGGATCGTAGAAGGCACGAAGCGACGCCTTCGCCGGGAAGCGGCGACCGGCGATTTCGATTTCCCAAACCCCTTCACGGACCCAGGCCGCATCGATCGGCGCGTCCCCGTCGCCCGGGCGAGCGGCCCACCCAAGTCCGACAGCCGCACCGACGGTATGCCCCCAGGTCCCAGATGTAATCAATCCCATCCGTTCTCCGTCCCGAAAGATGGGCTCCTCGTGATGGAGCATCGCAGCGGCATCCTCGATCGCGAAATGTAAAAGCCGACGCTTCTTCGGCGCCGACCGAAGCGCTTCGAGTGCCGCACGCCCGACGAAGTCGACACCCTCGCCCGTCGAAGCCGACGTCTTGTCCCACCCGACAGCAAAGCTCAAGCCCGCCGCGAGAGGATCATCATCAGGGCCGACGTCATGTCCCCAATGGCGATAGCCCTTTTCGATGCGGCACGACAGCATCGAACGGAATCCGCAGAGCGTGAGCCCATGCGCCGCCCCTTCGCGCCGCAAGGCATCGAATACCACTCGAGCGCGATCGATCGGTGCATAGATCTCCCAGCCCAACTCACCGACATAGGTCACACGCAGCGCAAGAACCGAGACGCCCGCGATCGTGAGTGACTGAGACGTACCGAAGGGGAAGGCCTCATTTGGAAGGGCTTGTTCGGAGGCCGCTTCGAGAACCCGCCGCGCATTCGGCCCCATCAGGCCGAGAGTCGACCAGGATTCGGTCTGGTCGTGAAGCTCGGCGCGCGCGGAGCCGATCGCAGAGGCCAAATGATGTCGATCGCGCACGCGGGTCGCCGGAGCCGTCACCACGAAGAATCGATCTTCCTCGAGGCGCGTAACGGTCAGGTCTGCTTCGATACCGCCTCGCTCGTTCAACCATTGCGTATAAACGACTCGTCCGGGACCTACGTCCATCGAGTTCGCACTCACTCGATCGATCACCGCAAGCGCGTCCTTCCCTTCGAGCAGAAACTCGGCGTAGGAGGTCTGGTCGTAGAGTCCGACGGCCTCGCGGGTCGCGCGATGCTCCGCTTCGATTCGATCGAACGCATTCGAGCGAAGGAAGGAGTGTTCTTCGACCGGCGCCTCCCCGGGACACGCATACCAGAGCGGACGTTCCCAGCCCGACAGAACCCCGAAGCAGGCGCCTTCCGCCGCGTGCACTTCATGAAGGGGGGAGTGGCGAACATCTCGCGCCGTGGCCGGCTGGCGATAGGGCCAATGCATTTCGTAGAGCAGGCCAAGGGTCTCGACAGTTCGCTTCTTGAGATAATCCTCGCGTGAAGCGAAGGGCTCGAAGCGACGGATATCAACGTCCCAAAGGTCCATCGGCGGATGCCCATCGAGCATCCAATCCGCGAGGACCCACCCCACGCCCCCGGCCGCCTGGATTCCGATCGAGTTAAACCCGGCCGCGACGAAGAGCCCCGACACTTCTGGCGTCTCGCCTAGCAAGAACTGATCGTCGGGCGTGAAGCTCTCGGGGCCGCAGAAGATCTGGCGCAGCGGTGTGTCGTGCAGGCGCGGAACACGGGTGAATGCACGGTCGAGGAGCGGCATCACATGATCGAGATCCGAGGGGATTTCGATGAACGATTCGTCGGGGATCCGGCCGGCGGGCCAGGGCTTGGCGACGGGCTCAAAGAGTCCGACGAGCAATCGCCGCGCGTCTTCCTTGAAATAGACGGAATGATCCGGGTCGCGCAGGATCGGCACGTCCTGGGGGAGATCATCCATCGCTTCGGTGATCGCGTAGTAGTGTTCCGCGGCGTGGAGCGGCATGGTCACGCCGTAGCGCGATGCCAACTCCCGAGACCACATTCCCGCGGCCAACACGACGAGTTCCGCGCGAACATTGCCCTCGGCGGTTTCGACGCCGACGACGCGACCGTTTTCGATTTGCAGACCGGTCACGGGCGTCCTTTGGCGAAGGTTCGCGCCACCTTGCCGCGCACCGGCAAGCAATGCGTTCGTCGCATCCACCGGACTGACCATGGCATCGTCGGGAATATGAACGGCGCCGACCAGATCGTCGATCTCGACATCCGACCAGGCCCGCTTCACCTCCGAGGGGGACATCGCAAAAGCATCCACACCGACATGCCGCGCCATCGACGCGGTTCTTTGCAGCTCCGTGAACCGTTCCGGCGTCGTAGCGACGGAGATGGCCCCCGGCGCACGGAAGCCCGTGGATTGACCGGTCTCCGCTTCGAGTCGCTGATAGAGCTTCAGGCTATAGCGCGAGAGCTCGGTCAGGTTTTCCGTCGCGCGGAGCTGGGCGACGAGACCCGCCGCGTGCCAGGTCGTCCCACTCGTATAGCGATCGCGTTCGAGCAGAAGAACGTCGCGCTCGCCCCGCGCGACCAAGTGGTAGGCGATGCTCGCCCCAACAATCCCGCCGCCGATGATGACGACGCGAGCTTGTTCCGGGAGGGTCGTACTCATGTCTTACAGGGGGTCACCCGGACCGCACAGAACTTAAACTCGGGAATCTTCCCATCCGGATCAAGCTCATCGAGGGTCAGCAGATTGGCTGCAGCCTCGCGAAAATGGAAGGGAACGAAGACCGAGCCGCGATTTTCTCGCGTCGTCAGCTTCGCCGCCAGATGAATTTCGCCACGCCGACTCTCGATCGTCACCCGATCCCCGTCCGCGATCCCGATTTCCGCCGCGTCCTCCGGATGAATCGCAACGAACGCTTCTGGCGCGATCGCATCCAGCGCACTCGCCCGCCGGGTCATCGCACCCGTATGCCAATGCTCGAGCAAACGTCCCGTGTTCAAGACGTAGGGATACGCCTCATCGGGAAGCTCCGTTGCCGCCGTCCATTCCGCGGGCACGAGCTTCGCGCGCCCATTCTCCGTCGGGAAGGTGTCATCGAAGAGCACCGTCGGCCCTTCTTCGTTCTCGGGATCCGGATTCGGCCAGAGCTTGCCCTGCGCGCCAAGATTGTCATGGCGAAGCGATGCGTAGCTCGAAGTGAGCGCCGCCATCTCGTCGAAAATCTCGCTGCTATTCGAATACGCCATGGGATACCCCATGCGATTCGAAACGTCCTGCACGATCTGCCAATCGAGTCGCGCTTCGCCCGGCAGCTCGAGGGCGGGACGGCCGAGCTGAACCCGACGATCCGTATTCGTGAACGTGCCGTCTTTTTCGAGGTAAGCGCTCGCGGGCAGGATCACGTCCGCGAACTCTGCGGTTTCCGTCAGGAAGATGTCCTGCACGACGAGGAAGTCGAGATTCGAGAGAGCCTTACGGACTTTGTTGACGTTCGGGTCGGACAGGAAGGGGTTCTCACCCATGATGTACATGCCGCGCACGCTGCCTTCGAGTGCTGCCCGCGTGATCTCCACAACCGTAAGTCCCGGATCGGGAGACAGCGATCGTCCCCACGCCTGCTCGAACTTGTCGCGAATCGCTGGATCGCCGACGGGTTGATAGTCGGGGTAGACCATCGGAACCAGGCCCGCGTCGCTCGCGCCCTGCACGTTGTTCTGCCCGCGAAGGGGGTGAAGGCCCGAGCCCGGGTTCCCGACGTTCCCCGTCAACAGGGCAAGGGAGATCAGACAGCGCGCGTTATTCGTACCGTACACATGCTGCGAGATGCCCATTCCCCAGAACAGGATCGCATTGCGCGCCTTGCCAAAGATCCGCGCGACTTCTCGAATGACTTCGGGCTCGACGCCGCAGATCTTCGACGCCATCTCGGGCGTATAGACCGCGACTGTGTCGCGAAGGGCTTCGTAATTCTCAGTCCGCTCGGCAACGAATGTTTCGTCGACGAGCCCCTCTTCGATGATCACGTTCATCAGCGCGTTGTAGAACGCAACGTCGGTTCCGGGCTTGATCCGACAATGGTAGTCGGCGTGATCCGCGATCGCCTCGCGACGCGGATCGACCACGATCAACTTCGTGCCCTTCTTTCGGGCCTGCTTGAAGAAGGTGGCCGCAACGGGATGGTTGGCCGTCGTGTTCGTGCCTGCGAGCAGTGCTGCGTCGGCGTTCTCGATATCGCCGTAAGTCGTCGTAACCGCGCCGCTCCCGATCGACTCGAGCAGCGCTGCGACGCTCGAGGCATGACAGAGGCGCGTGCAATGATCGACGTTATTCGTGCCGAACCCGGCGCGGATCAGCTTCTGAAAGAGGTAGGCCTCTTCGTTCGAGCATTTCGCGGAACCGAAGCCCGCGAGTGCATCACCTCCGTCTCGATCTCGAATCTCGGCAAGCTTCGTCGCCACAAGGTCGAGCGCCTCTTCCCAACTGGCTTCGCGGAAGGCGGGTCGAACTTCGGCGTCGTCGACGATGCCCCCCGGTTTTCGGCGACCGTCGTGCTCGCCGCGTACATCCTTCGAGAGTGCGCCCTTCGGGTAGGCCGAGTCGATTCGGATGAGCGGCTGGGTGAGGCGCTGGGGATGGGCGGAGTAGTCCCAGCCGTACCGTCCCTTCACGCAGAGCCGCCCCTCATTCGCGGAATCCTCGCGGCCCTCGGCGAAGACGATCGCGTTCGCATCGCGATCGACGTGATAGGTCAAGGCACAGCCCACGCCGCAATAGGGACACACGCTATCGACGCGCTCGAGTTCGGCGCGCGGCCGCAGCGGAACTCCGATCGCGCGATCGACGAGCGCTCCGGTCGGACAAGCCGCCGCACATTCGCCGCAGGAGACGCAAGTGCTCTCCCCCATCGGCTCGTCCAGATCAAAGGCGATCCGCGCGCCATAGCCCTTGCCGCTGCGGCCGATCACATCGTTGCTCTGGACGTCGTCACAGGCCCGGATACATCGATCACAGAGAATGCACGCCTGATGGTCGACTTCGATGACATGCGAAGAGTCATCGGCACCCCGTGCCACCTCCGCACGATTCCGAGGAAAGGGGGCGCCTGTCGCCGAATAACGACGCGCGAGTTCAAGCAGCTCGTTGTCCTTGAGGGCGACTTCACGTCGATCGGTTTCGGCGGTTCTCGGTTGCTCACTCATCAGGAGATTCGTGAGCGTCTTCCGGTACTCCTCGAGTTCATCGGAATTGGTCGTGACGGTCATGCCCGGCTGACACTCGCGAACGCACGCGGCGGCCTTGACCCGCTCCCCGACATCGACGACGCACATCCGACAAACACCGACGGGGTCGAGACCGGGCGTATGGCAGAGCGTCGGAATCTCGATCCCGTGATCGCTCGCGGCCTCGATGATCGTCTGACCTTCCGCCGCTTCGATTTCCACACCGTCGATCGAGAGCTTCATTGAACATCCTCGTTCGTCACCCGGTCCGCCCGCTTTCGAGGGGCAAGGCCAAGTTCGTCCGCCAGTTGGGCCAGCCGCTTTTTTGAAACACGACCCTCAGCGGTCCAACCACGCCCTGCATAATAGCCCTCAATCATCTCTGCGAGTCGACGCGCGGGCAGGCGCGCCCCGACCGCCGGCCCCGAGCGGAGCGGCTCTTCGAGCAGCCGCTTCGGGAGCGTATCCTCTTTAGGGCCCGCGCCCTCGCGCTGATTGAAGGCCTTGCGGAGGTCGACGATGCGCGCGGCCGCACCCTGTAGATCGATCGCTTTGAAGGACTCACCCGTGACTGCGGTGAGCAATTCGGCGCTCTCTTCGAAGAGGTCATCGAACGCTGCCCGAACGAACTTGCAGAGAACGAGGGAGTCGATCAAAGCGGCCCGATCTTCACTCTCGATCGCGTGCGCGACCGACCGAGCATCGCCGTGCAGGCGATCGACTTTGTCCGAGAAATCGGCTTCGTAGGCGCCGCTTCGATTGTGATCTGCGCCGCGGGTTCCCACCGCTAATCCGAGTGCCATCGTCTGAAGCGAGCGCGGCTCGTAGCCTGGGAGTTCCATCCCTTTTACCTGGGGCGCGCGGTCGATCGCATCCCCACCGAGTTCCTCCGCAAACCGGCGAGACCCCAACGCCAGACGATCTCCCAAACCCTCGCGGGCAGCGATCTGGTCGAGCCAACCGAGAACCGACTCGCCAAAGCGCGGACCGCCCTCGAGCTCCCCCCGGTCTCCGCACTCCATCGCGAAGGCAAGCGTCCCTCCGGCGGAGATCGTGTCGAGGCCGAGTTCATCACATCGCTGGGACGCCGCGAGCACCTCGTCGGGATCGTCGATGCCGCAAAGCGGACCGAGCGCGAAGAGGCTCTCGTATTCCGCCCGAACCTCGCGCGTGGACGCGTCGCCGTCCTTGCCCTTCGCCTGGTAGCCGAAGCGATGCTCACAGCCGATGGTGCAATGCGCGCAGGAGGCGCGACGATGGCGGCGCTCCCCTTGCCATCGCTCTCCCGCGAGAGCCTCGGCGCCTTCGAAATGGCTCTGCTGAAAGTTCCGCGTCGGCAAAGCCCCCAGCCGATCGAAGGTCAGCATGTTGCCGATCGTTCCGAGCTGGCTGTACTTCGCGGTCGCGGGCCCATTCGCGCGGTTCCGAAGCGCAAGGGCCAGCGCGCTCACGCGCTCGGGATCCGCCGACGAAGTCTCGATGTCCCCTGCCACCACAACCGACTTGAGACGCTTCGCCCCCATCACCGCGCCGAGTCCGCCCCGCCCTGCGTGCCGCCCATCGGAAGAGATCGTCGCATAACGAACGCGGTTCTCGCCGGCGATGCCGATTGCCGCGACGCGACCCTCGCTGCGGAGCGCCCTTCCGGTCTCTTCCGCCGATCGCCCCCAACTCACACTCGGCCGGAGTTCACCCCGAACCCAATCGGAAGGTGCATCGCACGCCCCCACGAAAACGATCGCGTCGTACCCCATCCGCTTTCCGTCGATTGCGAAATGACTGCTCGCGAGCGCATCGCAGATTCGATTCGTGAGCGGCGACTTCGCAACGACGGCGAACTTGGCTGACGTCGTAATGCCCGTCCCCACAAGCGGCGAGAACACGAAGATGAGCGGTGCTTCCGGCGCGAGGGGGTCGACTCCAACGGGGGCTTCTTCATGAAGCAGGAAGCTCCCAAGCCCGACCCCGCCGAGTACGCCGCGAAGGACCGCTTCGTCCAGCTCGACGACTCTTCCCTCCCGTCGGCTGAGGTCGTAGCGGAGATATTTTCCGTGGAATCCTTGCACGCGT
>Ga0316209_1002415_pt1 | contig 15096 bp, 11 predicted proteins | sample 6monopyrite_MG_FD_204945 | JGI IMG/M metagenome (GOLD analysis project Ga0316209, IMG submission 204945) | Microbial mat bacterial communities from mineral coupon in-situ incubated in ocean water Damariscotta River, Maine, United States -... | ecosystem: Environmental > Aquatic > Marine >...
AGTGGTTTTGCGTAACGCCGGAAAGTATATTTCGCCCACCATTGCGGGCCAAAAACAGCGATAAGTACTAAAATGATAATGACAATAAAATGCATAATGTGTGATTCGAATTAAGTTAAATTCGGCTATGATGTATTTAACTTTTGTTTTTAACGACGATAGAGGCGATGCCTAAATCTCTTAATCGTCGGCGTGCCTTGTTTAGAGCTTTGCTTGTCGTGAGCGGGCCAACTCTAACGCGGTGCCATGTGTCACCATTGTTGATTTTAACTTTTTGAATGTTTGCTTCGATACCCTGTAAAGCAAGTTGCGCTTTTAGTTTGTCGGCTTCTTCAAACTTTCTAAAAGAACCAGCCTGTAAAGTATAGTTATATTCTTTTTCTGCAGTTTGGCTATCTTTGAAATTTTTAAGTAAATCTTCTTCGGGAATAGCGACCTCTAATTCTGGCAGGATAGTATAAAAATCAAACTTTAATTTATTTAAAAGTTTGTTGGGAGATTCGCTGGTGCTTTCTTTTTTAACTGAACGAGCATCTTTCTTATCGCTTGATGATAATACATTGGAAACCGCTTGAGACAGGCTGCTTTTTCCGGAGCTGTTGTCATTGATATAAACTAGTAAGGCAACAAATAAACCAATAATTAAACCGGCAAGCATCCATAACCAGCCTGGTATGGGTTTATGTTCTTTGCGTTCGCTTTTTGCGTAGTCTTTAGGCATTTTGATTATTTATATTTAATATTTATCTACACTATACAGCAGTGAGCCGATAATTCACCTTATCGCGTTTACATTTTTTCAGGTGCAGAAACACCTAGTAGGCCTAAACCATTTTGCAGAACTTGTTTTGTTGCGCTGATTAAGGCTAAACGTGAATCACGTATTGCGGCATCATCAACAATAAACTGGTGTGCATTATAATAGGTGTGTAAGTCACCCGCTAAATCACGTAAGTAGTTAGCAATTTGATGCGGTTCATGGTTAAGCGCAGCTGTTTCTACAAGTTCTTTAAATTTTGACAGCGTGGTCATGATGGCTTGCTCATGTGTTTCCGTTAACTTATCAAGATTGGCTAAGCCACTTTCTTGATCGTATGCAAAACCTTTTTCATCAAGCTGACGTAATACGCTGCATACACGAGCATGTGCATACTGAATATAATACATCGGGTTTTCATTAGATTGTGATTTAGCGAGCTCTAAATCAAAGTCCATATGTTGTTCACATTTACGCATGACATAAAAGAAACGTGCCGCATCACTACCGACTTCTTTACGTAGTTGGCGCAAGGTAACGAACTCACCTGAGCGAGTCGACATTTGCATTTTTTCTTTGCCACGATAAAGAATAGCAAACTGAACGAGTAAAACATGCAGTTGTTTTGGGTCGTCGCCCACGGCTTGCATTGCCGCTTTTACGCGAGGTACATAACCATGATGATCAGCCCCCCAAATATCGATCACTTGATCGTAACCACGTTCAAGTTTATTCATGTGGTAAGCAACATCAGAAGCAAAGTAAGTTGATTGACCATTGGCGCGTACCAAGACACGATCTTTTTCATCACCAAATTCAGTCGACTTAAACCAAATCGCGCCTTCACGTTCTTCTGCATGACCTGATTTGACTAAGCGCTCAACGGCTCCGCTGACTAAACCGTTGTCGGTTAAGCTGCGCTCAGAAAACCACTCTTCATAAACCACGCCGAAATGCGCGAGATCATCACGAATATCATCAAGAATATAATTTAAGCCGGTATCAAAAATAAAGCGGTAATTTTCGGCACCCAAACGTTCTTTGGCCTGAATAATGACAGCATCAATGAATTGTTCTTTATCACCACCATCACATTCATCATCCGGTAAGTTAGTTGCGATATCGCTCCACTGTTGTTGAAATTTATCACCGTTATTTCGGTGTAGGTGGGCAGCAATATCCCAAACGTAATCGCCCTTATAGCCATTCACAGGGAAGTAATCAGGATCGGGCAGGGTGCCGCAAAGACTGAGATAACGAATCCAAACACTGGCGCAAAGAATATCCATTTGTCGACCTGCATCGTTAACATAGTATTCACGGTGCACTTCATAACCTGCCGCTGCGAGTAAGTCGGCAACCGCGGCACCGTAGGCAGCTCCCCGGCCATGGCCAACGTGTAGTGGGCCGGTTGGATTAGCGGACACGAACTCAACCTGGACACGTTTACCGCGGCCAACTGTTGAGTGACCATAAACCTCACCCGCATCTAAAATGGCGGGAATTACCGTAGTGAGAGTATTGGCGTTCATGAAGAAATTAATGAAGCCGGGGCCTGCAATCTCAACTTTGTCGATATCTGTATTTTCAGGTAGTGCAGCGACAATCTTTTCTGCTAAATCGCGTGGTTTTTGTTTCGCCGGTTTTGCCAGCATCATTGCCAAATTTGAGGCAAAATCACCATGACTGGGATCACGAGTATGCTCAATATTGAGTTTTACGCTGACATCTTCAGCGAGAACGCCGTCTTTTTTCAGTGTGACGATAACTTGTTCGAGTAGTGCGATGAGTGCTGCTTTCATGGATAACCTGAGTTTTAAGTGCTGGCTGATAAAAACACCGATTATATCATTGCCGGGCCCGCGATAGGTACTCGGCGTTGATTTTTGCTAAACAGAACCCAAGTGGGTTAGGCTAGCGACAGTGATTTTTTCGACCTTAAGGACTTATTATGGCTAAGACACGCCTTGCAGTATTTTTGCTTCTCTTTTCTACTTTGCTTGTTGCTAATGCGGCGCAAAAACCAAACCAAGCGGCTATCGCCTCTGCTCATCCCACTGCCACTAAAGCAGGTTTTGAGATTCTAGCAAAAGGCGGTAATGCTTTTGATGCCGCGGTTGCGGTGAGTGCAACACTCGCGGTGGTTGAACCGTATAGTTCGGGGATTGGTGGGGGTGGCTTTTGGTTATTGCATCAGGCTAAAACTAAAAAAAGCATTATGGTGGATGGCCGTGAAACGGCACCCTTAAATGCAACACGCAATATGTATTTAGACAGGGCGGGCAATGTCATCCCTAATTTATCGGTTGATGGTGCGCTTGCCGCGGGGATTCCCGGTGAGCCTGCGGCATTGGTACATATTGCAAAAAAATATGGCCGGCTTTCGTTAGCAGAATCATTAGCTCCCGCGATTCGCGCAGCACGAAAAGGGTTTGTGGTTAAAGAAGAATATCGTCGTATGGCGGGCTTTAGGCTAAAAGCACTACAAGCCTCAAAAGCTGCAGCCAGGATTTTTCTTAAAAATAATCAGGTACCGCCGCTGGGTTATGTTGTTAAACAGCCTGATCTGGCTAACACTTTAGAAGTGATAGCCAGAAAAGGTCATGCAGGATTTTATGCCGGCAGTGTGGCAAAAAAATTAGTTGCCGCAAGCAAAAAAGCGAATGGTATCTGGAACGATAAAGACTTTAAGTTTTATAAAATAAAAGAACGCCAACCGATTGTCAGCAATTATAAAGGCTATAAACTAACCTCGGTTGCTCCCCCTTCATCGGGCGGTGTTGCCTTAGCAGAAATGCTAAATATTTTATCTGCTTATAACTTAGATCAATTATCTGACTCAAACCGTATCCATGTCATCGTTGAAGCAATGCGACGGGCGTATCGTGACCGTGCTGAATTTTTAGGCGATTCTGATTTTGTTAAGGTTCCTGTTAAAAAGTTGATTAGTCAAAAACATGCTACCTCACTACAACAAAAAATTGATTTTGAAAAAGCTACACCAAGTAGCTCATTAAAAGGTGTTGCAGATACCTCGGGCGGTAATCATACGACACATTTTTCTATTTTAGATAAAAAAGGTAATCGTGTTTCTGCAACACTTTCAGTTAATTATCCATTTGGTTCGGGCTTTGTTGCCGAAGGCACGGGCGTTTTACTTAACGATGAAATGGATGACTTTTCCGCAAAACCGGGTGTGCCTAATGTGTATGGTTTAGTGGGTGCAGAAGCGAATGCAATTGAAGCGGGTAAACGCATGCTCTCAAGTATGAGTCCAACGTTTATTGAAAATAATAATAAAATGGCAATCATTGGCACACCCGGCGGTAGTCGAATTATTACTATGGTGCTGCATGGTATTCTAGCCACTATAGAAGGTAAAAGTGCTGAGCAGGTTGTAAATCTGCCACGCTATCATCACCAATATTTACCCGATGTGATTCAGTACGAACCTGACGCCATAAATAAAAAAACAGTAGTAACACTAAAAGCGTTAGGGCATAAATTTAAACCGCTTGAGAATACCTATGGCAATATGCATGTTGTTATCTGGAATAAGAAAGAAAACAACGTCACGGCAGCAAGTGACAAGCGTGGTGAAGGCTTATCTATAGTGAGGTAAGGAGGGTAAAAAATATGAAATAAGAAGAAAGCATTGTACGGCTTTCTTCTTGTGTTATTGGCTTCTCATTTTACTCTGCAGTAAAACCAAATGCTTTGTCATGGATATAAACCAACTTACAGTCATCGATATATTTAGCATCGTGTATACGTCCTGCTTTTATATAGCCGGTGTCACCTTTATTAAGAATAATTTTTTCACCGTCTGTAACAAGTTTACCTGCTTCTTTAACGAAAAATTGAATAGACATTTTACCTTCGACAATGACCGTCATATCATCGCCCGGGTGTGAATGAGGGGGTTCTTCTGAGCCTGCTTCCCAGCGTTCGAGCATCACTTCTGCACCATCAGGGTTAGTTGGGTAGGTTGTTCTTAGGGTGAAACCTGCAGGCGTATCTGGAACTGCTATATGATTTTGCCAAATAGCAGAGGTATCACTTGTGATTTGATTACTCATAATTTTCTCGTTATCTTATTAATAAATATAAAAACAATGATCTATTTTTATAGGCTGTCGTTCAACGCCATATTTAGTGTGGTTTAATTTTGAATAACGGTTAGATGTTGAGAGAGTAGAGAAATAAGTCGAGGGGTATCCTTTCCCCCTCAACTTTAGTTTTACCAGGAGAATCCTTTTCATGGTTGATGTTTCATTGTGACGATAATGAATCACCCTAACATTGAAAATTATTACAACGAGCGAGGGTATATGATGTGGTTTTTCTCACAAAATGGTAGAAATAATTTTTTAGTGTGACTTTGTATGATGAGCTTAGACGGCTATCACTTAAGAGTGATGAGCTCAGGGATAGAGGTTGCTGTAAAGTATTGATTTTTGTACGCTTTAGCCTTGATTAATAACCTTAGCCGTATGTTTTAGTTTCGAGTTCTTTAACATATAGCGCAATATTTTCACTAAGTTTGTCCGCATCGTTTCGTAGGTCATGTAATTTGTATGAGAGGATTTCTATTTCGTCATAATTACTGCCGTGGACATCTTGTTGGAGTCGATGCAGCGCGCTGTGGGCGAGTCGAAGTAAGTCTTTTAGATCGGCGGTAGCATCAAGGCTATGTGATCCTTTTTCTGCAGTAGTTGACATATTCCATCTCCATTGAATACTCTGAATTTGCATTATAGCATATTTTTACACAATAATAATGCGGTATTTTAAGGCGTTGTGAAAAACATCACGTTTTGAATTGCTAACCGCGTGTGCGGCAAATATAAGCTCGTGACAAGTTTTTTTGCAGGGCGGACAATGAATGTTTGGGTTTGCCCTGAGATGGTTTTTTATTGGCTTTATCAAAACTCTTATTTAGTGTTGCTTATTAAGCTCATGTTCCATTTGGATAATAACGTTTTTATGTAAAGAGATAAGTTGTAAAAATTTAATTTTAGCTTCAGACATACTTTGCTCCCGGGCAAGTGCTTCAATAGCTTCAGCAATATTGCCTTGTTTAATGGCGCCAAATTGACGGCTTGAGGATTTCAAAGAATGCATGACAGCAGATAACTTTTCAGCATCATTGTTGTTAATCGCGTTTTGTGCTTTTGCCATGTTTTCGATAAGTGTTGTTTTGTGCTGTTCAACAGCGGCAGGAAATTTATCCTTAAATAGATTTTTCAGGTTTTCAAATATTGATGTGTCCAAAATTATTTCACCCTGAGCAGATTCTATTGTTTGTGGGAGGCTAAGTTTGTCTGGTGTTGTTCTATTTTGTAAATTATTTTTTACAGGTAGAACAAGTTTTTCAGGCATCCATTTAATGAGCATTGTTTCTAAAGCATTTTGATTTACGGGTTTTGATAGATAATCGTTCATGCCTGCTGATAAACACTTTTCTTTGTCGCCCTGCATGGCGTTTGCGGTGAAAGCGATTATGGGTGTTTTATTCTTGTTATTATTAACCTCGATTTCCCGAATATTTCTGGTGGCTTCAAATCCATCCATTTCGGGCATTTGGCAATCCATTAAAATCAAGTCAAACTTCATGGAGTTGAACATGTCAACGGCTTCGATACCATTTCCAGCTGGAGTAACTTTGCATGAATACGATTCCAGAAATTCTGAGGTTATCATTAAATTAACAGGATTATCTTCCGCAACCAGAATGTGTGCATTTCGGAATTCGGGTTTATAATGTGAGTTTTTAGTGTTTTGTGTAAATGAGTGTCGCGTAGCAAAAGGAATAGGGGTTTTATTGCTTTTTGCGTTCCACACCAATGCAAGAACATTATTTATTTCATTGTTGTAAGTTGGTTTTGTGAGATAACCAGAAACCCCCATTTTGATGAATTTGGCACTATCACCACTCGTTTGAGTTGATGTAATAAATATAATAATGGTATCCGGTATCCGGGAGTCATTAAGAATTGTTTTGGATAAAACCTCTCCATTCATGTTTGGCATTTTAATATCAGAAATGACTATATCAAAAGGTTCGTTTTTTTCTGCGGCATCGAGTAGTTTTTTTACAGCGTCAGTACCGGAAGCCGAAGCCTGTACATTCATGTTAAGAGAAGATATTTGCTCGATGATGACGTCACGAGCAACGTCAATATCGTCTACAACAAGTGTTTTTAAACCCCGAAGTATTGAGAAATCTGTTGTAATAGTTTCCGGATTTGGATCGTTGTAGGGTTGCAAGTCCATCGTGAATGAAAACTCAGAACCCTGATCAACAACACTTTGTAACTTTATTTCACCTCCCATCATAATGCTAAGCTGTTGTGATATTGAGAGGCCTAACCCTGTACCACCAAATTTACGCGTTGTTGCGCTATCAGCCTGATCAAATTTATTAAAAATAGTATTCTGTTTTTCTTTGGGGACGCCTATTCCCGTGTCTTTAATTTTAACGCTAATTTTGACATTGCTATCAGATTTACTGACAAGCGCAACCGACATCATTATGTAGCCTTGATGTGTAAATTTTATTGCGTTACTTAACAGGTTTAATATGATTTGCCTGACCCGGCCCGGGTCGCCAATCAGGTGCTTTGGCGTGTCAGCTGAAATGCGTAGAAGCATCTCAATATTTTTTTCGCGGGTTTTAACCGCTATTAACTCTGAGACATCTTCACTTAGCCGGTGCAAATTAAACGGAATATTTTCTAATTCTAATTTACCAGCTTCAATTTTCGAAAAATCTAAAATATCATTAATGATTGTAAGGAGAGCATCTGCAGAATGTAGCGTTGTATTGGCATAATGCTGTTGTTTTGGATTTAATTCGGTTTCTAACAGCAGCCCGGTGGTACCAATTATGCCGTTCATGGGAGTACGAATTTCATGGCTCATGTTTGCCAAAAATTCAGACTTTTGTTTTGTTGCCTGCTCAGCTTTATTTTTTTCTTTTTTGTATTCCTCACTGACTTTTTTAAATGCATTGGCCGCTTTTGCGAGTGTTCCAATCTCATCTTTTCGTTCTAATCCCGGTATATCATGTCTTACATCACCCTTGAGCAAGTAAGTAAAGGTTTTAGATATGTCTTTAATCCCTTTGGAAATGCTGTAATTATAATAAATAGGAATAAAAAGAAGCAGAGGGATTGATATAAAAATAGTAATTTTAATAATGTTGATACTGTCACTGGCAGATTGTTTGCTTAAGCCGGAAATATGATCGAGCATCCCAAGGGTATGTTTTCTCAAATTATTTGATAAAGTAGTAAACTCTATTGCTTCACCTGCCATAACAACATTTACCAGAGATAAATATATACGGTTGGCTTGTACTGCCTGGTTAAACGTTGTTTTAAAAAGTGAAATGATATCAGAAAGTTGCTGGTGAGATTGGGGTGCAGGGTTGAGGTGTGTTTTGTTTAGTTTGTCGTGTATGACGAGTATTTTTTGTGTTTTATTAAACACTTTTTGCTTTGATTTGTATTTTTTATTTTTTAAAAAATTAATGGCATCAATATTTATTTCCAGCCATAGTTGGAGCATTTTTTGTGCCAGTATAACGCTTTCCAAATCATTTTTTTGTTCAATGTTATTGATGGTTGATTTTAGGTGAGCTATTCCTGCTTGATGCACTTTGGGTAAGTCTATATCTAAAATATTCCGCCGGAAGATAAAGCGTTTTTCGAGTGAATTAATATTTTCACCGTACCGCTGCACTACCTCAACCATATTGTTTATGTAGGTTAAGCTTTTTTTATCGGCGGTAATTTTTTTTATCTCATTTAAGTTCTTTTCAATAAGTAAATAGGTAGAGTGCATCTTTTTAATAACAGAATTGCTGCCGGACTGCCCATAAACTAATGCGCTGCGCTGTAGTTCAGAAATGTCTCTGTTTATATCAAGAATGGATGTTGCATTATTTGTTAGCCGGGTTGTTTTAGCAATAGATTCATCAAGCGTATTCATTTTATTAATAATGAATACAGATAGTGTGATAAATATTATAAATACAACAATAAAACCGAGTCCAATTTTTATACCAATCGAAATATTGTTATGATTTTTTAATATGTTTGTAAGTTGCATGAACTATATATTTGATTTATGAGTTAAGAAATTCGTACCATTTGTCCAGGCTGTAGTCATAATTGTCCATTACAGTATTCCATACAGCGATATTCGAAAATCGTTTTATATAGCTTCCGCCGTCCCGGGTTTCACCCGCGCGCACGGATACATTTCCATCTGTGCCTTTAAGGGTGGTAGAGGTTGCTAAACCCTGATACCAATAATTCCATTCATCCACTGACATTAATGCGCGGGAGCGTTCAGGGTTTGAAATGTAATAACCCTGCCGCGCAATAAATGCACCGGGATAGCCTGACAACCACCAGTTCATATATTCATATGCCGCATCTTTAACATGGCCATCTGTTTTAGAGGATAAACACATGACACCATGCCATGCGCGATAGCCTTCTTTTGGTGATGCGTAGGTGACGGGAATGCCGTGCCCCTTTGAAGCAGAGACGCCGGGTGAAAACATACTCTGAATTGAAACTCTTTTTGAGATCATGTAATCAACAGACTGCGGAACTGAAGTCCAAAACCCGGCAAAATGGCCTTGTTGTTTTTTCATGGTAAGTATAGAAAACAGTTTATCGATTTCTTCAACCGTCATATTACCAATATCTTTAAACTTCATTAATCCTGCTGCTTCAGCTGCAAGTGCGGCATCAAAGATGCCAATTGTGGGTGCGTTAACAAGCGCAACTTTTCCCTTGTTTTTGCTATCGAGTAACCAGGCCCAGCTTTCAGTTTGGTAGGGTATGCCTTTCGCTATGGCATCGGTGTTATAACCAAAGGAATCAACATTATGCACATATGGCATAAAACTAATGTGTTTACTTGCTGTTTTGCCAAGGCTTTTGTCGGGTTGCACGTAAAGTAATTTATCGGGTGCATCACCTTTTCCAATTTTTGCACCCGCTGCGACTTTTCCTGTCTTGGTCAAAGAATTAATTTCTGACCAATAGCGAAGCCGTTCAGTCTCTATGGGCTGGATAGCGTTTGCCTGCCAGAGAATATTAATGCTGTCAGACCATTGTTCATATAAATCAAACGAAGAGGGATCTGAGGCGGCTTTTTGTAAAACGGCAGCACTTCCTTTAGGTTCAAAAACAAGATTAATACCAAGGTCTTTCATTGCTTGCTTGCGCAGTTCTTCTTGCAAGGTAACGTGCGTACCCAGCACTCTTACGGTGGATTTTTCTTTGCTTAGTACATACGGTGCATTTATTGCGGTAACACCTAGTGCGGTTGTTTTTGCAATATTTGTAAGAAAATGTCGTCTGCTAAAATTTTTTACTGGCATATCCGTTCCAGAAGTAAAGTAAGGTGTACACTTTATATGTATCGTGCAGATAGCATAATACTTTAGCAGTATATAGCTTGTGTATTTATCTTTTAGCAAAAAATGATGTAAAACGGGCAGAGTAAAGAATACCCTTTATAAAAGTATATTTTAGTGAGGGATGTTGTTTTATTTTTGGCAGTAAGAACAGTAAAATGTTGAACGTTGGCCTAGTGTGATTTGTTTTATTAGCTTTTTACAGAGGGCGCAGGGCTCGTTTTTGCGGTCATAGACCTTTAATTTTTGTTGGAAATAGCCCGGCTTTCCGTCGCTGGATCTAAAATCTTTTAAGGTTGTGCCGCCTTGTTTTATGGCCTGTTTAAGAATTTTTTTTATTGCTGAGGTTAAATCGTTTGCGTTTTGTTTTGTTATTTTTCCGGCAAGGCGGGTCGGTTTGATACCGGCCAGAAAAAGAGATTCACTGGCATAAATATTTCCAACGCCGACGACAATTTTCGCATCCATAATGAATTGTTTTATGGTGGTTTTACGTTTACGTGATTTTTCAAAAAGCAGCCCGGCATTAAACGCTTTATCCAAAGGTTCAGGGCCAAGATTAATCAGGAGTTTGTGTTGCTGTGGATCAGCTTCTGTCCATAGTACACAGCCAAACCGTCTCGGATCGCGTAGACGAAGACAAAGACCATCTTTGAACTGCAGTTCAAAATGATCATGTTTTTCAACAGCTTCATTACCCTGCAAAATGCGTAAGCTACCCGACATACCAAGATGAATAATTAAACTACCGATGTTTGTTTCAATTAATAAATATTTTGCACGCCGTCTAACGGCAAGGATTTTTTGTTGGCTTAATTTGCTATTTAACCCTGTTGGAATAGGCCAGCGTAAATTGCGATTACGTACAACAACTTTTGTAATAATGTTATTTTCGATGTGTGGCGCGATGCCACAACGGGTTGTTTCAACTTCAGGAAGTTCAGGCATAAAGAGGATTACTCATTATTTATGGCTGGTGATATTTTAAGAAGCTTATCTTTTCGATCAGCGGATAAAATATAGCGAATGCCCGTCTCTACATTTGTTAAATTAAAATTATTCTGCTCTTCATTGATATTAAAATAAAGTGGTGAGCTATTTTTAAAGTAAATTTTAACATCTGCATTGAGTTTGTTTGACTTTTTATCAATGGTAATATTGTAAGCCTGACTTAATTGCCACTCATCAATAAGTTGGTTAATGGCGTCTGCGGAAAAATCATTTTTAGCGGTGACATTCCATCTGTCTTCAATTTGTTCGAGTTCCATTGCCGGTAAAATTAATTTTTGTATTTTACTTTTTTCCGGTAAAAGTTTGTGATTAATAAAGCTTTCACTGTTTGCTGCGAGTTGATAATAAAAAGTATCGGGAATAAGGTGTAGTGTGGAGCCGATTTTCACATAACGGTGATGATTTAATGATTTGTTATGACCAAACTCTATGCTCACATCGTTATTAAAAGTAATCGTGGCTAATGGTTTTTTTAGGCCAAACTCAAAGAGGTTTAAGTTGACTAAGCTGTTTTGAGAAAGGGAAGTAGCGTTTAACAATTTTAATATAGATTTAATACGAAAAACGTTAGCTGACTGCTGGTAAGGCTGAGACATCTGCCAGCCATCTTCATTTTTATATAGTTCTATTACCGGTTCATTTGGTCTTGCAATACGGATATGTTGAATATTCTCTGTTTTTAATTTCGTTAGTGTATTGGGGGCTATGGCCGTTTCTTTGCCGGGTTCAAAAATAACCAGCGTAACGAGAATCGTGACAAAAACGAATAAAATAAGGTTAAGTAAATTACGTTTAGACATAGATTAAGCAGAGCGACGTTTTAACCAAATCATGGTGCCACTAATCAATAAGCCTAGTGGCAATATAATTAAAAAAAATAATCCAATAAGTGCACCACTGAGTTCGCTTAGTGTAATAAGTTTATCAGCTGAACTTGTATCAGGAATTTTAATAAAATTATCGTCATGACTTAACCAGTTAATAATATTACTGCCAATATTTAAGTTGCCCTGGTTGCCAAGGTAGGTATTGGATAGAAAATCTCCGTCTCCCAGAACAACAATGCGTTGTTGTTTTCCTTCTTTATCTTTTAGATTTTTGCGCTCTAATGCCAGGCCAATGGTTAATGGGCCAATAATGTCGCTATCCTGATTGTAGTCAATTTGACCTCTTAAAATACCCGTTTCAGACCAGCTGCGCGCTACGGTTTTCAAAAAAGGTGTTGCTTTCCATTCGGGTTTTACCGCAGCATGAATAATGCCAACCGCTTTTGGAAAAATACTCATATATTGAAAGTTGCGCGTAATAGCGTGCGCAGGATAGCTTGTAATCAGGGCAAAAGAGGGATCATTAACATTCACCATTTGCGTGGTTGGATCGACTATAGTGCCGGGATAAAAGCTTATACCTAAAAAATCGGCTAAATGTTTTAAGCCATACATCGATGTACCTGGATCCTGAACCCAGAGCAGATTTCCACCATGTTTAACATACTCAATGAGTCTATCGACTTCGCCGGGTAAAAAATTAATCTGTGGGCTGGCGATAACAATTGCCGCAGCATCGGGAATATTAGGTGTTTCATTGAGTTTTAATATACGGCTATTTATGCCTTTGGCTTTGAGTTTTGCAGAAAAATTAGCCCAACCATAATTGGCTTGTCCATCGGGTTTTCTTTCGCCATGCCCGCTAATAAAGAGTAATTGTCGTTCGCCCTGACGTAACAAACGTTGCAAGGTGTTGGTTAAGGTTTGTTCTTTTAGTTGATTAATATGTTCATTACGGCCTTGGTACTCAACAACAACTTCGCCGTAATTTGTCACTTGCATACTGCGCACTTTATCCGGCGCGGTATCAGGGTTAATAATTTCCAGGTTGATGTCTTTTTTATATCTTTTGTATTTATTAACTAATTCTTCGATATATTTTCGATTTGATAATAAATTGCCTTCAGGAATAAACGTTGTGATTTTTATTGGTGATGGCATTTGTTGAATTAACTTTATGCTGACATCCGACAAGGTATTTTTATTATTCTCGGTCCAGTCGGCTTCAATATTATATTTAGTCGATAGCCATGCGAGTAAGCCTATTGCCGTGGTAAACAAAACGATAAAAGTGATGTTTTGTAAACGTAATTGCGTACGTGTTTTTTTAGTGATTTCCATAATACTTGCCGTTACGTTCTAGCGTTGTAAACGATCGCCATCAAGACGTCGAATACTTAAAATAAGGAAAAGAGAAATAAAAAGAATATAGTAAACAAAGTCACTGCTGCTAAATATGCCTTTAGAAAAAGCTTCAAAGTGCCGCAGCATGGATAAATATTCCAGTAAGTCACTTGCTGTGGCATCGGCCTTACCACCTGCCCAGTCAATAATCCATAACATGATTAGCATACCAAAGGTGCTCATCGCAGCAATAGTGGGTTGTGCTGTGAGGCTGGACATATACAGGCCCAACGCCATAAAGGATGCAATTAATAGGCTAATGCCCAAAACAATGGTAAACAGGAGTCCTGCATCAATACTACCTCCGATGTACAGTGATAGCGGCATCAGTGTCATCATAAAAATCATAATGGCAGCAAAACCGAGCATGCCAAGGTATTTGCCAATAATAATTTCAGCCATGGAAATGGGAGCAGAGATTAATAAAGCTAAAGATCGGTTTCGGCGCTCTTCGCTGATTAAACGCATGGTCAGCAAAGGCGTGACCAGCATCATAATAAAAGCTGCGCTGCCATAAAGCGGTACGATAACAAGCTCAGTGACACCAGGCGCATTTTCTATGCTGGCCAGCTTTGATTGAATTAATAAAAATTCCTGTAGTTGACTCATAAATAAATATGACAAAATAAACTGCACCGTAGCTAATATGGCCCACGCTAATGGAGAGAGGAACAAGCTGCGAAGTTCGCGCCTGGCTAAGGTCAAGATCATCATGCTGCGGCACCTTCATCAGTTTCTGTATTAATGACTTCGCCCGATGTGAGATCAACAAAAACTTGTTCGAGTGTTTTTTGTTCGGGGTTTAATTCAAACAGTGCCCAGTTATTGTTGACTGCAATACGCGCAATCTCTTCAGCTGGGTTATGCTCAGCTAAATGCGATAAACGAAAACGGTTATTGCCCAGTGCTTCTACGCCATCAATATATTGTAATGCGTTAAGCTCGCTTTCTGATGGGGCATTATTCAAACCCAAAATTAAACTGTTAGATTGCATGCGTTGATTGAGTTGACTGATGTCGTCGGAATAAACCAGTTGACCGTGATTGATGATTTGCACACGATCACAGGTCATTTGCACTTCGGGCAAAATATGGGTTGAAAGAATAACGCCATGGTCTTGTGCGAGTTCACGTATCAAAGTACGGATTTGTCGAATTTGAATGGGATCCAGTCCAACGGTGGGTTCATCCAAAACGACAATTGCAGGGTTGTGAATAATGGCCTGCGCGATACCAACACGTTGTTGATAGCCTTTCGATAAATTATTAATTAAGCGTCTACCGACTTCATTTAGACCACAACGTTCCTTGGCGCGATCAACGGCAGCCTGTTGTTTTGATTTTTCTATGCGGTTGAGTTGCGCACAAAAACGTAAATACTCATTAACGCTAAGTTCACGATATAAGGGTGGCTGTTCGGGTAGATAGCCGATATGGGCTTTGGCTTCTTTAGCGTTATCCAATAAATCAAAGCCACAAACGTTAACCTGGCCGGCTGAAGGGGCAAGGTTACCGGTAATCATCTGCATTGTAGATGATTTTCCTGCGCCATTTGGGCCAAGAAACCCAAGTACTTCACCGCGCTGCAAATGAAAGCTAATAGTATTTACAGCGGTTAACGCGCTGTAGTGTCTACTTAAATGCTTAACTGTTAATAA
>Ga0316209_1002417_pt1 | contig 15094 bp, 13 predicted proteins | sample 6monopyrite_MG_FD_204945 | JGI IMG/M metagenome (GOLD analysis project Ga0316209, IMG submission 204945) | Microbial mat bacterial communities from mineral coupon in-situ incubated in ocean water Damariscotta River, Maine, United States -... | ecosystem: Environmental > Aquatic > Marine >...
TGGGTGACAAGGATCATCGGTTGGAGTGGGTCCTCGGGCGCGAGTTCGTGGAGCCCGCGATAGGCCTCGAGGCTCTCTTCGAGCCGTCCGACCGCGGCAAGGAGAATCGCCCGAACCCAAACCGGGTAGATGAAACGAGGGGCGAGCGCGACTGCACGTTCGACTTGTTCGAGCGCCTCTTCGCGTCGGCTCTGAATGAGCAGCGACATCGCGCGGCCGGTGGGCGCCCAAGGATCGTGGGGATCAAGCTGCTCGAGCGCGAGGCTGTACGTCTCAAGCTTCTCGGCCGGCGACCGCTCGTCGGGACAGCGCGCCAAAAAGTGAAGCTGAAGGTTGCTGTAAAAGGCAATGCCGTAGGCGAGCCATAGCTCGTCATCGAGGGCGATCGCTTGGTCGGCCAATGCCGCCGCACGCTCCCAACCTACGCCGTCATGGTCGGATAGGTAGGCCATCGCCTGCTGAAGCAGATCCCACGTGCTTTCGCTCGTCGCACTGCCCTCGATGATACGGAGTCCGCCAACCCGCATGAGTCCCGGTCCGAGGGTCGCAACGATCGTGTCGACGATCGCGTCCTGCACCTCGAAGAGACCGCCGAGCTCACGATCGTAGTGTTGGGCCCAGACGTTCTGGCCCGTCTCGCCCTCCACGAGCTGCATCGTGACGCGGATCCGATCGCCGCTCGCGCGAACGCTCCCGTCGAGCACATAACGAACGCCGAGCCGCCGACTCACTTCGCTCGCATCCAGTTCGGAATCGCGGAGCGCGAAGCTCGAACTGCGCGCCGCCACCGGAAACCAATCCCACCGCGACAGCCTCGTAATCAGATCTTCAGCGATTCCATCCGCGAGCGGCGCCAAGTCCGATCCATCCCCGAACGCCGTCAGCGGCAGGACCGCAATCGAGGGTCGGGCACTTCGCGAAGACCCGACCGGCGCGGTGTCCCCCGCCGTTCCGATCCCGAGGCGATGGAACTGATCCGTCGCTTCCGTTCGGTTCGCAACGCCGAGCGCTTCAAGAATGGCGGCGACGTGAACACGGACCGTGCCCGCGGAAATCCCAAGGACCTCGCCGATCTCTCGATTCGTGAGCCCACGAGCCATCACTTCGAGGACCTCGAGCTGCCGGGCCGTTAGGGTGGGCGTCGCCGGGTCGGGGGATTGTGTTTCACTCGCCATGAGCAGGTTTGGAGGCTCCGTCGTGGAATCGAATCGAATCGCCCGTTGGGCAGAGGTCGCGACGGGACTCTAGCGGCCTTGCAACGATCGATCAGAGCGAAACGTACCGGAACGCGATCGATCGAGCCTACTCCCGAACGATCGTGTAGAGCGCGGGGTAATGCGGAAAATTCTCGACCGCGCTCTTCGTGAGTTCCTGGAACTCCGGATTCGACACCGCCGCCTGGAACGCTTCCGGAGACTCCCACTGCGCAACGTTGATGAAATGGAACTTCGCCCCGGGAGCGATCGCCTCATGAAGATTCGTCGAGATGTAGCCGGGCTGTTTGCGCAGGAAAACGGCCGCTGCCTCCCATTCCGCGAGTGCTTCTTGCTCGCGTCCTTCCGGAACTGTAAACGGATTGATGAGTGTGACTGCCATAGCTCTATTCTCCTGATGATTTTTCCAAGTGATCTAGAATTGACTGCGAGAGGTTGAACATTTGGCGAAGGCTTCGTTCGGAGAGTCCTTCCGCCAATGCATTTACCCATGACTCTTGTCGCGCACTGATCTCCTCGAGCACCGATCGACCCTGCTTGGTAAGCGCAACGAGTCGGGCGCGGCGATGGTTCGGGTTCTCTTCAAACCCGACGAATCCCGCTTTCTCAAGCCGGTCGACGGTCGGCTGAATTCCCTGTCGCTTTCGCCCCAGATCTCGAGCGATCTGGGCCACAGGAATCGGGCCCAAGTGAATTGCGCCTAAGACCTGCCACTGAGCACTCGTAACGCCCAAGTCGCGAATTAGATCGTCGCCGGCCTGCATCAGCGCACCATTCATTCGAAAAGTCGACAAGATGATGCGGCTGAGAGCTGCGCCTTCCGCCGTGTGTCCTGGTCGTGGCTCGAATCGGATCATTGCATGTATATGCCATTATGACAGGTATCTGTCAATACATTGCCATGCAATTCAGTCGACTGAGATCGCCATCAGGTCCGAACCGATACTTAGGCTCCAAGGAGGTCTTGCCTGTACCCGGCGGGACGGCGAATCGGGCACACACCAAACTGCCTTATTGGCAACGCCGCTCAGTGTTCAAAACCGCATTCCGGGCCAGCCAGGGCTACCGGAGGCCGCGCCCGGCTAAGGCTCGGAGCATCTGGGAGGGCTCATCGAATACGTAGGGAGATGCCGAATCGAGGTGGACCGCTCGGGCAAAATGAACGGGTTCACGCCCGAGATGTTCAGCGAACTGTCGGATCATCTGACCCGGCTCGACCAAGACGGCGAGCTCTGGGTCGGCCTTCTAACGTTCGCCAACGGCGGGGCTCGATCTACCGCGCTTCGCCGCAGCGATGCGAGGCGAAGGCGACGCAGCGAGTGATTCGACAGCGAAGGTCGACCCCTTCGGTCTCAGTCGAAGGTGCCGCAAGCCCGTGGTCATGGTTGTGCAAGGCGTGACGTTCACGATCGGGATCAAGATAATGTTCAATGCCTACATCGTCGTCGCAGCAGAAGTCGTCCCCGCCGGCCAGCAGGGTGATCGAGCGCGCGAACTTGCGCTCGAGATCGCCGAAATGCGAAAGCGTACCGCCGGCGCGAAGGACTTCGCGAAAGGCATCGCGTCCTTTCAGGAGAAACGTCCCGCGAAATTCGAGGGTCGTTGACAGACTCCAGTCTTGATCAGCCTGATGCGGTGAGAGCGTCGGTCACGAATCCTTTGGTCTGGATTTCTGCGCTGACCCCTTCCTCGTGCCGACCTCAGCCCGGAATACGATCGAACGGCCTAACGCCCTCTGGAACCACATGGAACGGCTGGGCGTCGCACATGTAGATCGCCATCGTCGCGCCGGGAAACTGCGTGGGGTCGTCGAGAGTGCCGACCTTCAGGATGACGACGCCAGGGATCGAAGGAACCCTGCTCAGCGTATGCGTGCCACAGTTCGCGCAGAACTCGCGCGTGACGGGCGAATCAAGGTCCCTGCGCGAGAAGCTCGCGGGCTGACCGGTCGTGTAATCGAAACCACTCTCCGGAAATCCGAAAATGAAGTTAGGCCCACCACCCGAGACATATTGGCACTCTCGGCAATGACATTGACCTTTGATCACCGGATCCCCCGACACCTTGTACCGCAGCTCGCCGCAATAACATCCGCCTTCTAGCTCCATCCGTGTCTTCCTTTCTGTGATCTTTCCATGTTCGGGTCCTAGTCCTCGGACTTGGGGGCGGCCGGGGTCGCGGGGACGTTGACACCCCGCTCGACTGCGGGGCGTGCGGCGACCGCCGCCATCCAGCGCTGCAAATGATCGAGGCCGTCGACCGAGACGCCCGACCAGCCGTGGATTCGCACCCACGAGAAATTCGCGATGTCCGCGAGCGAATAGTCGCCCGCCAGCCATTCCTCGCGGGCCAGCTGGCCGTCGAGGACTTCGAACAGGCGACGCGACTCGTTCTGGTAGCGGTCGATCGCCGGCTGAATCTTCTCGGGGAAGGTTCGGAAGAAGGCGTTCGCTTGTCCCATCATGGGGCCCACGCCGCCCATCTGAAACATCAACCACTGGATGACCCGCGATCGGCCTTGGGCATCGGTGGGGATCAGGTGGCCGGCCTTTTCGGCCAGATAGATCATGATCGCGCCCGACTCGAAGATCGGGAAGTCGCCTGCATCGCGATCCACGATTGCAGGAATACGACCGTTTGGATTGAGCGCGAGGAAGTCCGGCTTCTTCTGGTCGCCGCTTCCGAGGTCGAGGGCGTGGACTTTGTACGGCAACTCGAGCTCTTCGAGTGTAATCGACGCTTTCCATCCGTTAGGCGTGGGTGCAGTGTAGAGATCGATCATCGAGCAGCTCCTATTCCGCCGGAAACGGGTTCTTCATCACCGTCGAACTCGCGAAGATCACGTGCTTCTCGGTTCCATTGGCTCGGTCTTCGTTCGCGGCCAGGTACCAGTCACTCGTCACCATCTCGATGAACTTGTCGCGGTTCGGGTAGTAGACGAGCTGGATCACATCCCAGTCGGTATCTCCCCCCTCCACCAGCGCGAGATGGTCAACCGATCCCATCCAGATGACAACGGCGCCCAGCGTATCGAGCTTCGGTTGCACGACGGCTCCGTATCGCATGTAGGCATCGCGGCCCGACCCGCTCCCATCCAGCGCCTTCTCCCGGTATTTCAAGAGGTTGACCATGTACACCGGCCCCTCTTTGGGGCAGTTCTTGATCGCGTCGAGTTCGAAGGGGTGCATCGCATTACTCCTGTCTTGATTTGCATTCAATCTTGCTGATCACGGGTCCGGTTCGAATTGAAACTGACGATGAATCTCGATGATTCCGGGCGTGGCAGCGAGGACCCAAACCAACGCCGCGACCGCCACCCATTTGAGGGGCAACAACAGCAGCGCAACGATCCAGGCGGCGAGAAAGAAGCCGGAACGTCGCATCGCCACCCGGGCCCGAGCGAAGCCCCCACTCCCATCGCGATCGAGTGACAACGAGGTCGGTCGAATGAACCATCCATTCGCCAAATGGATCCAGAGACTCACGAGCCACGGAGGGTCTTTCTCCGTCACGGTCGGGTTGACATCCAGATCCGCATCGCCCGTGGATACCATCCCCGCTTGGATACGATCCCACGTGTACCGAGACTCGGGTCTGGCACCCGCTCCGCCGATGTTGCTCATCTTGGGAACCGCCCGCCAGCGGTAGAGCACTCGCGCGTTCTCATCGATGGCGATGACGGCCGGCTGGAAATAGCCGTTTGGATGGTTGGCCCAGCTCCGCTCGCGCAGATGCCCCGTGTCTTCGTTGCAATAGATATCGAGCCACCCACGCGCCTTCAGATCCGCTCGGATCTCGTGGTGGGGGTCGCCGATCACCGGGATTGTTATGTCCCACGTGTCTTCAGCTTCAGAGGCCAACGAATGCGGCTCACTCGAGATGCCGAAGACCTCGCCTCCGGCTGCCCGAATCTCTTCGACCACGCCGGACTCGTCGTAACCGCGTAACTCGCGGCGACAGGGAGGTCACCACAAGCCTCGGTAGAAGAGCAGCACCATGAACTTGTGGCGCGCCACCTCGGCGTCGAGCCAACCACTGCGCACGCCCACCGGAGGATCGAGCAGCGGGGGAATTTCTCGCTCTGCGGCCTCGACGAAGCTGAACTGAAAGCCATCGCCCGATGGCGCGACGCGGACCTGCTCACGTGCGCAGATCTCGCCGTCGCAGAGAATGAGACCTAGCTCGTAGCTCTCTCCGGCCTCTGCGCCTAAGGCCTGCTCGTAGTCGACCAGGCCCGTGAGCTCGTAGGAGCGCTGCTGGGATTCGTTGATCCACGACACCGCGGCTTCCGCCTGCGGACGCAAGCCGATGGGAATGCCTTCTTCTTGTTCCATGAGTCGTCCACTCTCCCGGTTGCGTTGAATCATCGCGAGCGGCCCCGAACGCCGCCCGACCTCAGGGCGTCTCGCCTCTCATCGACTGCGATCCCAAGGATGTCCCGCCCTCGCCCTCAGGAAAAGGTCCACTCGGATCGGAAATTGGGAAAAAGGGCTCACGAAGGAACGTCGAATCCCGAACGCCCGCGAATCGAAGTCTCAGCCCGTACCGAGAGCGAACAGATCAGTCCGTCCGATCGATGTACTCGTCGTTCGGGAATTTTTCGACGACTTCGATGTCGCCTCCACCTGAGCTGTTTTTCCCCAAAACTGAGCCGCCTAGACCTTCTGCGCCTGGGCCTCCTCCTTAAGATGGACCAACAACATGAACCGCAGATACGCAGAGCTCTTCATAACAAACCAAAAATAGAGGGTCATTATGAGTTTCTTTAAGGCAGGCGGATCAAAGCGCAAAGCGACACACCTACTGGCATCCGCATTATGGCTCCTTGCGCTCGGAGCGAGTCAGCCCGCGGATGCAGTGAATCTGATTGACCCCGACGACTATGACTGGGATTGGGTTCCAGGCGGAGAACCCACCTTTCCCAACGAATGTTACGGCAGTGGCAATGACTGCCTGGTCGATACCGACGACAACAGTGCTGGGAAATCAAACGAAGGTGACAACAAACTAATTGACGTTTGGGTTCCAGAGGGCGATGGCCCCTTCCCCGTCTATGTCTATGCCCATGGCGGCGGCTTCACGGGTGGGAGCAAGAAGAGAATGGTCCTTTCGGGGCCACTCCTTCAAGATGACGACGTCGTCTACGTCAACATCAATTACACCCTGAACGGCCAAACACCCGCCGCCGTACTCGTATCGATCGGGGATACGATTGATTGCCTCAACTATCTGAAAGCAAACTCTGCAAAGTACAAACTCAATCCTGATCAGATCTTCGTTGGGGGTGGCTCTGCCGGCGGCGTCATTTTCAATGACATCGTCTACAAGCAACAAGTCCCGGGCATCAAAGGGGTGTGGCATTGGAATCTGTACGAACAAGCGGGGCAAAGCGTCAACCTGACGGATCAGCAGCTTCTTGCCAACGTCGACCTTCCTCTCGTCAACGCCCATCCCGATCTCTACCCGTCCGACAACTCCCATAGCGCCAAGCTTGCCTTCGAGCATTCGGAAGCCAATTGGCAGGCCGGCTCAACGGGCCTCTTCCTGAATGCCGTGCAAGAGCACGAATCCGCGATCGGCTACGGCTCGTATAGCTTCATGCAGCAGATCTGGGAAAACGGCACCTGGATTAAGGATTCGAGGGACGGCACGGATACCGGCGCCACGATCCCGAACTTGGCGGAATGGATCTACGAAAACATCGCGACGGGGCCTGGGCCCGGAACCGGGCTGGACTTCTACGATGACTACAGCAGCGTCGAGCTGTTCAACAGTTCGTACGCGGTCTTGAAGGGCAATTGGTTCGTTCGCAACGCGGGCACGCTCGACAGCAACGACAAGACGGTCACCGGACGTGCAATCGTTCAGGAAACGCTCGGCGACCACTTCACTGCAAGCGTGAAGGTCAAGACCGTGAGCAAGCTCAACGAATCGGCCGCGCACCAGGTTCCACGCTTGATGTTCAGTTACACGAGCAGTGCCAGCTTCTACGAAGCCTATGTGAAATCGGATGGTCGAGTCACCCTGAGTCGGACAGTTGGGGGCAACAAGAGCAATATCGGCGTTGTTCAGATCCAGGGATACGACGATTCGGTTCGCAACGACCTGGAGGTCTACAAAGAGGGCTCTTCGATCGAAGTACATGTGAATGGCCAGCTGCAGATCAGCGTTCAAGACACCTCTCTGAGTGGTGGATCTGTGGGCCTTCGTTCACTCAAGAACCATTCGCGGTTCGACAACCTGAGAATTCAGGAACACTGAGCTCGAAAGCTCGCCGGCCCCCTGCGGAAACGCACCGGGCCGGCGAGTTAGTTCGTCCAGTAGACGTACTCGTCCTCCGGCGCATCAGGGATCGACAGGTCCTTATCGAGGTTGATCCCCATCGAGCCGGAACTCGGCCACATCGAGGGCGCCTGTTCCGCATTATGCGCGTCCAAAGCCGCCTCGAGCTCGGCGAGCTTCTCCGGGCGCTTTGCCGACAGATCTTCCCGCTCGGTTGGATCGGCTCGCAGATCGAACAACCACTTTCGGGATTCGGCACCCGTCGGGCTGCTGACATTGAGCTTCCATCCCTCGACGAGCGCGGTCTGTGAAGCCCCACTGCGCCAGAACAGTCGATCGTGCGTCACACCCTGAGCCTCGCCCGTGGCAAACGGCAGAAGGTCGACCCCATCGATCTTGCGATCGGTCGGCACCGAGGCCCCACTCGCCGCCGCTGCTGTCGCGAACACGTCAAAGTGGTGAACGGGCTGAGACACGGTCGTGCCCGCTGGAATCTTGGCGGGCCACCGAATGAAATAGGGAACGCGGATTCCGCCTTCGAAGAGCGTCATCTTCCAGCCTCGATAGGGAGCATTCACATCGGGAAGGCCGATATAGCCGGCTCCGCCATTATCCGACGTGAAAATCACGAGGGTGTTCTCTTCAAGCCCGTGGTCCCGCAGCGCATCCAACACCTGCCCGACCCCGCGATCGAGGGCTCGGATCATCGCCGCGTAGACTCGCTCGCGATGGAGCTCGATGTGGGAGAGCGCGTCGTAGTCTTCCTTCGTCGCCTGAAGCGGCGTGTGCGGAGCCCAATGCGCGAGGTACAAGAAGAAGGGACGATCCTTGTTCGCTTCGACGACCTTGACGGCTTCTTCGGTGTAGTAGTCGGTCAGGTACTTCTTCGGTGCAAACATCTCGCCGCCGCTAAACGACGCGGCAAACTGAGCCACGCTCCAAAGGAAGCGATCGATGCGATCAAAGTCTTGCATCGCGTTCACGACCTGGGGATCGTCCTTGGGCAAGTAGAGACCACTCGCCATCAACAGACTCTCGTCGAATCCTTGCGTCTCAGCGGTCATCCCTTCCGTTCGTCCTAGATGCCATTTGCCGATGTGGGCCGTGTGATAGCCCTGCCCTTTCAGCAGCTCGGCAATCGTAATCTCGGAACTGGGCATTCCCAGGGTAAACAGCGACTCACTCGACGCCCCACTTTCGCCGGGAAGGCTCGGGCGTAGACGCGCGGAGCTCTCACTCGACATCATGCGCAGCATGGCGGGCATACCGGGCGGAGTCGGCGTGTATTCGAAGCCAAAGCGAGTGCCATAGCGACCACTCATGAGCGCGGCCCTTGAAGGAGCGCAGGTACCATTGGCCGCATAGCCACGCTCGAAGTTGACTCCCTCCGCCGCCAGGGAATCGATATTCGGCGTCGGAACCGTTCCACCGGCCACGCCGCCGCCGGCAAAGGTCAGGTCGTTCCAGCCGAGATCGTCGGCCAGGATCAGCACGATGTTAGGGGGACGATCGGCGGGGGCTCGACCCGCCGGATCGGGACCCGAATCCCAAGCGACGTCGACATTCGGGCCGACGGACATGATGCGCGGCACGGCGAACTCGACGATCGAAAGAACGATGTCGGCACGGTTAACCCAGACAAGGGGAACGAGAAGCGCGAGCCCCACGACCATCGTCAGGCTGACTTTCGCGATCCTGCTCATCAGTCTCTCCTACTCGGATTCAGAACTCCGAAGTCTAAACACAAATCCGTCGCCGTGATTCAAAACGAAGCTAGAGCTTCAAAAGGAACGGCACCGTCCCCATCGCCAGCGAGTCCCCTTGCTGCTTGCCCTCACCGATGCGGTTCATGAATGTACTCCCCATCATCTCTTGCATGTAGTCGATCCCGGGGTAGTAAACGATGGCGACGGATGAGAATCGGGCGTCCCCCTCCACCGTCACCGCACGCCCCGCGTGCATGGGGCCATGCGCGCGCTCCGCCATCGCACCCATCATGCTCCGGAGGTACGCGCGATCCGCGGCTCTTTGCGCCGCGTCGCCGGGCTTGATCAGATTGAAGACCACGACGGCGTTGTCGCAGAGATCCCGATAGTTCTCGAGCGCCGTCAGATCCTTGATCATGGCCTTCTGCGATGCATGGGCATCCTCGCCGGCGGGGACGAACGGAAAGGCAGACGGCACCCGTCGCAGAAAGTCGCTCGCGCGGAGTTGCAGCAAGGCCAACGGAAGCATCAAGTTGATGGGCGCCGGACGCTGGAATCCATGGGTATAGACTCGTTCGAGATGGGCGAGCGCTTCCCGCTGCTCCTTGCGTTCCCGAGCCGCATCGAACGCCTTTCGTGAGTCGTATTGAACGAGCAGTACAGCGTCCCAATCGCTTTCGACCTGTTCCGAGCGCACGAGTGCCGTCGCGGCCCGACCCGCATAGACGAGCGTGCCCGCACCGGGCGATTCGAGAACGAGCCGCAGGGAACGCACGGCGTCGATCACGTCCTTGCCGGGCTCGACCTTCAGATAGATCAGCGCGTGAAACGTTCGACTTGGATACAGCATGGGCTGCCGATCTTGGACGATCTCACGGCGGATCTTCAGGTATCTCCAGTGCTGCCACGCGCACACGCCGAAGGCCGTGAGCCCAAGAAAACCAAGCGATGTACCGATGATGCTCATGTTATTTCCATCCCTCGAAACGTCGCTAGGCGCCCGCTGCCTCGGCACCCCAATGCGCGACGAGGGCGTCCGCCCCGATGGCGGCCCCCTCCCCAAACATCCACCAATGGTTGAGGCCCGAAAGCGTGAGGGTCTTGGCTCCGAGACTCGTGGCGACTTCGGCGTACATGGCCTCGCTCCCGACGAAGTGATCTTCCGTGGGAATAAAGACGAGACCCGGCCGCTTCTCGGTGTCCGCCAGGCGTTTACCTAGATTGGCCATGGCGGGTTGGACGGCAGATCGGTACAGCGCGAGGATGCACCGGGCCATTTCTTCGTTCTGCCCGGCGGCGACGAGGTCGGCAGCGTCTGCGGGAATGCCAAACGCGATCAACCGGGCGGCTCGGTCGGCGAGCGTGCCTCCGGTCATTGCCGCAACGGCCCCTTCTCCGACGCCGGGCGTCTGAAATGCCTGCGCCAGATCGTGCCACTCGTACTTCGCGTGGATGAGCCCGCCAGAATCGGTCGCCCAGGAGCGAATCAGATCTGGACGGACCGCGAGGACACCGTAGACGTGACCGGCGCCCCAATCGTGGCCGACCAGATCGACGTCGCCGCCCAGCGCTTCCAGCTCGGCGATCAGCCAATCACAGTAGTTCGATTGAGTGGGCTCGAAACCCTGCGGAACCGGCGCGCCGAATCCCGGCGGCGTGAGCAAGTGGATATCGGCGACGCCGCGGGTTTCGAGTTCTGCGACGAGCGCGCACCAGACGGCGCTGGTTTCAGGGACACCGTGAACGAAGGCTTTGGGCATGTGGACCTCGGAATCGGATGAGTGGGGTGAGTGGGTGGCTATTCTCTATTGACCTTCTGGACTCGGCGAGCCGATCACGGAAAGAGGCTCCCCTCTTCTCGATCCCAGCAACAGGTCAACTCGGGTCGAATACCGGGAAAAGTGGCTCACGAGTCCATCGGTCGCCCCGTCGAACTTCGCCGAGTTCCGCTCGTGGAGATCAGGTCCGTTTTGGCTCGGAGCGGTGGGCGAGGCGCCACTCTCGCGGCGCGATTCCCGTCCAGCGTCGGAAGGCCTTCGAGAATCCGCTCGCGTCGCTGAATCCCAATTCGTCGGCGATCTCCTCGACCGAATCTTCGGTATCGCCAAGCAGGTACGTCGCCCTTCGGAGTCGGAACGAGTCTTTCAGATCTTTAAACGTGGCGCCGTCGGCCTTCAACTTGCGCTTGAGTGTTGCGGAAGACATATGAAGCGCCGCACATACTTCATCCAAATCCGGAACGTGGGGGTCGAGAGTCTGGAAGACAGCCCTCACCCGATCGCTGATATTCCCGCTTGAATTCGCTTCTTCTAGCTGACGAAGCGCGATTGCTTGGAGTTCAGTGCTCGGCGACATCAGCGGACTGTCGAGATAGTCTGACCTAAGCACCAATTCAACGTGAGGTGCATCGAACGAGAGCGTCATCCCTGGAGGCAGAGCCGCACGAGCGAGCGAGAAGCCCTCGGCTGAATGCGTGACCTTGAGATCGTTCGCGAACGGAACGTCCATCGTGCCCGCCATGCGCCGCCCACGCAGTTCGTGGCCGAGCAGCATGACGATCGAGTTGAAGCAGTCGACGCTGTCGTCGAAGCCGATTCGCGGATCGGGTGGACTCATCAGGACCACCATTTCCTTCTCCTCGATTCGCACCACGAGCCGTTCGCTGTTCCCGAGTTGGGGTCGGGCATAACGAAGCCCGACATCCAGTCCCTCGCGCAGGGTCTGACTGTTTTGCGCAACCATTCCCGCAGCACCGTGACGCAACTCGCTGGCTCGACGGGCGAAGCGATAGGCATGGTGCGGGTCGGGCCGCTGATCGAGGAGGCTTCGGATCGCGCGGGTGTAGGTCTTGTTGCCCACGAATTTGGGGAGCGGCACAACCTCTTCGGGCGACAGGCCCGCGCTCGCAAGAACGGACGAAGCATCAAGGCCGCATTCAGCGACGAACTCGAGGAACGCAGCGAGATACTCGGCCGCAACCGTGTGTCGGCCCTCTCCGATCTGACCTGCTCCACTGCCCATGACGGAATTGTACCGGATACCCAATAGGCGTCAGCACGGCGCCCGAGGCTGCCGATTTCGGTGGCACGTGACGATCAGCGGTTCCTCGTCGACGAACTCGCGGGGTTCCCCAAGCTCGGATGCATCCGGGTCAGCACGGGCCTTTGGGACGGTTCACCAGGATCCGAATCGTGGTCGGCAGGACGACGTCTTTTATCGTCGACCGATCAAGTCGCGTTCAGAACCACAACAACAGAAAGCCCCGCTACAGCCCTGCCAACGCTTCTTTCTCGAAAGACACCAGCTTCGCAACGCTTGGGCGCTCCGCCACTCGATCGAAGTGCGCGTTGCATGCCGGATACATCGACAGGTCGATGCCGAACAGCTTCGCCCGGCGGAAGCACCAGAAGAAGTAAACGTCGGGGAGGGTCATCCCATCGAAGAACCACTCACGGCCATCCAGGAGTGCTTCTGCGATTAAGAAATTTTCATGCATGATCTTTCTCGCACAAGCCCTGACCGAGTCCTCCGTATCCGGCACATCGCAATATTTTTGCGGGGCCACGTTCGGCGTCAAAGTCGGATGGATGCCCGAGGCACACCAGGACATCAGCGAGATCGCCTTGTACCGATCCTGCCCCGTTGGCAGTAGGCCGGCGTCTTCGAAGTGGTCGGCGATCCAGAGCTGGATCGCGATGTTCTCCGTGAGCGGATCACCGTCTACCACGAGCACAGGAACCTTGTGCTTCGGATTGAGCTTTAGGTATTCGGGGGTCATGTGATCGCCCTTCCCGAAATTGACGACCTCAACGTCGAACTCAGCGCCGGCTTCGGTCAGCGCAACGAACGGCACCAATGAACACGCCATTGGAAAATAGTGAAGGGTAATCTGCACTTCTTTGGCCTCATCTTCGGCTCGGGGAGTATTTAGGCTACCGAGCAAAGAGTATGGCACGATCGAGGGGGCGCTATTTCAGGGCAGAACTCGTCTATATCGACAACGCATAGCGGCCCGAGGGCGCGGATATGCTCTCGCCGAGGGGCGTTGATCGATATCCGTTTTCGCCTGATGCGTAGTTTCGCGCGCGGATTTGCGCGCTGTCGGAGAGTTTCTCGCGATCATGACCGACAAGCCGCTTCCCGATGACGCGCGACCGTGTGAAGCCCCAACGGTTTTGGCAATCACTCGTCGAGTTCGAACCCCTCGAGATCACCCTTTGCCCGCCACTCGGCCAGCAGCGCGTCGAAGCCGAAGAAGTCGCCCATGCCTGGGCCGTAGTTCCCCGCAAGCGCCGGGATACCGGCGGGGTCGCCTTCATTGTTGATCCGAGAGGGCGGACAGAGGGACATGATCGGGCTGCTATCGATTCGGGTCTCGAGAATCTTGTTGCACCAATCCGTCTCAGCGGCCTCGCTCACTTCGAAGGCCGCGACTCCCCGCTCCTCAAGCAAGGCCACGGTCTCGGCAACGTGCAGCGCGAACGCGGTCGTCGCGAGGGTGAAGTTCGCTGTGACCACGGATTGCTGAAAGGGACAAGGCGAGATGAACATGTTTGGAAAACTTCGGCTCATCATTCCGAAGAGCGTCTTCGGTCCGTTCGCCCATTTGTCGGAAAGCACAACGGAATCTCGGCCGACGATGTCATGGCCGGCGCGCCGGTAGAATGGCGTGACCTCTCCCTCGAATCCTGTCGCGTAGACGATGCAGTCGACCTTGTACTCGTCCCCGTTCACCCAGAGCGAGTCCTCTGTGATGCGCTCGACACCTCCAGGGCAGTCGATGAGATCCACGTTAGGCGCGTTGAAGGCCGGGAAGTACTCGTCGTGCCAGAGAGGCCGCTTGCAGATGTAGCGGTAGTAGGGCTTCAGGATCTCAGCGCGGGCCGGGTCCTCGACGATCTGGTCGATTCGAGCGCGATGCTCCTCCATGATGTTGAAATCGAAGAGTTCCGCCTGTCGCGCGTACTCTTCGTCGGACCAGGCGGGATCTCGCGGCGGGTACTGGACCGGACCGAAATGCCAGGTCCAGCCATCGTCGACCAAATCCTCGTCGACAGGAATTCCTTGAAGAATCGATTGAAAATTCTCCATCCGTTCACGCTGCCAGCCGGGCCGCCGATTCTCCGCGAACGCCTCGCCCGTCGGCCGATTGCCGCGCACACCGATGGCCGAAGGAGTTCGCTGAAAGACGAAGAGCTTCTCGGCGCTGTTGGCAAGATGGGGGATACATTGCACCGCGCTGGCACCGGTTCCGACGACCGCAACCGTCTTGTCGGCCAGCCCTGTTAGGCCGCCGTGCACGTCGCCCCCCGTGTAGTCGAAGTCCCATCGCGCCGTGTGGAACGACGCGCCGCCGAAGGAGTCCATTCCCGGGATCATCGGCATCTTCATCAGGTTGAGAATGCCAACCGCCATGATTACGTACTTCGCCCGGATCTCATCGCCCCGATCCGTGCGGATGCACCACCGACGCCCGTCTTCTTCCCACTCGCTCTTCTCAACGCGCGTATGAAAGAGCGCATCGTCGACAAGATCGTACTTATCGGCGATCGCCTGATAGTGAGCCAGGATCTCGTCGCCGGACGCGTAGCGATGCTTCGGGACGTAGTCGAGATCTTCGAGCATCGGCAGGTAGATATAGGACTCGATGTCGCACATCACGCCCGGGTAGCGGTTCCAGTACCAGGTCCCGCCCACACCACCGGCTTCGTCGATGATGCGAATGCGACCGACTCCCCTCTTACGGAGCTCAGCGCCGGTCACAACGCCCGCCATCCCCCCGCCGATGATCACAACGTCGACCTCGTCGGACAGCGCCTCCCGATCCTCGTATTCGGTAAAAGGATCGCGCCGATAGCGCGCAGAAACGGGGTCGCCGCGGAGATCGCGAAG
>Ga0316209_1002418_pt1 | contig 15090 bp, 13 predicted proteins | sample 6monopyrite_MG_FD_204945 | JGI IMG/M metagenome (GOLD analysis project Ga0316209, IMG submission 204945) | Microbial mat bacterial communities from mineral coupon in-situ incubated in ocean water Damariscotta River, Maine, United States -... | ecosystem: Environmental > Aquatic > Marine >...
GAAGAGCGTATTTTCACAGAACAATTCGCTTATTAAACTTATCTAAAATAAAACAGGCTCCGCGGTTTTCTCGCGGAGCCTGTAGTCCCGTCCCTTATGGGATAGTTATTATTCTTTAGATAAAGTTCGCATCTTCGGTAACACCGTCAGAGATTGGTATTGTAACCGTAAAACGACTGCCTTCATTTTCGATACTTGTTGCGACAATGTCTCCCCCCATTTTACGAGCAAGTTCACGGGAAATATGAAGACCAAGGCCTGTTCCTTCTTGCGCGCGGGAGTATATATGCTCGGTAACTTGCTGGAATTTTTCAAAAATGGCCGGGATGTTTTCTGTAGAAATACCGATGCCTGTATCCCAAACAGTCACGGACATAAACTGTTCATCCTCATCTTTCTCAATATCAATACCTATAGAGCCACCTTCAGGCGTAAATTTAATGGCATTGGAAAGTAGATTTAGGAGTATTTGAGTAAGCCGCCGGTCATCGGCTTTGACATATATGTCTGTAGACACCGTAAAGCCATCTGTATTGATATTTTTCTGGCGGGCAGACGCACTATTCATATGGGTTGCTTTGTTTATGACCTGCTCAAGCGACAGTTCATCAACCTTAAGGGATAACCCCCCACTTTCAATGACTGCCACATCAAGGATGTCATTGATAAGGCCGAGAAGATGTTCCCCTGATTTACGGATGTCTCCTGCGTAGCCAATATATTTATTTTCAAGGGAACCAAAAGTTTGGTGCTCGAACGCTTCAGCAAACCCGATGATGGCATTTAATGGTGTTCTTAGTTCATGGCTCATCGCTGCTAAAAATTCATTCTTAGCCCTGAGTGCGGTTGTTGCTTGCTCGCTTGCAACATCTAATGCCATATTTTTACGCGTTAGTTCTGCTAAAAGCTGCTCGAGGTTTTTACGAACAGTCGACGCTTCACTAGCTTGCCTGTACCGAGTAGTGACATCCATCCCAACACCGCGGTACCCCCGGAAATCACCGTTCTGGCGTTCAAAAACAGGGACCGCAGACAGATGGAATTTTAACTCTCCACCGCTTGGTTCAGAAACAACAAAAAGCTGCTCGCGGAAAGGTTTGCGCATTTTAATCGCTTTGGGACCATCAAGCCGACCATCAAGATTTTCTTCTAATCGGCCAAATTGTTCAAATTTCGATCCAAGGAAAAGCGACGCGGGTTGTCCGACAATGGCTGTGAAGCGCTCAGAGAGTGACCTGATACGCATATCCCCGTCACATTCAAAGAACCAGTCAGAACTTGCCCGAGTGAAGTCCTGAAAGCGTGCCTGCGTTTTATTGGCTTCTTCGATACCTCTAACTTGCGTTGTGACATCTTCATAGGTGCCCGCAACGGCAATTATTTCTTTCCGTTCATTACGCACTGGCGTATGGCGGCCAAGGAAAATGCGCTCACGCCCTGAAATATAAACAATTTCTTCGGATCGCACCGTTGTATCACCTGCAAGCACATCTTCAATAACCGGTTTAATAGACGGTACCTGGTAATTACCAACCGTATCCATATTGCCAGGAGCAAGTGCGTCGTCAGCGAGTGTACCATCAAGCCTTGAATAATGCTCGTTCACATGAATAACCGTGCCGTCAAGAACCGCGATATAGAATGGTAAGGATTCATCCACAAGCAAGTTGGATAAAATGCCCAATGCTTGCTCGTTGGCAGCGAGCTGTTTCGCTGAACCACGCGAAATAGTAGCGCCAAAAGCACCCTCTTCGTCTAAATCAGGTCTGTGGGCTGCTAAGTCCACAATATTTTTTCGTCCTACTGGCTTCTTGACCATAATGGTCTCCCCTAAACCAAGGGGGCAGCTCCATGCCCTTCTTGATTTATCCCACAGTTTCTAATTCTTCGATTGCTTCCTGATACGCATTATCTCGCTGCCATACATGCAAGGCACCTTTGGCATTTTCTTCTGTTGTCGTATCAAAAAGCTTTAAAATGTCCTTCAACACACCAGGGGATTTTACAGCTCCCCCCTCGCGGGCCTGCACTACTAATAAATAAATATTTGTAAATTGATTACGATCAATCCCAACGGCTTTCGCCAAAATGGCAAAACTTTCACCACCCTTGTCGGTAAAAATTCGCCATGCCGTTCTAAAATCTACATGGCTTAATTCTGCCATGCCTGCCACAAACACTGCTACCCGCTGTTGCCGAAGAGAGTTTAGTAAAAACTGTATAGAAAGTTCCCCATTTTCGGCCATTCGCCGCACGAGACGCTGTGCCCGAACATAGGCACTGGTTTCGTCACCATCATCAACTGCAACTGCCCCTGTAGCCCGTTTCACAGCCTGTTCAAAAACAACCGGATCAACTTCAAATTCAGTTAAGATTTTTTTGCGGAGTGCGGCAGAAACCCACCAATACATGCGGTAGGCCAGATCCCCCGGCAAGTCAGACCTGCCGAGTAACGGCTCCTGAAAACGGTCTACCCGCCGGGATTCTGCCACAAGATATTCCATCGCTCGTTTAGAAATTTGGCTATCATGGTTATTCAGCAGCGTTTCAATCACATCCTCGCTGCCATATTCAACAAGGGCATTGCTCACATGCTCGGAAATCTCTTCGCGCATGGCAATTGCCATGCGGTGCTCATCCGTCCGCATCCGAATAATTTCAACAAGGTCAGGGTCCCTCAATAGGGTGCTGCGCTCCAGAAGGGGGCGCGCAATTTCAGCATCATCTTGCGCTAAAAGCGCCGCCACGTCAGGCAGATCAATACCTGACTGCACCAGCGTTGCTGCAAGCTCTCTGCGAATATCAGCTTCAACTTTACCCACAAGCTTACCCAAAATATCAGACATTAAAGCGCGCTCATGTTCACTCAAGCGCCCATCATCCGACAAAAAGAGGTCGGTAATATTCTCAACGAGGCGAGAACGTGCGCCAGACGATTTCTCTTTCGCCAACAGCAACAATTCTTGCAACTCTTTACTGACCAAAGGACTTCTCCTAGTCATCCATGCATGGGCTACCCCCAAAGCGCTTGGCCCATGCACCAACCTCGAATACCTAATAATACAGATTCATATCTAAGAATCAACACCTTAGCAAATAGGCATACTAACCGATGTGCTTTAACACAGTACAAACCACTATATATCGAATCAAATAGATTCCCCGAGTCAACATATTGCGATTCGCTACATGTAAAAAAATGTTAAATTTTTGTTAATGATGTAAAAAAGACACGCTTTAAGGGTAAAAAGACACAAATCACTCTTTCAGCGGGCCCATCGTCATCCACTCTCCGTCGAGGTAACAAAGTGGCGCGGCTTCATCAAAAGAGGACATTTGTATATCAATAATGTCACCTATGACGATAGCGTGACTACCTGCATCAAGGATGCTGTCCACCTTGCAGTCAAAACTGACAAGTGCACCACGTAACAAGGGAGCCCCAGCTTTACCTGTCTGCCAATCTCCACTTTCAAAACGATCTGTTTCAGGAGTACCGTCCATACCCGCAAAAAGCATAGCCATTTCTTTGTGCTGAAGCCCAAGTACATTCACCGCCAAGCACCTGCCCTTCGAGATAATTTCATAGGTTGTACCCGCGCGGTTAATACAAGCAAGCAGTTTAGGCGGTTCTGCAGAAAGCGATGTAACAGCCGTTGCCGTTAATCCGGCATACACACCCTCATGGGCAGTGGTCACAATATTTACAGCCCCCCCAAGGCGGCGCATACCACGGCGAAAATAATCAGATGTGATAGACATATGACGTAACTCCCGTTCAATAAACGGGCTCAATGTAGTCATACAGACAAGAAATACAACGTCAAACGCTCTTCAAGGGTGGCCCTTGACATACTTCTACAAGAAGCGGAGCAAACTCAACTGGGAAAGAGACCCTACCGCCCGGTATGATGCCTCAAGCGCGATCTGGTCATTGTTCAATCGTGTAACAGCTTCTGCGATATCAACATCTTCCAAATCAGAAATAAAAGTTTCAAGAAATAACACAGTATCTTTATGCTGCTCATCCACAACATCAAGACGTTCATTGTTCAGCCCATTTGAAACCTGTACTTGGCGTACGCTGTCAATAGCGGTTTCTAACGAGGCAATCCGGCTCTGCAAAAAGCTGAACTGAGCAGCGTCCAGCTCACCATCAAAGGGCGTGGCTACATTCTGGTCATAAATTGCCCGCATTTCCTCAAAGATCTGCTGCCCAATATTATTAGCAAGAACGCCGAACTCAAGGTTAACGCCATCGGCAATTTTTGCTTCAAATGCTACAGAGGCATTATCAAAAGCGTCACTAACCGCGCCGCCGCCGCCTACAAGCGCTGAAAGCTCTGAAAGCGAATTAACATTCACTGGTTTTGTACCCGTTTCAGCACCGGAAAATAGATATGTTCCATCAAAGTTAGTATTCAGAGCGCTTGTTACAAACTTGAATGTTTGATCAAGAAAGTCTCCAAATCCTTCTGCCTGTGAATTCGCTAGCGACGTTTGAATAGTCTCTTTGAGTTTATCCATAGCATTGATGATACCACCAACTTGTACATCGTTGGCGTCCAGCTTGCCTTTAATGGTATTAATGGATGACTGATATGTTTCAATACGTGATTTAAAGGACCGTGAGCCAAGAACCGTTCCTGTCTCACCTGCAAGGCCTCGGTATTCATCCGTTTTTTTACCTGTGGAAATCTGACGTTGATCAGTGAATACTTTTTGCTGGTTATCCATGATCGAGCGGATCAAAACCTGTTGTTGGCCAAAACTGGATACTCTCACCATCTTAAATCTCCTTACACAGCTTGCAGCAAGGTGTCATAGAGCTGCTGTACACTAGACAGTATGCGCGCTGCCGCGTTATAGGCATTTTGATACACAACCAAATTTGCCAATTCTTCATCCAAATTTACCCCGGAAACATCTGAGTTTCTTTGTCCAACTTCCTCTTGCAAGGCTAAATTATCTTCTTCAAAATTGGTTGCTCTAGCGGCTTGCAAACCTGCATTACCGAGAAACCGAGACACGTACTGGGACAGCGTAACGCTTGTGGCTTGCAATTCACCGGCATCGCCGAACTCAACAAGAGAGGTTTCCAGATCTTGAAAAGCGAGAGCCCCGCGCTGGTCGCCATTTGTAAGTACAACATCATTTACCGCTCCAGATAGGTCAAAAACACTGAGCGCAAGCAAATTTGGGTCATTCTGTATCGTTGATTTGATCTGAAGATCCTTCGCCGCATCTATACGGAAGGAATCCCCAACGCCAAATGCTTGTGAAAAAGAGACACCGGTATTCGCTATTTCAGTATTATCCGATACGACCTGAAGCTTAGCGCCGTCATACCCGGTTTTTTCAGTCCACTGCAAAGCACCATCACTATCCAGAGAGAACGAAAAATATGCCCCAAGGCCAGTCACACTGTTCAGTTCTGTTAGCATATCGCCATATGTGGTGTTTGTACCGCTCACAGTTACTGTAACTGTTGTCAACTCCCGTGAATTGCTATCTGTCACCCGGAAATTAATCGTTTCTCCTGCAGTTATACCGTGAGCTTGGGTGCTCGTAACACCTGTTTCATAAATACCCTGCTTACTTGCCGTAACCAAATCATTCATACCAAAAAAATGGCTAAACCCCCGACCGGCCCGTTGACTGGGGTTTCCTGGCGTATCAACAATAGCAACACCGTTCCCCGCCGCTGTAGCATCCAGGGTCATGACACCGTCTACAAGAGAAAGTGTACCCGCCCCGTTTAAGCCAGAAGCCCCATTTACAAGCGTAACAAGGTCATTGAATGTTGCAGGTGCGCCCCCCGCGTCAAAGTCTACAGTTACCTTTGCCTGTAATTTATTATCGCCGTCTACAACAGCAAACGTCACTTCCCCTGTAAAGTTAAGAGCTTGGCTGCCATCAACAATGGTTTGTCTGCCTGTAAGTGTATTGGGGGGTGGTGCCGCTGAATATGTGTTCTGTATCTTGTTAAACTCATCAGCGACCCTTGCCCCAAGTTCACCAAGGGCAGTCGCTAGCGCTGGCAACTGGCGGTCCCGCATTTCCAACAGCCCAGCAAGTTTACCAGACCTAATATTTGGGGTCAGGTCGGCTGGTGTTGAGGTGGGCTCCAAAGTAAGAGCATTAACCCGGGACACCTTTATAGACGGGAAAACAGTATCTGCACTCACAATACCTGGTGCGCTGTATGTTAGCTGCGACAAGCCTGTATCAACAAGTGGATACCCATTTGAAGTAGATACATACACTGCACCGCTTGGCTGGCGGTCAACTTTAATGTCAATAAGTTCCGCAAGATCAGACAAGGCACTAGAAAGTTGCCCTTCAAGGCCGCCTGTATCAGCGCCTGCAGCACGCTGGCTAACAAGCAGAGGGTTTAAATTTTTAATGCGTTGCAGGTTTTCATTAATAGCCTCCACATTTTCAGAAAGTTGCTGGCTGGCTTCACCACGTAAATTTTGCAGCTGCGCTTGAAACAAACTTGATTGATCTAAAAAGTTTTGAAGTTCAGACAGTGTTTGCTGACGCCGAAGCACATCTGCAGGGCTAAGTGTTAAGTCCGCAACTGATTTAAATATCCGGTCAATACGAGAAGACAGAGAGCTTTTGGATGTCGGATCACCTAAAATCCCTTGTAACCGATCATGAAACTCGCGCTGGGCTGTAAACTCTGATGCGTTGGACGTTGCTGTTCGCAGAGCCGTTTCCAGAAACTGATCAACAACCCGGGATACATCGGCAACTTTTACACCTGCTGAGGTACCAGAGGAAACATTCGCCTCAAATTGAGCACGCACACGCGCATAATTTTCCGTGTTAACATTCGCAATGTTATTTGACGTTGCCCGCAACGCCGTTTGGTTTGCAAACAATCCCGAAAGAGATGTAGATATAATGCTATTTAGTGACATTTCATACCTTTCACCGCTGGGAATATCCTTCCCTTAGCCCCGGCAAATACAGACATATATGCAAACAGCTGCAAAACACCTACACCATAAGGCTGTAGCGTTTTAGTTATGTTTTTCAGTTGGTTATATGTCATCACACCTGCCTGCTTTATAGTCTATGCAGTTTATAAAACCGCATTACACATGGTTAAAAAGCAAAGAATGTGCCAAGAAAGACTAATATTTTAAGGTGGTTAGCCGGGGCTGAGTGTTTTAATGGCTTCATCAACAGGCATTGGCTTTCCGTAGAGCCAGCCTTGCGCATAGGTAACACCAATAGTTTCAAGGAAAGCGCGCTGTTCTTCCGTTTCCACACACTCACCGATCGTTTCTATATTCAACCCCTTACAAAGCTCTGCCATAGACCGCAGAAAAGAACGGTTTTCACTGTCTTCAAGGGCGTTGCGAATATAAACACCATCAATTTTCACGCAGTCCACTTTCAGCACCCTCAGATACTGCAAGCCTGCCGCCCCTGCCCCAAAGTCATCGAGCGCAACCTTATGCCCGAAGTCACGGATGCGCGATAATATACGGTTGGTAGTTTCCAAGTCATCAATTTGGCTCGATTCTGTCAGCTCAAACATCAGTAAGTGCCTGATGTCGTGACAGTCCTCTAACATTCGGAAGAAATGACGGAGAAATGCTTGAGATTGAATGGAACGGCCTGAAATATTCACTGCAATCGCCGCGTCATACCCCATACGGCGCATACGCTTAATCAGCGACACAACCTTAAGGGTCATGGCTAGATCAAACTCTTGAATGACACCAATATCCTCAGCAAAACTCATAAATTCAAACGGCGTGCCTGCATAATAATCCTTATCAAACCGTGCCAAAGCTTCAAAATGATGCAAATCACCGTCAGCAATATTTACAATAGGCTGCAAAGCGATTTCGAAGCGTTCTTGAACAACAATTTTTTTGAAGGCCCGCAATTGGTTTTTGGCAGTTTCCAGACGCTTTTCATACCCGCCCGTCAGAGCTTGCATTGTCTTGGCACGCCCTGTTGCTGCCGCTTTTTTCATGGCATAAACAGCGGCTTTGACGGCTTCCGCCTCTGAAATACCATCATCTCCCGCGACCGTTACATAATTTATTTCATTCCCTGTTTTAATGTAAGCGCCTCTGACAGCACTGGTCACTTTCAAATTATCCATCCCTGCGGTTTGTTCTAAACGGCGCTCAGGTTCCTCAAAGGCTTCTCTTTTATCCTGAGCAAGGTTTTTTGCTGCCCCCTCAGAGGCCGCATCATGCAACAAACGGTATAAGGCCCACAGGTTTGTCTCAGGGTCAGAGGCTGTAGCTTTACGCTCGCCAAGCCCTGCCAAATCAAGTAACGCAACACCAATGTTGGTGTTTGAACTTGCCGCATAATTTTGCAGCCGCGTCGCAAGCTGCTTAAAGTCAGCTTTGTCAAAAATTCGGGCGAAACTACTCTCAGGGCGTTTGTTTTCCCCAAGTGAGAGATGCCCTTGATACGGACTGAGCGACAATAAAATATGGTTTATTTTTCCACCAGACTGCGCAGCATATACCTCAAATGCGCCACGCTCACTGCCTTCATTTTTTAGCCGCAAAGGGATGGGGCCTACATGCTTTGTCTTCAAAAGACGGTGACGCATCAAATTCCAGACCGCAATATCTTTCTCATGGATAAATCCTGTGAAATTCACCCCTTCCAGCGCCCTTGTTTCCGCAGCGAGCAACGGCACAGGGTTACCCGACACATGGAGAACTGTGTTCTCTGTGTCAATTTCCAAGACAACCGGGGCCAAGGCTTTAAAGAGGCTTGAAAACCGCTCAAAGTCCGATGATGAAGAATCGGTCATATAGTTCCAGTCATCCTAAAAAGGCCCACACCGTTACACGATGAATATATCAAGTTTGCTAGAATATAGTTAACACCTTAACGCACAAGAAAGATTTACAAAAAATCACTAAAAGTAAAGTTTGTACTTTTCAAGCATGGGTAGATTTGCATAATAGAACAAAAGGAGAACATTATGAAATTTAACCCCCCTGCTCACCCCCCTATCGCACACCCAGCAAATGCTTTCAGCCAACAGGCGCTTTCCCCTGCCCTGCTTCGGCAAAAAGCAGAGGTTTGTTTGCCCCGCGCACCCATTAAGGCAGGAGAATTTTTCAGTAATAGAAAAGACCTTCCTATCCGGGGCCGCGCCCAAGGCGGTGATGACGGCAGCCTCATCATTGAAGAACACCCCTTAGACTGGACATACAGGCCCGCAGACCTCCAAGGTGTTCATGGTGCCTTTGCCGTTTTTGTTACTGGTGATTCTATGGAACCCAAATATAAAAATCAGGATATCGCCTATATCCACCCAACTCTTACCGTCCGGCGCGGGCGTTATGTGCTCATTGAAACTACCCAGCACGCAGGCTTTATAAAGCAATTTGACCGGTGGGCCGGTGACATGTTGCATATAAAACAACATAACCCGGAAAAAACCATCACTATCCCCCGCGAAAAAGTACGCAGAATTATGATGGTAATAGGGAGCCTAGATGCCTAGCTGAATTCACCCATTAGAAGGGATGAGAACGTCTGGTAAATCTGGCTTGCCAAAACCAGATTTTCTCGACTAGATTACGTCCAGCCATGACCAGCCATGACCTCGGCCCTACACACCCCGCACAGCACAGGAGAGTTTGGTGAAAAAGAAGAAAATAGACTTCATTGACCTCAAGATACTCAGTGCCCTGCAAAACAGTGGCCGCATCAGTAAAACACAGCTCAGCCACGAGGTTGGCCTTTCTTCCACCCCGTGTAATGAACGCATGCGCCGCCTGGAGGAAACCGGGTTTGTCACGGGCTATCACGCTGAAATTGATTATGACCTTCTGGATGGCTACAGCTTGTACTGGGTGTCTGTGCACCTAAAAGAATATTCCGCACGTTCAGATGCCTTTGAAAAACACCTGATGGCTATCCCTGAGGTGTTTGAGGTCTATGCTGTGCTTGGCCAAATTGACTATCAAATCCAAATTGCAGCACGCAGCGTGGCCGAATATCAGGAAACTCTTGAGCGGATCATTACCTTTGATGGTGGGTTTGCTGACTATAACTCAAACCCCGTTACACGCCACATTAAAACACGCGCGCATTCAACCCTTATAAAAGATATTGAAAAACGCCACCGCGATGAGGCTGTTCCTTAAAAAAACCTTCCGCACCACCCTTCTGCTGCCCCCATAAACCCCTAGGGGGCGAAGGTTTTAGAGTTTCTGTTGGCTTAAGAACCGCGCCGAGCAAGATGTATATAGTCTTGTGGCATCCGTCACAGACACACCGCAAAAACAGTGCTATACTCATTCTTATAATATTTTCAGTATATTGTGTTTTGAGTACCAGCGTATATGGGGCCTGAGAAGGGTATGCTCCAGAGAGGGGCTAGCATGGGGGACAAAACATGAAAAAATCAGCAGCTTTTTAAGTATCATTATCTTTCTTATTTTTAACCTTGCACATGCCGCCTCGGCGCAGCGCTATTATTATTCAATACCGCTGTCAGGCTTGCTGGTAAGTTGCCAAACGTCATGGGGGCAACAGGTGCCCATTTACCTTGATGATGCTGTATACAGAAACATTGGCCGTGCAGGGTATGCAGGCGGCAACCCCCGGGCGCCTTATATCGTGCTGAGCCCCACATGGTTGAACCAAGTGCCGTACCAAGCAGCCATGTTTTGGTTTTACCATGAATGCGCCCACGTTAATTTACCCATCGGCATTGGTGTTGGGAACAGGGGGTCTGAAATAACGGCGGATTGTTTCGCCATTAACAGAATGAAGGCGCACAATCTTATCCGCAACCCGGGAGACTTTAACGCTATCGCCTCAAGCATTATTAACCTGCCCGGTAGCGGCTCAGGTCACCTGCCCGGCCCCTACCGCATTAACGCCATGGCGCGCTGTTAGCCACTTGAAACACTAGGCTAATCAAATGGATTAGCCTAAAAAAACTCTTATGTAAGTTTAATTGGTACCCGCAACCGGACTCGAACCGGTACGATCATACGATCTCAAGATTTTAAGTCTTGTGTGTCTACCAATTCCACCATGCGGGCCCGGAAATGGATGGCGAAAACCGCCAGCAACAAAAGTTGCACGCGCCTTATAAAACACTCTCGCCCGACAAAACAACGCTGAATTTCACTATAAGGCAATTTTTCCTGTTGCATTAAGCCGAAGGCCCTGCTTTTGTGCGCTTTTGCTGCCTGTAAAAATATAAAAATAAGTGAGTATACCCCGTGTCCCAAAAATATGTCCTTACGCTCTCCTGCCCTGACCAAAAAGGAATTGTTGCTGATATTTCCGGCCTTCTTGCTGAAAATGACTGCAATATTACCTCAAGTGACCAGTACGGCGACGAACCATCGGGTTGTTTTTTCATGCGGGTTGCTTTCACACCGAACGGCAAAGCTGTTTCGTATGATGCGCTCAAAACCGTCATTGGTGCCCACGCTGAAAAATTCCAAATGCAGTGGACACTCCATAATGCCAGCAAACCACAGCGGGTGCTGATTATGGTTTCTAAGTTTGACCATTGTTTGATGGACATTTTATACCGGCGCAAGCGCGGCGCACTGTTTATGGATGTGCCTGCCGTGGTATCAAACCATAAGGAGACCAGCGACCTCGCTGCTGCCTACAATGTTCCTTTTCATTATTGGCCCGTATCACCAGACACCAAACTGGATCAGGAAGAAAAGCTGATAAAGCTTATTGACGATGAAAAAATAGATCTGATTGTGCTCGCCCGTTATATGCAAGTGCTGTCAAACAAGGCCTGTGAAAAACTGGCGGGCAAAGTGATTAATATTCACCATAGTTTTCTGCCAAGCTTCAAAGGTGCAGCGCCTTACCAACAAGCCTTTTCGAAAGGTGTGAAATTGATCGGTGCCACCGCACACTATGTAACCGCTGACCTTGATGAAGGCCCGATCATTGAACAGAATGTCGCACGGGTGAACCACGCCATGACTGCCGCTGACATGGTGGCTGCTGGCAGGGATGTCGAGCGGGTGACACTCGCCGAAGCCCTGAAACTGCACCTAGAGCACCGTGTGCTGCTGAACGGTACCAAAACGGTGGTATTCAAGCGCTAAAACTTTGTATTATTGATAACGTCTTCAATATACAAAATCGCTAACCCAGCTAAACGAGAGGGCGAGAGCTCAAGTATGGGCTGCCCCAAATGGATCATATGGGGCGCCGTATTTTTCCTGTAAGGCTTTCCCGTGCACCCAAAATGATTTGTGAGCCTCCAAAAAATTTAACCACCCGGCCCTTTGCTCTTGGTAATCACCAGACTTGGATAATGCCAAAAAGTTGGCTCTCAACAAACCGTAATCGTCATCAAATTCTGGGATTAGGCTCATTTTACACCACAATTTCGTTAATCAATTGCGCTCGGGTTTTCGGTTTCGAAGCGCTTTTTGAAACACAGGGCCTGCACCTCGTCCATGGCTTTGGCGATGGCGGCTTTGTCGGCGCTCCTGACAACAATCTGTGCGCCGACACTGCCCGCATGATAAAAAGGATAACTACCAATGCTGGTATCCTTATTAGCATCCTGAATAGCGCCAAGTTCCTCTGCGATTTTGCTTTCGGGTGCATGCACTGTCATCGCCTGCGACCAGACTTTCCGTCCTACTCGCAAATGTGGCCTTATGCCCTCTAACATCGATTGCATAATTTTGGGCACACCCGCCATGATAAACACATTCTCCATACGAATACCCGGCGCAATAGAAACAGGATTATCGATAAGCTCAGCGCCTTCTGGCACGCGGGTCATGCGCTGGCGGGCTTCCGTGAATTTTTCCTTGCCGTAATATTCGAGCATACGGCGGTAAGCCTCAGGGTGTTTGATCACCGGCACGCCGAAAGCCGCTGCAATGCTTTCCGCCGTAATATCATCATGGGTTGGGCCAATACCGCCTGTTGTGAAGAGATAATCATATTTGGTACGGAGCGCGTTCACTGCCTCGGCAATCTCCGGCTCTACATCCGGCACCACCCGTACTTCAGCAAGTTGAATACCTACTTCGTTCAGCCAATTTGCCAGATAAGAGAGGTTAGCATCCTGTGTGCGGCCAGACAGAATTTCGTCCCCTATGATTAAAAGGCTTGCTCTTACACTGTCTGACATTCTGGTTTCTCCGCAGCAGCACACATATAATTCAAAATTGCACCCTAGTCATTGGGTCCTATTTAGTACATAGAGAAGAAAAGAAATCTACATCATAAGGGTATAAATTATGAAAACACGTGCAGCCGTTGCCTGGAAAGCAGGCGACCCTTTAACAATTGAAACCATTGACCTAGAAGGCCCCAAAGCGGGCGAGGTACTGGTTGAAATTAAAGCAACAGGCGTGTGCCATACCGATGCCTTCACGCTGTCGGGTGATGACCCTGAAGGTGCCTTCCCTGCCATCCTGGGCCATGAAGGGGCCGGTGTTGTCCTTGAAGTTGGCGCGGGTGTAAAAAACCTCAAGCCTGGTGACCATGTTATCCCCTTATATACCCCTGAATGCCGTGAATGTGATTACTGCCTACACCCAAAAACCAACCTGTGCCAAAGTATCCGCACAACACAGGGCCAAGGCGTTATGCCAGACGGTACAAGCCGCTTTAGCCTTAACGGCACCCCTATCCTGCATTATATGGGCTGCTCTACCTTTTCAAACCATACTGTATTGCCTGAAATTGCCCTTGCAAAAGTGCGCAAGGACGCCCCGTTTGACAAAATTTGTTACATTGGATGCGGCGTCACAACTGGTGTCGGCGCGGTGGCATTTGACGCAAAAGTTGAGCCCGGTTCCAACGTTGTTGTGTTTGGCCTTGGGGGTATTGGCCTCAATGTCATTCAAGGTGCCCGTATGGTCGGCGCTAATAAAATCGTTGGGGTAGACATTAATAATAGCCGCGAGGCCATGGGCCGCCAGTTTGGTATGACTGATTTCATCAACCCCAAAGAGTGTGATGTGATGGAAGCCATCATGGACCTGACAAACGGCGGCGCGGACTATAGTTTTGAATGTATTGGTAACGTCAATACCATGCGGCAGGCGCTTGAATGTTGCCACAAAGGATGGGGCGAAAGCATTATCATTGGTGTTGCAGGTGCCGGCCAAGAAATTTCTACGCGGCCCTTCCAATTGGTGACAGGCCGGGTTTGGCGGGGCAGTGCCTTTGGCGGGGCGCGGGGCCGCACTGATGTGCCCAAAATCGTTGATTGGTATATGGACGGAAAAATCAATATTGATGACTTGATCACCCATAAAATGCCACTCGACAAAATCAATGATGCTTTTGATCTGATGCACGAGGGTAAATCCATTCGCAGCGTGGTGGAATACTCATGAGCTTCAACCTTGTGAGTGAAACAACCTGTTTTGGGGGCAAACAAGCTACTTGCGAACATCAAAGCGATACACTCAGTTGCACCATGCGCTTTTCGGTATTTGTGCCACCACAAGCGACAGAAGGCCCTGTGCCTGTGCTTTGGTATTTATCCGGCCTCACCTGCACCGAAGAAAACGCAACCGTGAAAGCTGGCTTTCAGCGTGTTGCGGCAGCGCTTGGGCTAATGATTATTTGCCCAGACACGAGCCCACGCGGCAAGCATGTGCCGGACCATGACGCGTATGACTTTGGTAAAGGCGCTGGTTTTTATGTGAATGCTACCGAGCAGCCGTGGAACAAAAATTACCGCATGTATGATTATGTTGTGAACGAGCTCCCCGCCCTTGTGAAAGAAGGTTTTCCCGCTGACATGGGCCGTCAGGGCATTTTCGGCCACTCGATGGGTGGGCACGGTGCCTTAACCATATGGGCGAAAAACCGTGACACATATAAAAGTGTGTCAGCCTTCGCGCCCATTGTTTCACCTATGAACTGCCCGTGGGGTGAAAAAGCACTGGCCGGCTATCTAGGCGATGACCAAGGCACATGGGCAAATTATGATGCCTGCTCTCTTATGGAAAAATACGGTGCTTCGGATACAAAAATTCTGATTGACCAAGGCCGCGACGACCCTTTCCTCATGGAACAGCTCAAACCTGCACTCTTTGAGGCCGCATGCAAAAAAGCAGG